>Ga0192275_1025_pt1 | contig 33959 bp, 31 predicted proteins | sample Koala_Koa24_H3_FD_131265 | JGI IMG/M metagenome (GOLD analysis project Ga0192275, IMG submission 131265) | Enriched cells from koala feces incubated with labeled cellulose particles, San Francisco Zoo, California, United States - Koala_Koa2-4_H3 ...
GGGCAAAACAATGGGGATGTCAATCGTTCTATTTCTTTTCATCGTTTTTTTAATTTGGCTCAGCATTAAATTTACGTGGGTCATGCTGAAAATTGGCTATGTGTTGTGTATCGGCCTGCCACTGGCAACTGTTCTCCTACTGACTGGAGTTATACTTTGCTGTACGTTGATGCTTGCCCCGATCGGGACTGGACTGATGAGGATGGCAGGGAGAGTATTGTATCCGTTCTGAGAGAGAACAAAAGTTCTTTTGCAAGACCTGTTTTTTGGACAGCTAATGAAGCATAATGGATCATAACAAATCGATAAAGAATTCGTGGCAACTATCCTGTTAATGGTGCTTAAGATCGCTTATGAATCGAAACCGCGATAGAGATGCTTTTGGCTGCGGAAGGAAGCAGAAATGGAGGATTTTATGAGAAAAAGTGAAGGTTACAGCAGAAAAGGTGCGTTTGGCACAGTGATACATTATGATTCAAAGGGGAAGAAAGTCGGCGAGAGCCGTCCGAGTGTTTTCGGTGGTATGAATAATTATGATGTGAAAGGCCATAAGGTGGGATACAGTACTCCGAACTGGAGCGGCGGATTGACACACAAAGACAATCATGGGAAAAAGGTCGGCAGAAGTGACCCAGGTATAATCAATGACATGAACCATTATGATGCGAAGGGGCATAAAACCGGATACAGCGATAGAGGGTTGTTTGGAGAGATGAACCATTATAAGAAATGATGGTGGAGGAACGGATGAAGAAAAATCTGAAAAGGAGCATCCGGGTCTGTGTGGTTCTGCTTGTGGCTGCGTTATTTGTTGCAGTCAGGATGGATGAACGTCAGCGAGAGACGGAGGTAAGGGCCACATATCAGGAGGCAGAGGAACTTATTGAGCAAGAATTATATGAAGAAGCGGGAGGACTCTTAGAACAGATCAGCGAAAAAGTCTATTCTGGTCTGGAAACGAAAGAACTACTTGCTCTTTGCCAGTCTCATATGAGTTATGACAGCAATGACATTACCACCGCTTATTCCATGGTGAGTTCTCTGGAATTGCAAAATGTAAGCGTGGAAATACAGGAGAAACTGGAAGCCTACAAAGAACAGGTTACTACCGAGTATGAGGTATATCTGGAAGAACAGGCGATAGCGGAATCAGAAGCGGAGGAGCAGAAGAAAAAGGAGAAGGAAGAACAAGCTGCGGCAAAAGAAAAATCCTTCCTGGAAAGCCTGAGTAAAAAGGTTCCCTATGTGGGAATGTCAGAGACGTATATTAGTAAAACCTCTTTGGGAGAGCCTTCTTCAACTGTGCGTCACAATACGGAAATGATCAGCGGGCAGGCGTACACTGCAAACCTGTATGATTTTAAAAGCGGAAATACGACGATATTTACGGCCCGGTGTGTGCAGGGAAAGGTGATTCGGGTCTGGGATAATCGCGATAAAGTTTCCTCTGGAAACTCATCATCCAGTTCGGGGAGCAGTTCGAAAAGTAGCAGTTCCAGCAAGGATGAATATAATGCGTCGGATTATGATGATCCAGAGGAATTCTATTATGACCATTATGATGACTTTGATGGGTATGAGGATGCGGAAGCGTATTGGGAGGATGTGAATTAGATTCGAATTGATACAAGACGTCATGAGTCAGATCTATAGCGAAGCGATGGAAATTTGGATACAAAATATGTTGAATTGTGATGCTTCCTGACTTATACTACAATATATGGTTTTTGCAAAAATGTTGAGGCATGGCCAGAAACTGGTATTGAGTCCATGCTATTTACGAAATTAATTATAGAGGAATACAAGATGAATCGTGCATATACAATTCAAACTCTTGAATACTATAATAAAAATGCTGCTGCTTTTACTTCCTCCACCCAGACTTTAGTGTTCTGTGAAACGCAGAATATTTTTCTTGAGCATCTTCCGCCGCAGGCCTCCATTCTCGATTTTGGCTGCGGCGCCGGACGAGACACAAAGTATTTTCTGGAGCATGGCTATCAGGTCACAGCTATTGATGGATCTGCGGAACTCTGTCGAATGGCCTCAGAGTACGCTGGTATCCCGGTAAAGCAGATGCTTTTTCAGGATCTGGATTATCAGACCTGTTATAATGGTATATGGGCGTGTTCTTCGCTCCTGCATCTTTCGCCAGAGGAATTAAAAACCGTCCTGATCAAAATGGCAGCAGCATTAAAACCGGATGGAATTGCATATGCTTCGTTTAAATATGGTTCCTATGAAGGCATGAGGAATGGACGATATTTTACCGATATGAATGAACAGCGGGTAAATGAACTGCTGCAGGAATTGAATGTATTTACTATTTGCAGGATATGGATTACCCCAGATATTCGCCCGGGCAGAGGAGAAGAAAAATGGCTGAACCTGATTTTACAGAAGAAATAATATCGGAAGAACCTGTTGAGAAAGACACGAATGGAACGAATGATAGAGCCAAAGTCTGTGACAGCAGCGGAGCAGCCTGGAAGGCTGATGATACAGAGCCTTTATTTACTGACTCTTTTCAGATTGAGCACACAGATGTAATTACAGGAGACCGTTATGTGGAGCGTTTTTTGTATTACCAGCTGAAGCTCAGTATTGCACAGGCGGAGCAGATCGATATTATTGTTTCTTTTCTGATGGAATCAGGTGTGAGGATGATCCTGCATGATTTGGAAGGTGCTTTGAATCAGGGAGCCAGGATTCGCGTGCTCACTGGAAATTATCTTGGAATTACGCAGCCTGCGGCATTGTATCTATTAAAAGGCGAGTTGGGAGATCAGATTGACCTTCGCTTTTATAATGATAAGAAGCGCTCTTTTCATCCGAAAGCGTATATTTTTCATGGAAAAAAACAGAACGAGATTTATATTGGCTCATCGAATCTATCAAGGAGCGCACTGACTTCTGGAATTGAGTGGAATTACAGATTCAACAGTTGTGAAAACGAGGCAGGCTTTCATAAATTTTGCAATACATTTGAGGATCTGTTTAATCATCACTCGATTATTATAGATGATACAGAGCTAAAAAAGTATGCACAGTCTTGGAGACGCCCCGCAGTTGCGAAAGATCTGGAACGGTATGAAGAAGAGAATGATAAAGATAATGATAACGAACAAGATATCAATCGGCGTGCTGGTACTGTTTCTTCTGTTTTTCAGCCTAGAGGAGCGCAGATTGAAGCTCTGTATGCTTTGAAGACTAGCCGGGCGGAGGGAGCCCGGAAAGCGTTGATCCATGTGGCTACCGGCGGAGGCAAGACCTATCTGGCGGCTTTTGATTCAAAATCGTATCAGCACGTACTGTTTGTTGCGCATAGACAGGAAATCCTGTTGCAGGCAGCGCAGTCCTTTCGAAATGTACGGCAGTCGAATGACTATGGTTTTTTTAATGGAGATAGTAAAGAGACAGATAAACCCGTCATTTTTGCTTCGGTGGCAACACTTGGCCGTTCTCAATACCTGAATAAGAACTATTTTGCGCCGGATTATTTCGATTACTTGGTGATTGACGAATTTCACCACGCAGCAAACGATTGCTACAAGAGGATCATAAATTATTTTCATCCGCAGTTTCTGCTGGGACTGACCGCAACCCCTGACCGGATGGATGGCCGGGATATCTATGAGCTTTGTGATTATAATGTTCCGTACGAATTATCATTGAAAAGTGCGGTAAACAGAGGCGTGCTGGTTCCATTCCATTATTATGGTGTCTATGATGACACGAACTACAGTGGCCTTCGTCCTGTGCGGGGGCATTATGTGGAAGCGGAACTGGAAAATATTTATCTGAATAACAAAGCGCGTTATCAATTGATTTATCAGTATTACAGGAAATACCATTCCCGGAGAGCATTGGGATTCTGCTGTTCCAGATTGCATGCAGAAGCAATGGCAAAAGATTTTTCAGAACGTGGAATTCTTTCCGCAGCAGTTTATAGCAATGCTGCCGGTGCATATTCGATGGACAGACGGGAGGCTGTGAAAAAATTAAGACAGGGGCAGCTGCGCGTCATCTTTTCAGTAGACATGTTTAATGAGGGAGTCGATATCCCGGAAATTGATATGGTAATGTTTTTGCGTCCGACGGAATCTCCGGTAGTGTTTTTGCAGCAGCTCGGTCGCGGTCTGCGAAAATGCAGAAAAAAGCAGTATCTGAATGTGTTGGATTTCATTGGAAATTATCAAAAAGCAGGAAATACGATCTACCTGCTCAGCGAACAGGGAAGCGAACCGGACAGACATGGAAAGAAATCCGGGCAGCAGGTTGGTTCAGGTAAAGATGAAAATGCGGGAGAAAATAAGAACCCGACCAATTTTGAATTCCCGGAAGAATGCATTGTCGATTTCGACATGAAGCTGATTCAACTCTTTCAGGAAATAGAGAGAAAAGGGAAATCGCTCAAGGAACGGATACGTTTTGAGTATTTTACAGTAAAAGAATCACTAAATGGAAATGTTCCAACTCGCATGGAATTGTTCCGCGGAATGGATGATGGAATTTACCGGATGTGCATTAGCCACGCGAAGGAAAATCCTTTCAGAGGATATCTTGATTATTTACATAAAATGGGTGATTTGGACGAGGAAGAACAGAAGATCTATGATGGGATTGGAAGAGAGTTTCTGTCTCTGTTGGAGACTACCAATATGCAGAAATCTTATAAAATGCCTATTCTGATGGCTTTTTATAATAACGGTGACGTGAAAATAGAAGTGTCAGAGGAGGATGTCTTAAATGCATGGAAAACATTTTTTCAGACGGGAACGAACTGGAAAGATCTGCGTCAGGATATTACATATGGAGAATTTCAGAAAATTACGGACAAGCAGCATTTGAGCAATGCGAAGACCAATCCGATTCATTTTCTGAAAGAGTCCGGGAAAGGCTTTTTTGTGGAACGGCAGGGATGTGCATTGGCTTTACGCAGTGATCTGAAAGAAGTTGTCAGGGAACCTGCATTTGTACGGCATATGAAGGACATCATTGATTATAGGACGATGGATTACTATCGGAGAAGGTATAAGGAAAATTGACTAATTGATTAAGCTGGTATGATTTTTATCTAAACGTGGCAGGGAGGCAGGTTGATGTTTTCAGATTTTGATGCACAGACCCGTCAGATGTTGACAGGGAATCTGCTGATGATTGGCTGCTGCGCCTTTTACCTGGCATGGTGGCTGATTGCATTTAAGCCGGTAGGCGCGGTCAAAGGTCTCCGAAGCGGTTGGCTTTTGATTCCGGCACTGTTATTTGGTGTTGTTGCAGTGACGCAGATCGTTCAGGGCAGCGGTGCTGTGGAGAGGGAGAGTGACGCGCTTTTGTTTCCTCGAAATGCGCTGCTGATCGGCGGTGGGGTTGTTTATATCGTCCTGTTGGTAGGAACCAGTGTACTTTTAAAGCGGCAGGTAACAACGGAGTTGTTCCTCATTGTCGGATGGACGACTCTGATGTTTCTCGAACTGAACGCGCTGTTTGCGCAGGGACAGTTTACGAAATCAGCTGTGATCTTGCTTCTTGTCATTACACTGATCGCTGCTGTTGTCAGTATGATTTGTTACCTTCTATACTATGGCCTGGATAAAGTGAAGGGCTATGTAGACGGCATGATACCGCTTCTTCTGGTAGCTGTTATGATGGCTGTTGTTACGGTAGGGGCGGTGCACTCCCATAAGTGACTTCTTACAAAACAAAGAATCCTGGAAGTAATTATTCGATGGTTAGGGGGAAAACTTGATGGAACCAGAAAGAATAGATTTGACTGAGATGGAGATCAGGAATTTTCGCACGGAGCGTTTTGAGGCGAATGTTCCGGTCGAGGAATATCTGGAGACTTGCGTCGATGTGCCGACGTTTGCTGAATATTGCCGTGCGTGTCCAAATTATAATAAGACATGGTCCTGCCCGGAATTTGATTTCGATCCGCTCAGCTACTGGAAAAGGTACGATATACTTCATTTGATCGGAGAGAAAATTTACCTTCCTGAGAAATTGCTCTCTGGTAGTTATTCCTCTCAGGAGAGTTCCCGACTGACTGCGAAGATTATGGGGACATTTAAAAGTTCTTTGGCGGAAGAACTTTTGCAAATGGAAAAAGATAAGCCAGGGAGTGTTTCGCTTAGCGGTGGATACTGCACCGAATGTTCGCGGGAACAAAAAACGAAAGATACAGAGGATCAGATGATAGACAGCAGCTTCTGTACGCGGGGACGAGGATTGACATGCCGTCATCCGGAACGAATGCGTTACTCGATCGAAGCCCTGGGAGGAAATGTTGGCCTGACTGTGACAAAATATCTGCATCAGAAGCTGCTGTGGATGGAAGAAGGAAAGAGGCCGGAATATTATATGCTTGTACTGGGGCTTTTGTATTAGAGTCTCCAGGTGTGTCTTATATTAGCATTATGGCTGTGACCGAAGACAGAATAGGTGATGCGAATGAAAAACGATGAAAAGCTAGAGAAACATCCGCCGGAAAAAGTAATCTTCATGAATATGTGTATGCTGTGTGATGGGGATCAGATACTTGCCTTGGATAAAACAGGGAGAAATTACAGTGGTACGACATTTCCCGGAGGTCATGTAGAAGCCGGGGAGACGTTCACGGAAGCGGTGATCCGGGAAATGAAGGAAGAAACAGGACTGACGATTCACCATCCGGTGCTGAAAGGGATTTATCACTGGTATCGGGATGGTTTACATAACGTCGGTCTGCTTTACCTTGCAGAGTCATTTGAGGGAGATTTGAAAAGCTCCGAAGAAGGGCAGGTATACTGGATTTCACGGGAAGAATATGAGAAAAAAGAACTGGCCGGTGGGATGCGTCAAGTGCTGCAGATCATGTATGATGACACTCTGACGGAGTGCTTTGAGGAATTACAGCCGGATGGAAGTTATCTGGAGCATTTGTTCTAGGAGGAGAGAAGCGTGGGAACACTTTATTTCACAAGACATGGGGAAACAATCTGGAATGTCGAGAATAAGATCTGCGGCGCTACTGATATAGCGCTTACGGAGCGTGGACATGAACAGGCGATTGCACTTGGCAAACAGCTTGCTACTGAAAAACTGCCTATAGACGAGATCCTTTATTCGCCTTTGGCGCGGGCTTCTGAGACAGCAAGGCATATTTCAGAAGAGACCGGTATCCCAATGCGGATGGAGCCTCGGCTGAAAGAACAGAATTTTGGTCGATACGAATCTACGCCCAGAGATGGACAGGAATTTCGGGCAGCAGCACCAGCCAAACGCGAAGCGTTTTCTAATTGGCTGGTGCGTCCTGCCGCCGAACGTATGTGAGGGGGCGTTTCCAACAAAGCCCATTTTCTGGACCGTTACGATGGCGGCGAGTCGATGATGCAGCTGTGTCAGCGGGTGTATAACCTGATCAATGACATCCGGGCAGATGACCGAACTTATTTACTCGTGGCTCATAATGGGATTGCCCGCGTGGTACATTCTTATTTCCACGATATGACCAATGAGGAATATGCAGCGTTTGGAATCAGGAATTGTGAAGTAAAAGCTTATACATGGTGAAACAGAATAGGAAGATGGCGGAGTATATGAAACCAAAATCAGAATTGAGTCAGGAACTGTATCAGATTATGCTGGAAAAAGGATATCAGGAACGTTTTTGTGACCTGATAACACAGAATCTGAATACAGATTTTACAGCACAGAGAATGATCTTTTATCTTTCTCATTACAGCGAGTTACCGGAAGGTGAAATCGTAGATGAGATGCTGGCAATTCTCGGAGACAGGAATCGGATTATGCAGAAAAAGCAGTTGGAACACAGCAACGCAGTATATAATGAGTATCTAAACAGCCGGAGAGATACTGAATAAAAACCTTATTGTAGACTTGCAGTCAATATCCGAAATGATGGCTCCGAACGTACCGCCAATGAGGGCTGCGGACATATTGGTCGACGTGTGCGGATGTAAAAGAAGCAGAGTGGTTTCAATCCTCATTGTTATGTGTGTTTTACTCATCATTCGATGCCATTCCCCCAGATGTATTGACGCATGTGATTGCAGCGCGGAGGCAGAGGTTATTTGTGAGGAATAAAATCTACCCGGGCCTTTGCTGCCTGTTCGTGCTGGTCTTTTCGATTGATATGGTAAATGCGGTTCCCCAGCCGGAAATGATAGCCGGTCTGATGAAAGTGGAATGCAACATTGTACTCGACGCATTGATTCATAGTGTCCTGTATCCAGCCGAAATCGCACACCCTGGCATCATCGCCGGATTCTCCGCCACAGGAAACCAGTTCGATTTCGTCATGGTATTGGTTGAGAAATGGCCGGATGTCAATGGCTTCGAGCATTGGCTCGTGGATAATCTCTTTATGGCGGATGGGAAGCTGTAGAAAGACAGGGAGCCTTTTTATAGCCATGGATTGATTTTCACAGGTGCAGACAATATGGACATTTTCGTAACCGTCGCCCCAGTCAGCGGGAAGACCAACAGAAAAACGTTCCGGACGTTTGGTAACAAAATAAAATTCCAGATCTGAGCGGGTTTTCATCATTGCCCATGCCTCTGGACGCCAGCTATCCGCATCTGGATGAAAGAAGTCGGAAGTAAAACAGGTATAGACATAATCTCCGTCTGGCTGCAGTTTGTATTCCTTTTGGCGGTTCTTCCGCAACGGCAAGTTAAAAGAGGCGGTCTTGTGGACGACGGAAGCATCACGCCCAAATTCCTCATCCCGCCTGTAGACATAACAGTGTGCACACCCTGCGCTGACTTTTGTACATCCATGCCATGGATTCCATGTTGCCATAAGTCCCTCCTGTACTGTGTCTGAAACAGCCTGCTGATTCCTGGGAATCAAAAGCATTTTAAAAATTTTATCACGATGTTCTGGTTTGTACAATGCAATATTGGGTAATTTCCATTAAAATAGCAGTAAGTTTGAGAAATTTGAAATTCTCTTGATTTATGTTTTTTAAAAGTTTCATTTGTAATTGCTGGAAATCAGTACTATACTTAATCTGGAATATAGAAATCCGAGGGAGGTGATCTTATGGCTGTTTATTGTAAAAATTGCGGGCTTGCCGTTGATGAAAATACGAATTTCTGCCCGCAGTGCGGTGCGTCCATTTATGGGGATACGGCAGCGGCTTACAATGATGGATCATATAATAATGTAAACGGCGAAAAATCCGGTTGGTCGAATGCAGCGAAAACAGCTGCAGTCGTTGGCGGGGTAGTAGTTGGCGCTTCGGCGTTATCGAACCTTGCAAGGAGGATGACCCACAGGAGACGTCCGCCTTATATGCCGCCGATGGGTGGCCCGCCGCCTATGGGGAGACCAGGAATGCGTGGTCCTGGAATGGGTGGCCCAGGTATGGGATTCTGATATACAAAAAAGGAGATTTGGATATGGGAACATTACGAGAAGTAAAACGGAAGATGAAGCATGATAAGGATTTCCGCAAGACGCTGGTACGCAGCGCAAAAGATGAGATCCTGATTGATGTGGATGGTGATGGTGTACCAGATGTAGCTCTGATGGATTCTACGGGGGATGGTAATATTGATACGCTTGCCATGGATCTTTCTGGGGACGGGGAATTTGATTTCTATTTCCACGATAATGATGGCGATGGACTGCCTGATATGGTTTATCTGAGCGAAGAGGGTGATGAAGCGCTTGAAACAGCTTTTATCGAAGAAGAAATCAAAAACAGGATGATTGGGTCGGCAGATGCAATCCTTACTGCGATGACAGCTGGAGAGTATTTGGCTGAAGCTTTAGATCGGGAACTGGATAATATGCAGGAAATGTTGCTTCTGACAAAGGAGATGCTCAAAAAAGCATAATACTATCAAATTGCATCACTATAAAAGCTGCAATGTGATCTTACTGGTTTATAACTCAACCTCCTGTATGAAAAGATAAGCAAATTCGATTGCCTGACAGGTGATGGATTCACAAAGATGCGGAGGGTCATTTTTTGAGAACCCGCCCGGGCGAAGCTCCCGGCATCTCAGAGAGCCGAATGTTTTCTCAAATTCCCTGGCGTACTGATAGCATACAGATACGATCTGCTTTTCACTCATGTTTGCTGCAGAAAAATACAGGCCGATAAACATCAGCGCGCCCTCGATGAGCCCGCACTGTGCTCCGTAACCGCCGGCACCGTGCATTCCGAGGGCGGCAGTGTAAACATCTGCGCTGATGGGAAAACTGAATAGATCAGATAAGCAGGTCAGTGTTGTCCGTGCGCAGTTCATGTCATATTGGTAGTAGAGGCTGTGTACTTTGTTCCATATGTATTCTTTATAGTTCATAGCGGTTTCCTTCTTTGGAATTTCTTATGGACAGTGTAGCAGATTTTATGAAGGTGGGCAAGAGAGACTTTTACCCTGGCGGCGTAAATTTACTGTAGGAATAGTCGTGGCGGAGGCCACCGGAAATGCATCAGAATATTAGTCTTGATTCACTTCTTACTATACCACATTTTCTGACTTATGCAAGACTTTTAAAATTTACACTGTTTATCATATCTGGCTATAGCAGGCCACTCTGCTACTCGCTAAAGCTATATGATTTGATGTGATTTAAATCTCTGTTCCATTTTTCGCCTTTCAATCGTTGGCAGCAGCCTATCGGATTCCGGAGAGAATGTCAAGGCTAAATGAACGCCCACGGCGGCCTTGACAGTCTCTCCGAAATCCGATGTTATACGGCCAAGCGATTGACAGGATGAGTCTGACACTCTGTGTCGTCCTGCCGAACAATACAATACCTGTTCTGCAGAAATCCTGCTGCCACGCCGGATCATTCCCTGCCAAGCTTACAGATCGAAAATGTGCTGGTTAAATGCGACTTTCTTCCTTGTCTGCAGGCTGACACTGTGGGTGATGCTGTCCACATATTTTCCTATGTCTCTCTGGTGCTTCCTTTCCCATGCCAGCATCTCCGCACTGCTCAGAACCTCGTCCTCTGCTCCAACGGCCGCAGGCAGTTCCTCTGACTGGTTCCTCACCAGTTCCAGCATGTCCCCTTTGTTCCAGTAATACGCTCTCAGATGCCCCATCCGGTCGGCACCTGTACGGCTCCAGCCCATCGGGCGCGAACTCATCCGGCTTGACAGCCCAATTCGACAGGATATAGTTCGAGCTCTCCGCCACTCTTTTCTTTGTGGCGTCGTTTTGCGCGCAGCCGTCGATCTTTTCCACAACCCTGCGGAATTCGGCCTTCTTTCCTTCCTTGAGTGCCGCATACAGCTCCTTCCTCGCGTCCTCTGCGCTGTCGAGCATATGGGATGTCAGTTTCAGCATGTATTTGCTCAGGTGGAATTCGTCCAGCACGCTGGTCACGCCGGATATCCGCTTCACCCCCGCCTGTATCCATCCGCCGCCATCCGCATTCAGATAGATTTTCTTTACCTTTGACAGGTCATAATAGCTGTCCAGGTATTCATAAACCTCATCCCATAGTCTCTGGTTGTCTGCCCCGTTATACACCCCGCTGAAATAATGGGGGTTGACCAGGCGGTGCCTTTTGCTCCTGGGAGCTTCCGGCTCTACTCCTTCATATACATATACAAGCTTTACCAGGACACAGTTGTTCTTCCAGCCGTTCTCCCCCTTTTCCAAGTCACCCTTTTGCTCTTTGAATTGCAGAGAGACATGGTCCTCATCCGCATCTATGTACAGATAATCCACCACCTTCTTTTCCGCCGGTTTTGACGCCTTCGGAAACTTCAACGCATGCAGTTTGTTCATCACTGTTTCCTTGCATACGTTGGACATCAGGCTGGTTTCCTCTCCAGCCTTTCGGTAGGATGTCTGCACTGCCTCCTTAAGCATCTGCGCCTCAGCATCCTCCGTAAGCCGCTCGTGCGGCTCTATCCCCATAATCCTATCCAACAGGTAACAGCTATCCCCACCCTGTTTGCTTTTGAACAATGTCTTATTAAATGTAACATCACCAATGGATGTAGTCAGTGTTTTCTTGTCCCGCTTTACAATCTGCCAGTTGAGTTTCCTTCTTGCGCTTTCGCGAAGCATCGTATCGCAATCCTCAAATGTCTCCTTGATGATATTTAACCCCAGTTTGATGACCTCATCCCTGACTCCACTGACAAATGAGGCTATGTCAGTAGGATCCTTCATGTAATTTTCTATTAAATCAGATAAATTTTTGATGCCAGATTCTCCGAATTGTTGTATACTTGAAACCATAGGGAACGCCCTCCTTTGTGTTTTGGTTTTGGAGAACTAATATTATAACACAAACAGGTGTTCCCTTTATTACTTTTCCTACAAAAATTTTACGCTAACTTTTACCCTTTACAGTCTACGTTTTTCCCTTTATAATGAAATGATAAAATAGGAGGTATTCACCAATGGCCAGAGTACGCAGAACCAAAGAACAAATCATTAATGACAAGATCGCTGTCATAGATCAGACGATTGACGGAATTCAGGCAAAAATTAACGCGGCGCAGGCAGAAAAAGCAGATCTACAGGCGCAGTTGGACGAGATAGAAGCGGCAGCTGCAAAAGCAGCCGAGGAAGAGACTCTCAAAGAAATTCTTTCCATCATGAAAGAAAAAGGGCTTTCTCCTGCTGAATTGAAGGATTTAATCGAAAAACTATAATCAAATAGGGAAACAGGGTAGCTAAGATATGGTTTTAGCTACCCTGCTCTTTTTTATGTGAATGTTGAGAACATTTTACGATTATTTGGTCTTATCGTGATATAGAATATCGGATACTTCGCAATCCAGTATAAAACATAGTGTGTCTAGCGTTTTCGTGGTGATAGGAAGCCCTTTTCTCATGCGTTGTAGAGTATTTGCAGAGATTCCTTCCTTATATATCAGATGGTATTCCGTAACATTTTTCTTTAAAAGAGTTTCGTAAAATGGTTTGTATGAAATCACACTGCATCACCCGGATTGAGAACAACATACTTAATTTATTGACTATGCCTAATATATTGAGTATAATGCAGAAAAATATGCGTTGAGTCAGCGGATGCGCGGATTGATGATTTGGCAATGTGCAATATTATTTTAGCTGTTATTGATATGATACAGTGGGTTCAGATTTCAAAAAGAGAGGAAGAAAAGATCGAAATGGACAGGCAATTTATGACGGAGTATTTTGAAAAAATGTATGAAAACCCAATATCGGAAGCAGTAAAGGGCGATGGTTCTGGCGGTTCTTGCCTGCCTGTTGCAATCGGTTTTTGGTGGTTTGCTTATCCAGAGGGAAAATGATATGAAGATAGGGTGCTGACAGAATCTATGTACGTTCAGGCTGCAAGAATGAAGATTCGCTTTTTAAACATAATCGAAAGTAAGGCGCAATTCACCAAAGATTCGAATTGGGACAATTGAGAAATCAGGTATCAGATTGTGTATTTGCATTAGGTGAGGCGGGAAAGCCTATAGGTTTTCGCTTGTTAGAGATTATAACCAGAGCAAACGATAAAATACCGGGATGGGTAGCAGGGACAGTAGGGAAGGCACCAAAAGCAGAAAATCAGGGAGCAAAGATAGAGGAGACGGTTTGCCGTCTCCTTTTTTTCAAAAACGCAAATTTAATTATTTGCTCTGGCACAGAGCTTTTGCAATGATACGAGGTGGCCATTCATTATCCTCGATGGATTGCCGGTGCCCTGCGGTTACCTGAATTTCTTCCTGTATTCGGATGGTGTCATATTTTCCTGGTTTTTGAACTGTTTTGAAAAATAAGCAATGGATTGGAAACCATTACGGGTGGCAATTTCGCTAATAGGCAGGTCTGTTGCTATAAGAAGGTTTTTTGCCCCGTTTATACGTTCCTGGGTGATATATTTTGTCAGGGAAATCCCTGTTTCCTGCCGGAACAAAGCCGAAAGATAATCCGGATGCAGATGTACGACATCCATAAGCTCACTGCGCGAAAGTTCATTCCCAAGGTTATCATGGATATATCGGATAACAACATCGACCGCAGTTGCGGTACTGTTTTTGGAAGTTATCCTGTTTACTGTTTCATTTGTCACATTTTTTACCCACAAAAGGAAATCTGGTATGGAATTTAAATAATTATCAGCAGCCATGCCGGATACCTCCTTATGCTCCTGGTTCCTATATACACTTAAGGCACCGTAAACTGCATCCATGAGCATGTCATGGATTTCCCGTATCCTGTCCCGGGTGATATACTGCCCGGATGGGATCGAGGTCAGATACCGGTTAATATTCTCCAGAACTGGTTCCGGATCCCTGGAGAGAAGCGCGTTTGTCCATTCCTGCACGGAAAAACCGGGTTCTCTGGTATATCCCTCATCCTGGCCGGAGATAAAGACAGATGTCTGAACCGTATATTTTTCCTGCACGTCCTGCGTCAGCTGCTGGAAAACTTCAACCGCCTGTCCTATGGGGCATGCAGGTGTGATATGCGCAATATATTCCCCGGATATCAGACTATGTAATGATTTAACCATATGCCTGCAGGAAATACTGTAGTCCGGGAAATCATTATAAGTCACATCGGCTGTGACTACGATAAAGGTAAAGCTGTCCACAAGGACACAGGCAGGCTTCATGGATTCAACAATGATGTTTTTAACTGCATTTTTCCATATACTGTCCATTTCCTGCCGGGGAAGGATACGCAGCAACATGATATACCATGAATGTCCAAGTGTTTCTGGTTTAATTCCCCTGTTTGCACATTCCCGCAGCAGTGCATCTTCATCAGATGGGATATTTCCCCTGAGTAAACTGTACCAGAAATTAGCAAGCCGGTTCTGGTAATCCTTAGACCAGAGGACGCCCATTTCTTCCTTTTCCTTACGCTGGAGGTCTTCCTGGCGTTTTTTAACCGCCCGGCTGATAACATCCTCCAGTGCACTGTACTCACAGGGCTTCAGCACATAATCAAACATCTGAAGGCGTACGGCGCTGGAAGCATACTCGAAGCGCGAGAAACTGGTAAGGAAAATACAGACGGGGCTGTATCCTTCTGCCCGGATCCATTCCATGAGGCTGATCCCGCTTCCCCTTGGCATCTCAATATCACACAGTAGGATATCAATTATGGTATTGGAAAACACGGCCTGTGCCTGCTTCATGCTGTAGGCTTTGTGGATTGTACTTATGCCAATTTCTTCCCAGTGGAGGGAAGATGCAATACTGTCAACACTTAAGGGCTCATCATCTACGATCAAAATATTCATACAGACAACCTCTTTTTTGGAAAAATGCTGTTTACAGGGTGCGTGCCGGGATACGGATATCAACCTGTGCCCCAGCGTTTTCACGGTTACGGAAAACCATTTGGAAGTCCCCTTCGAAAAGGAGGTTCAGGCGGCGGTAAATGTTTTTCGTGCCAATATTATGCCCGTCTGCCTGGCTCAGCATTTCCTGGCTGTTCAGCTGGCGCAGGACGTCTGGTTCATAACCCGTCCCGGTATCCCAGATGCAGATATGGGTCTGGCTGTCCGCCTCCTGGATTTCAATGTGTATTTCGGTTATTTCATCAGCAATCACCTGGTATTTTATGATGTTTTCAATCTGGAACAGGATGATCATGGGAGGGACGAGGGATTCCAGGCAGGATTCCCCTGCGTTTACAGACAAAGAGATCCCCTCTGGGAAACGAAGCCGTGACAGTTCGACATAATTTTCGGTCATCTCTATTTCTTTTTTTAACGGAACCACGGAGGTATCAGCCAGCGCATAACGGAGGTGGTTCCCAAGGCACACGGTCATTTTCTGGATTCCTGGGGTGTTTTTTGCTGCTGCCATATGGAAAATGGAATTCAGGCAGTTGATTAAAAAATGGGGCGCAACCTGCGCCTTAAGGGCCTGTAGCTCCGTTTTTTGCTGGGCAAGCTTTTCTTCATATACGTTAATCTTCAGGTTTTTGATACGTCCCACCATTTCGTTAAAAGCGTGGTTAACACTGGCAAACTCCCGGCATTCCCCATCTTCCGGAACCTGTACGGAAAAATCACCGTCCTGCAAAGCGTGTATGGAATTATCCAACTGTGTAAGCGGGGCGGAAAGATAGTTCCGGAATATGATAACAAGGAAAAACCCTGACAGGAGCAGGAGTGTGGCTGCCAGGGCACAGAACAGGTAATGGCCGATTAGTTCCTGCCTTATCTGGCTTACCGGGACCAGGATGCCGAGGCTGCCGTCGGCCCATGAAACGTCGAGGGAAGTCATGATATAGCTTATTCCGTTGATCCGTACCTGCCGTTTTCCCGTTTGTGTGCTGTATATATTAGAAAAGCCTGTTATTTCTGAATCAATGCCGTATGCTGAACCGTCAGCAGCGATAAATAAAGGAATGGTTTCCAGTGTTGCCGATTCGTTTACCTGGGAGAGCAGGGTGGAAAAATCTGTCCATGCACCCAGGTAGCTGCTGCCAATATGGAGCACCCGTACAAGGTAGGTCTTTCCCTCTATTTCAATGGGATACCAGGACTTGCTCACAAACCCATCGAGATCCCCTGTGTCAGCAGATGAACGAAGAAGGTCGCGCATACCCTGTGCAAAGGCGTTATCGGCTGTACTTGTGGCAGCGTAAATAAATTCCTGGCTGGTGGATGGGAATACAAAAAGCCCCTGGACGGAGGAAAGGGAGGATAGTGTATTGGTAAGGGCTGTCTTAACGTTGTACAGGGTTGAATAATAAGAAGTATCTTTTTTGTTCTGTTCCAGCTGGGAGAGTGAAGAGGTATCCAGCATAAAAGTGGCCATGTAAGTACTGGAGGCCCCCAGGTCATCCGAAATCTCCTGGTTTACCGTGGCCAGGCTGTCGTACAGCTCGTCGTATATACGGTCCTGCATGGCTGATATTGTATAATAATTATTCAGGGAAAATAAGCCTATCATGGCAACATAAAAGGTGACCATAGCGGCAGAAAGACGGAGAATTAGGGAGTAGCTTCTTTTTTTCTTACGGATGGTAATGTCCATGGTAAATTCCTTCTTTAGTATAATTATTCTCGCAAAGCAACGGGGAAAGTAGCCGTGCCTGCGCGGATGTTTGGTGGCTGCCGCGAGGGTCATATACCCAGATGCTTGCATCGTTACAAATTTGATGCCCCGTATGCTTGTATCGGGGCCTTTGGCTAATGGTTTTGACAAGTATATCACAGGGAACTCAAATTTGTTATAATGAATTAGGAAAGTATCGGATTCAGAGCCACGAAAAAGAGCAGCTTTGAAAACGAAACTGCTCTGAATCGGATACTTTCCTGTTGTACCTGGTCGCGTCGGTTGGGCTACAACGTATGGGGATTGCTTCGCTTGCTTTTGGTAAATTTACTCATATTATGCAGTAGTGGAACAAGCAGAAACTGTTGATTTTCTCCTTCTTTTTTAAAAAAGGCCATGCTTCGCAGACCTTCCGGAGGGAGGCCGGTTACACAGATATAGAAACTTACAGTTAAATCATTGGCTGCAGGCATGCACTTTCCCAAGGTACTGCATCCTGATACAGCCACAGGCAGGGCATACATTAGGATTGGTCTTCCAGATCTTCTCCAGAAGCTCCGGCATTGTCATTCCGGTGTAAAGGGAATGGAATCTCTGGTGTCCCTGCAGTTTAAAGATGAGCTTCAGATTTTTGCTCTTTGACCGGTTGTTCAGAAAACCGTAATACCGTATTTTCTGGAATCCGGATGGGAGGATATGCATCAGGAACCTCCGGATAAACTCTATATTTGAAAGAGTGACAGTCCTTTTAGGTTCTCCCGGTTTCTTTCCCCGGGCTGAAAAAGTTGTCTCCGTTTCGGTGACAGACAGAATCCGGCTGTTGGAAATGGCAATTTTGTGCGTATATCGCCCCAGGTATTCGATGGCGTTTCCAAACCCATTGAAGGTCTCTTTAATATAAGGACACCAGTCCTTATCATAAAGGGAACTTTTAAATTCCTTCCATTCGTAAGAGTTACGGAGCTTTCCACAGGAATCAGAAAAAACAAGTTTCTCCTGTGTGTAGAGAGCATTCAGAGAGTCAAGAAATTTGCCTTTAAACTTGTCGCGGAGGACATATACAGGAATGAAAAACTTTTCTTTTGATTTGCGGATCTGCCGGTCAGGAGTCAGCCCGCCGCCGGAGACGATACAGTGCATATGCACATGATAACCAAGCTCCTGGTTCCATGTATGAAGAATCTGGATGATCCCCGGAGTGGCTCCGAGATATTTTTTATCCGCGCATAGTTCCAAAAGTGTTCTGGAAGTACACTGATGAAGGAGCCCGTAAAGCAGGGACTGATTACTGTATAAGAGCGGGTTCAGCTCATGCGGCAGGGTGAAGACCACATGGAAGTAAGGGGCATCGATTACTTCAGCCCTGCGTTGGTCTATCCAGAGTTCCGTATTGACCGCCTGACAATTCGGGCAGTTCCGGTTGCGGCATGAGCAATAATGGATTTTCTGATATCCGCAGTCCGAACACTGGCTGAGGTTGAAGCCAAGCTTAGCAGTTTTGCAGTTCATGATATCAATAGCAGCCTTGCGCTGCTCGGCTGACTGGAAGCCCCCATTTTGGGAGTAAGCATCGTAGGAATAGTGAAAGATATCCTGAATGTGAAAGGAAGTCCCCAGGAACTGCTGCACTTTACGATAATCCATGGATCTCACCTCCGATCTGCTCAAAGGGATTGGTTGCGCGGGATTTTGCGGAGTCATCCGCGAGATGCACATATATCAGCGTGGAATTCAAAGATTTATGACCAAGATTCGCTTTTAACGTGAGCAGATCCAGTCCATTCTCGTAACTGTGGGTTGCGTATGCGTGCCTTAGTGAATGCGCACAGAATCTCTGGTCCATGCCAAGGGCGTCCCTGCAAATGCGGAATTCACGCTGAAGCCACTGCGTATACATGGGTTGTGAAGTATCCCTCCGCCGTGTAAAGATCCATCCATGCGGACGGGTGCCTGCCGGAAAGGAGAGCCACCGATTCAGTAGTGCTTCCCAGATAAGTTCCGTAAACGGCACATAACGATCCTGCCTGTTTTTAGAATGATGGATATACAGTTTGTGGCTTGAACGGTAAATATCCGTATATTTCAGGTGGCAGAGTTCATCAATGCGGAGGCCGGTTGCATAGATGATAGCAGCTGCAAGCCGGGCATCCGGGTCATCGAGAGCATTGATGAAAGCACAGACCTGTTCTCTGGATGGAACAAAGGGAAGATAGCAGTCAAATTTCCGAAAAGGAACCTGTGTCCTGTCCCATTCTTTATGGAGGACATAGATCTGGAAGAACTGGAGCTGGGAAATGATGGAATTTACAGTACGGTCATCGAGGTCTCTGGATTTTTTAATCCATGCCACAAAATCCCTGATCATTTGCCAGGAAGCATTCTCAGGCAGGATGCGCAGGGAAGCAAGATAATTCAGATAAGCCTTGATGTAAGTTTTATAGGAACGGACCGTGTTGTCCGTAAGGCCTCTGGCCTCAAGCATCTGGATAAAAAGAGCAAAATAGTCCATAACAGGAACCTCCTTTGTAAATGATGAATGTTAATAAGGCGACAGACATCCATGCCGGAGGTGACCTGCAAAAAATTTCAAATATGTAGTTGTTGAGTTTTGAAATCCGTGATAACATAAGCATGGCAGTTTTGAGGTTTATGTTAATAGTTGCGTGTGGTAACTCAACAATAAAACATAAAACAAAAAACTGCCACTTTTTTTGAAAAAAAATTAGAAATGAAAAAGTAGTGGAATCACAAACTTAGAGCAAGCCGTCGCGTAAGCGACTTGGTACAATTTTTCCAAGAAATATTATTTTTTTGAGTACTTTAGTCCTATATAATCCAGGTATGAAAAGTTACCGGTGACTTTTACAGGGAAATTGAACAATTCACAGGAGGAATATATGATGAGGAAAATATCCAGAAGGGAATTTTTGCAGGGGACAATGGCAGGAGCTGCCAGTATTGCATTAACTGGGGTTTTAAACCCGGCGGAGCTTAACGCAAAGGCTGCGGACGATGTAGAGACGGTCACGCTGGCATTCATGGCTTTTTCCGTGCCGTCTGATGCAGCCATCCAGAGGGTGGAGGATGCCATGAATGAAATCCTGGCAGAAGACGGGATTGCCATTGACATCTTGATTATGGATGCCGCGTCCTACTTCCAGCAGATACCTTTAATGCTTGCAGGCGGGGAAAAGGTAGATACTTTCAGTGCGTTGGCGATGTTCAGTTCCATGGTGAGCGGCGGGTATACATTAGACCTGGAAGAGAATGAGCTTCTGCAAACCTATGGGCAGGGGATTATTGATACTATGGGCGATTATATTGAAGGCTGCCGCTTTGGTGGCATCTTGTATGGACTTCCACAAAACCGGGACTATGCCAGCCCTGTTGGCTATATGATTGCAAACCAGTATCTGGATACGATTGGATTCGAGTATAGTGCGGATGAGGTAAATTATATCACGGAGGAAGAACTGGAAGATATTTTTGCCAGGCTGCATGAGGCTTATCCGGAAAAAACAGTCCTTGCCTGCCAGCAAATGGCACGGACGTCTATCCTAAATGATTATGTCGGCGGTGATTTTTTTGGAGTTATGATGGACCCGACCAACAGCCTGGAATTGTCAAATCTTTACGCTACGGATGAATACTATGAGATTTGTGAGCGGTACTATAACTGGAACCAGATGGGGTATATTTCACAGGATGCCATGACTGATACGTCTGTTTCGAGTTCGGAGGCTATATCGTCCGGGAAAGCGATGGCTTATGAATGCGGAATCAAGGCAGGGATCATCCTACAGGAGAGTACAAACAATGGAGCAGCGACATCCGCATTTGTGGTAGAAGGTCACGAGGATTATATTTTACCGAGTGCGGCGTTTGCAGATATGCCATGGTGTATTAGTTCAGTGACTGACGTACCTGAAGCTACCATGAAGCTTCTGAATTTACTTTATACAAACGCTGAGTTGGAAACTCTCCTGATTTATGGTGTGGAAGGAACGGATTACGTAACGACGGATGACGGTTTCATAACCTATCCGGAAGATGCTTCTGATGTTTACCATCCAAACGTACCTGCGTATATGCAAAACGAATTTATAACGCCTGTCTGGGAAGGCAATGACGCAGATGTATGGGAACAGACACAGGAGACGAATGAAAATGCAATCAAGAGCCTTGCCATGGGCTTCTCGTTTGATAAGACCAATGTATCTACTGAATACACGGCATTAACAAATGCTTATGAGGAATACAGGTACCAGGTTGAATATGGGTTTGTGGATCCTGCAACTGGTATTGCGGAAATGAATGAAAAGCTGGAGGCTGCTGGCTTAAGCAAATATATTGAAGAAAAACAGAGCCAGTTGAATGCATGGGGAGAGGAAAACGGTATTCTTTAACTCCCCGCTGTAATCAGAAAAAGGAACGGGCAAGAGGGGGCCTAGTTTACTAGCCCCTACTTGTTTTCGTTTTCAGGCTTTATTAAGGAAGGAGCTTCCTGTATAATTCAAATATAGGGAATTCCAAGAAAGGTGGTTGATAAAAAAATACCTCAGAGTAGAATAAGATTACTGACTTTGGAGGTTGGTAAAAATCTTATTAAACAGAGAGGTATTCAAAATGAATTATAACACACAGAACGCGAAAATTGCAGCTATTACAGAAAAAACTTTAGTGGTTGGTATTGATGTCGGCAGTGAAAGCCATTTCGCCAGAGCCTTCGATTGGAGAAATTATGAGTACTCAAAAAGGCCTTTTGAATTCAGCAACTCAGAGGACGGTTTTATCAGTTTTAAGGCGTGGATGGATGAACTTGCTGAGAAACATGGAAAGACAGAGATTCTTCCGGGAATGGAACCAACCGGACACTACTGGTTTGATCTGGGGATTTATCTGCAAAATAATGGGATGCGGCCGGTGCATGTCAACCCACATCATGTGAAGAAATCCAAAGAACTGGATGACAACAATCCGAATAAGAATGACCGTAAGGATCCGAAAACGATAGCAGGCTTGATCAACGAGGGCAGATATTCCTACCCTTACATTCCGGAAGGCGTGTATGCGGAGATACGGACAGCCTCGAATCTGAGATTTCAGGCGCAGGCAGAACTTACGAGGGTTCAGAACCGGATTGCCAGATGGATCAGCATTTACTTCCCTGAATATAAAGATGTATACAAAAAAACAGAGGCAGTAAGCGGATTTATGGTCCTAAGGCAGGCAGCCGTGCCGGAAGATATAAAAGCGTTAGGTGTGGAAGGAGTCAACAAAATCTGGAGAGATGCGAAGCTGAGAGGCGCCGGATTGAAGAGGGCAAAGACCCTGGTAGAGGCAGCGGAGCGCAGCATCGGGTGCCAGGAAGGGCTGAGGGCAGGGAGAAGAGAGATCAAAGACCTTCTGGACGACTATGAGGTTTATAAGAAACGTCTGGATGAGATCATGGTTCTGATCGAAGAGCTGCTGCAGGAAGTCCCATATATAGATAAGCTGCTGGCGATCAAAGGAGTAGGAATAAAGACAGTATCCGCTTTTGTGGCTGAAGTGGGAGACATAGGACGTTTTGATAACCCGAAACAGCTGCAAAAGCTGGCAGGATATGCGCTTGTAGAGAACAGTTCAGGAAAACATCAGGGCGAGACCAGGATAAGCAGACGAGGCCGGAAGAGGCTGAGATACGCATTATTTGAGGCAGCAATGTCACTGGTGGGGAAGAATGAGGAATTCAGTGAACTGCACCATTATTATACTACAAGAAGCAAAAATCCATTGAAGAAGATGCAGTCACTGATTGCAGTTGCCTGCAAGGTGATCCGGATCTTTTATGTAATCCTGACAAAGGGCGTTGACTATGACGGAGCGAAACTGTTGGGGGATATCCGAAGACCGGAGGAATTTACACAGGCGGCATAATCAGAGAAGTGACCTCTGAAGGAGTATATCGTAGCTGAGAGCAGTCGTCAAGGGTGCAGAGCACCGCTGGCGCGGCGATGCCCTTGACAACTGCTCCCAGCTACGATGAGGGTCAACCAAGAGGTCATAGCTGCAAAACGCCCCGGAATGGGGCCGGATAAAAAGCATAATGCAGCAGGCAAACGTCCACTGAAAACAGTGCTGCTGTGAAAATGCAAGTCAGTAATTTAAAGACAAAGAATGAGCCAGTAGTCGGCAGGAATTTTTTCCATAGGGCACGACCCTGCAAAGGAGCTAAGCTGACACCCTGGTTATGGATAGGCGGGACGAAGGAAGTTAGGACCCGGATGAGAGTCTGGATGATCCTGTTGGACATAGGAGGTTCGCTGCCATAGAAGGAAGGGATATACGCAGGCCATGTAGAGCGAGAGAGAAGACGTTCTACTTCGTATACCCATAATCCGCTATTTTCGGCATCTGATGCAACGAAATATCCATGACTGCGGCTCATTCCTCTGAGATAGAGCAACAAAAAACCTTGAATTTAAGCGAAAAAACGCTTGACAATATGAGGAGGGGAAGATTATGAATGAAGTAAACGCACAAGTTCAGTTAGGAGATACGGTTAACAAGAGAAGAAAACTGTTGAAAAGAATAAAAAAATTCATCCCGATTTATATCATGATGCTTCCTGGATTGATTTACCTGCTTTTTAACAACCTGCTTCCGCTACCAGGGCTGATTGTAGCATTTAAAAAATACAATGTCCGTTACGGAATTTACGGGAGCCCCTGGTGTGGACTGCAGAACTTTAAATATTTATTTGCCAATGATGCGTTTTATATTACCAGAAACACAATTTTATATAATGCGGCTTTTATAATCATTAATACAACTTTAAGCATTGCTATAGCTATTATTTTAAGTGAAATGGGAGGGCGGCTCAAGAAGTTGTACCAGAGCGCAATCCTCCTGCCTTACCTGTTGTCAACCGTTATCCTTTCTTACCTGGTATATGCTTTCCTCAGCACGGAACAGGGGCTTGTTAACCGTATTATTGAATCCTTTGGCGGGGAAGCAATCGCGTGGTATTCCACGGCAAAATACTGGCCTTTTATACTGATTTTTGTGAATGCGTGGAAAAATGTGGGCTATACCTGCATCGTATACCTTGCAACGATCATGGGATTTGACCGGACATTATATGAAGCGGCCGAAATCGACGGTGCATCCAAGTGGCAGCAGATCCGGAGTATAACCATACCTATGCTGAGAAACATGGTAATTATGATGACACTGTTAAATATTGGCCGGATAATGTATTCAGATTTTGGCCTCTTTTACCAGGTTCCGAAAAATTCCGGGGCGTTGTTTTCTGTAACAAATACCATAGATACTTATGTATACCGCGGCTTGTTAGAGAATAACAGCATAGATACTTCTGCTGCCGCAGGTTTTTACCAGTCTATTGTGGGTTTTGTCCTGGTACTTGGCTCAAATCTGATTGTGCGCAGGAAAGATCCGGATAGCGCACTGTTCTAAGGAAGGAGGATAACATTCATGGTAGAATCCCACAGCGATAGGACTTTTAAAATACTTTCCCATGTTATAATGGTTATTCTCTCTTTAGTGGCAGTAATCCCAATTTTATTATTGGTTATCTGCTCTTTTACGGATAACAGTACATTATTGACAAACGGGTATAGCTTTTTCCCGGCAAAGCTTTCATTGGAGAATTATGCTTATATTCTTGAAAACAGCAGCAAGATTTTCCGTGCCTACGGGGTTTCCATTGTACTGACTGCAACCGGGACTGTACTGGGGACGGCAATCACGATTTTGCTTGGATATGGGCTGTCAAAGAAAGACCTTCCTGGAAACAAAGCGATCAGCTTCATACTAATTCTTACACTTTTATTTAATGGCGGCCTTGTACCTACTTATATGGTATACACAAATACGCTGCATGTGAAGAATACCTTTTTGGGCCTCCTACTGCCCAGCCTTCTTATGAATGGTTTCAATGTAATTCTTGTAAAAAGTTATTTTGTAACTTCGGTTCCAGATGAAATACTGGAAGCGGCAGAAATCGATGGCGCAACGGAATACCAAAAATTTATAAGAATAGCTTTCCCAATGGCGGTGCCGATTGTTGCTACAATTGCATTGTTTACTGGTATAGGGTACTGGAACGACTGGAACAATGGGTATATTTATATCTCTACAAGGACAGATTTGTACAGTGTCCAAAACCTGCTGAACCGTATGCAGGAAAACCTGCAGTTTTTAACAAGTAATTCTACCGGTGTTGCATCATATTCAAACGGAATTACGGAAATACCTTCGGAGGGCGTAAGGATGGCCATTGCTGTCCTTGGCATGCTTCCCATAATGGTTGTTTACCCATGGCTCCAGAGATTTTTTATTCAGGGAATCACACTTGGCGGAGTGAAAGGATGAAATTATATGAGTATAAATTTACGGGGAAACCCATTCTATTTAAATGAGCAGTCGGTACGCTGGGTAGAGGAAACCTTTTCCAGCCTGTCCCTGGATGAGAAAATCGGGCAGTTATTTTGCCCGGCATTTTCAAATACGGAAAAAGAGACCGTAACCCACTTTACTGATGAACTGCATGTTGGCGGTATGATGGTCAGGGCACTTCCGGCGGACCAGATACAGGATACCCTGCGTATATACCAGGAAAACTCGAAAATCCCCATGCTTATATCAGCAAACCTGGAAAGCGGCGGGGATGGTGCCGTGCAGGAAGGGACATCCTTTGCCATGCCGGAAGGCTGCAGTGCAACCGGAGATGTCAAAAACGGGTACCGGCTGGGCAAGGTAGCCTGCCAGGAAGCTGCTGCGGCTGGAATTAACTGGGGTTATGCGCCGATTGTAGATATTGACAGGAATTACCGGAACCCGATTACGAACATCCGCAGCTTTGGAAACGATCCGGGGATGGTCCTGGAAATGGCCAGGGGGTACCTGCGGGCTGCCAGTGAGGAAGGGATCGCTCCGACAATCAAGCATTTTCCCGGCGATGGTGACGATGAACGTGACCAGCACCTGCTTGTATCAGTGAACTCGCTTGGATATGAAGAATGGCTGGTTTCCTATGGGGAAATTTACCGCACTTTAATTGCGGAAGGAGTCCCATGCGTAATGGCGGGCCACATTGCGCAGCCAGCTGCAGCGCGCCACGTTAAGCCGGACATCAGTGACCGTGAAGCATTTTATCCTGGTTCCCTGTCGAAGCCACTCCTGACCGGTGTCCTCCGTGGCGAACTCCAATTTAACGGGCTTATAGTAACTGATTCCACACTTATGGTTGGGTTCCTGCAGATGATGCCGCGGAAAAAGGCTGTCCCATACTGCATCGAATGTGGCTGCGATATGATGTTGTTTAACCGTAGCCTGGATGAAGATGTAAGGTACATGAAGGAGGGGTACCGTGACGGGATCCTTTCTGAAGAAAGGCTGAATGATGCCGTTATAAGGATACTGGCCCTGAAAGCTTTCCTGCATCTTCCGGAAAAGAAAGAAAAAGGTACCCTGGTTCCAGGAACGGATCTATTGGCAACCGTGAATTCAGACAGGTCAAAACGGTGGGTAAAGGAATGCGCAGACCATGCTGTGACCCTTGTCAAGGATAACCGCCATATCCTCCCGATGTCACCGGAAAAAACAAAACGGGTTTACTTGAATGTGATAGAAAACCAGGTGGCAAATAATACGCCGTTTGCTTTGGATATTAAAAACCGGCTTGACAGGGAAGGCTTTGAAGTGACCCTCCGTGAACGGGAGTTTGATTTCGACCCCAATATAATCCTGACCGGGGAGATAACACCGGAGGCAGCAAAGGTGATGGCGGAAATTTTTGCAAACACGGAAGAGTTTGTCTCACAGTACGACCTCTGTATGATTGTCTTAAATATGGAAACCGTTTCGAATGCCACAGTTGTACGGGTGGCCTGGAAAGTTGTCTATGGGATGGGGAATGACATTCCCTGGTACAGCGGCGAGATGCCGCTGGTGGTTGTCAGTACAGCCAACCCATACCATCTGCTGGATATCCCTATGGCAGATGTTTATGTCAACGCATATACCGGGAACCAGGCAACGCTCGATGCTGTTTTTGAGAAGCTGATGGGGAGAAGTGAGTTTAAAGGGGTTTCACCGGTGGACGCATTCTGCGGGCATGAAGACTGCAGGGTTTTATAAGGAAAAGAACCGTTTTTATGTAATTCCGGCTAGGGTACCCAGGGAGGGGATGGAAAAATGAAGTATTATTGCAACCCAATGAATTTAGAGTATACGTACCAGTTCCAGCGTTACCTGCAGGGACCGGAAGAGTATTCCGTCTTCCGGGAAGCCGCGGATCCGTCACTGGCATATTTTAAAGGATTGTATTACTTGTTCCCGTCGATGACGGATGGCTTTTTTACGGGCAGGGATATGGTAGAATGGGATTTTCATACTTTTCTGTCAGATATGCCTGTTTATGACTATGCCCCGGATGTAAGGGTGGTTGGGGATTACCTTTATTTCTGCGCTTCAAATGGGGACAGGAACTGCTCTTTTTACCGGACAAAGGATCCCCTTACAGAACCGTTCGAGGAAATCCCGGGGAGTTTCCCATTCTGGGATCCCAACCTGTTTGAAGATGAGGATGGGAAAATTTATTTTTACTGGGGCTGTTCAAATAACAACCCGATTTACGGGGTAGAACTGGATCCTGGCACGATGGAACCATTGTCTGCACCGGTCGCCCTTATTGATTCCAGGGCATCCGAAACAGGCTACGAACGCCCGGGGGAAAACCATGAGAACCCTGATACTGATAAAAAAGCGGAGATTGAATCTACTGTAGCATTGCTGATGGGACTGCCGGCAGAAGAGAGGGAAAAGATGGGCTATGGCAGCACCCCCGAAGAAGTACGGGAGAAGGTTTCCAGCTTTATGTCGGACCGCCCGTTTATTGAAGGCCCCTGGATGACAAAATATTCAGGGAAATATTACCTGCAATATGCCGTCCCAGGGACCGAACTGAATATTTACGGGGACGGCTGCTACGTGGGTGAGAGACCGTTAGGGCCTTTTGCGCTGGCAAAAAATAACTCCTATTCCTACCATCCTGGGGGGTTCATTACGGGCGCAGGGCACGGGTCAACGCTGCTTGATGCGGCCGGGCAGGGCTGGCATATATCATCCATGCGTATATCCTGCAACCATATGTTTGAACGGCGGCTCGGCTTATGGAAAGCCGGGGTTGATGCAGACGGGGAGCTTTACTGCGACCAGGCGTTTGGGGACTGGCCGGTTAATGCCGTCACACCTGCCTTTTCAAAACCGGATTTCATGCTCCTCTCGTACAAAGCAGAGGTAAAGGCTTCTTCCGGGACAGGACAGGGATGTGTGACAGATGAGGATATCCGTACCTGGTGGGAGGCGGATCCTTCCGATAAAAACGCCTGGGTGGAGGTTGACCTGGGGCGGGAATGTGACATCCACGCCGTGCAGGTAAACTTTGCAGACGGAATGCTGAAAATGGAACTTCCGGAGGGACTGGATGGGATAGAGTCTGCTTATGAGGCCAGGTATATGGCAAGGGTAAAACAGCCGATACGCTGGCTGCTGGAATATTCTGCTGACGGGGAAACGTTTGAAGTAATGGAGGATAAGAGTAATGCGGAAACGAGCCTGCCCCATGACCTGGTTGTTATGGAGAACGGGGGCCGTGCAAGGTACCTGCGCCTGACAGTCGTGGAACAGCCTTTCAGGCAGGCAGCCTGTATATCCGGTATCCGGGTTTTCGGTTTTGGTGAAGGAAACCCTCCTGGACGGGTGGAAGAAGTTGTTTGTGAGAAGACCGGGGACTTGGATGTCGGCATTACATGGCAGGGAGTGGATGCTGTTGGCTATGAAGTGTACTGGGGATATGCGCCAGATAAGCTTTACCATAGTAAGGAAGTACTGGGACAGGAGCATACGAAAATCGGTGCATTTATAAAAGGACAGAAAGCCTGGGGACGGATAGATGCCTTTAATAGATGCGGAATAACCAGAGGGGCCGTATTTGAACTTTATAAATAGCACCGTATGGAAAGGAAAATTACAATGGCGGCTGAGTACAGGATCAATATAGAAAAAGAAGGAAGGAAGTACCCGCATTACTGGGAAATGTGCATAGGCACTTGCCATGCGGCGACCGTCCTGAGGGAGGATGTAAGAAACCAGATCCGTAAGGCGCATGAAGAGTGCGGATTCCGGTATCTTCGGTTCCATGGGTTATTTGATGATGACATGAGTGTTGTGATCCCACCGTTTACACCGTTTGATGAACAGGAGATATCATTCTTTAATATTGACAGTATCTTTGATTTCCTGTTGGATACAGGGATGAAACCATTTGTGGAACTGGGTTTCATGCCTGAAACATTTGCATCAGGAACCCAGACCTGTTTCCACTACAAGGGGAATGTAACCATGCCGAAAGATGACACCGTGTGGCAGGAATTTATCCGCACATTTATCCGCCATCTCCTGGAGCGGTATGGGAAAGAAGAGGTATACACCTGGTACTTTGAAGTGTGGAATGAACCAAACCTGCGCTTTTTCTTCGACGGCACCATGGAGGATTATTTCCACCTTTATGAAATTACAGTTAAGGCAGTAAAATCTGTTGACGAAGGTCTGCGTGTAGGCGGTCCGGCCACATCCAACAATATGTGGATACCGGAATTCCTGGAATTCTGCCGGGATAAAGCGCTCCCTGTGGATTTTGTCACTACCCATCATTACCCGAACGATGACCCTCTTTCGCGTGCCGGCATGAACGGGGCAGGTACAAAAGGGCAGGGGATGGATGCGGAAATGTTTGACCAGATTCTGCATATGCCGGAGGAGGAACTGGAGAAGATGAAGGCTTCCTGGGGCGGCAGTGAGAATAAAAACCCGCGTGACATATTGCTCCGGTGTGCGAAAAAGGCAAAGCAGGAAGCGGGGGATTTGCCGCTGATCTATACGGAATGGAATGGCTCAGATGATTTTGATAACAATTACCAGGCTGCATTTGTCCTCCAGACACTTGCTTACAATGAAGGGCTTGTAGAAGGGTATTCGTACTGGACGGTTACGGATATTTTTGAAGAGACCGGGCTTCATGGGATGCCTTTTAACAACGAATTCGGCATACAGACCGTCTATGGTATTGCGAAGCCCGTGTACCGCCTGTTCCAGACCTTGCACGAAGCCGGGGATATGAGGCTTGAAGTGGAGGGCAAACCGCATAGGACAGCAGAAGTATTCGCCTTGGCTGGAGACAGTGAAGTCATGGTATTTGCTTACAACCATGACATCTCCCAAAGGGATATAGAAGCACAGGAAATGAAAATTACCATTGAAGGCAGATTCAGTAAAATTGAGAAAGCTGTGATTGATGGGGCACACTGTAATCCATACAATGAATGGGTTATGCAGGGAAAACCATTGTACCCCTCAAAAGACCAGCTTGCCCAGCAGGAGCTTGCCTCCATGCTACTTTATGAAGATTATACTGCAGCAGGGGGAAATTCTGTGGAAATTGAATTTAAAGCGGAGCCGGAGAACGTGACGATTTTAAGGATCGCCAAAGCATAAATCAGGGCTGCACGAGATGAATTAAGAATTTTCTTCTTGTCCGTGAAACACGGAGAAGCATGATGTGGCTGCAGAAGAATGTGAACAGGCAAATATAATTCATCATCCTCTCATTTTTCGATTTTTTGATTTTCGCCACAGAATGATTTTTCAAAATCTGTGGCAGCCGCATGGAATGACTGGCGCGTTTTTTGCTTTCGGCATAATTCCATCGGTAAAAATGCGCCAGCATTTCCGGGAGATGAAGTCTCCCGCTGCGACTGTTTTCAACAGGAGCCAAAACCGCGCAAATCCAAAATGTGCGGAATCGCGAAAATCCCATTTTTTAAAAAATCGGATTTTCGCATTTCCGAGGGCGCTGGACATCCAGTGGATGTCCGTTTAGCGCAGACCGTAGCGAAGCGGAGACATGGGGAGCGGAATCCCCATCAAGTTCGCGCGCATCGAAATAATCCGAAATCGGGTTATTGACATGCAGGGCGAATCTTGCCCTATCGACTTTTATTCCTGCATTGCAGTAATTTTTCCTCTACCTATCACAGACGAGAGAGAGCAAATTGTCACGTTTTCAAAAAATAATTTTTTTTTTTCAAAAATTCGTTTTTCGGATTTTTCAGAAAATCGTTTTTTGGCTTGTTTGCTGTGGAGAGGATTGCTATAATGGCATCATTGGCGGAAATGTGAAAATGCAAAAATGCAAAATGGCAAAAATGTCAAAATCAGATGTGGGGTGAGGTCGATGGGATTTGAAATCAAGGATGCTTCCAAAAATGAGTTTATGCTGACAGGCAGCTTTCAGAAGAAGGGGTATGATTGGTGGTGGCATTCTTTTACTGCTGTCAATGAAACTACCGGGGAAGAAAAAGCATTCTTCATCGAATTTTTCACGATCAATCCCGGGCTGAATCAGGGACAGCCTGTTTTTGGACAACTTGAGGAAAACAGAAAAAACGGAATACGGCCATCATATCTGATGATTAAGGCGGGATGCTGGGGTGCTCCGCGCAGGGGCAGCTCCGCGGAAAATGAGAATAATCCCTGCCAACTCCATAGATTCTTCTCATGGGACGATGTGAGCATTCATGGCAAAGCACCATATTCGGTACAGGCGGATGACTGTTATGCTTCGGATATGAAACTTGTCGGCAGCATATCCGTGAGCGAAGAAGATGCTGCGGCGCATCCTGAATGGATGTGCGACAGCGGGGAGATGTCCTGGAATCTTGAAATAGAGAAACAGATTGCTTTCAATGTCGGTTACGGAACCAGTAAGCTGTTCCGTTTTCTGAAAGCGTTTGAGATGTACTGGCACGCGGAAGGAATGAAAAGTGTTTACAGTGGAACCGTTACATTAAACGGAGTCTCATACAGAGTCATTCCGGAAAAGAGCTATGGTTACGCAGATAAAAACTGGGGGAGTAACTTTACATCGCCGTGGGTGTGGCTTTCATCCAATCATCTCGTCAGTAACGTGACCGGGCAGGAATTGAAGGACAGCGTTTTTGACATTGGAGGAGGGAGACCCAAAATCTATTTCGTGCCGCTGAACCGGGTGCTGCTTGGAGCTTTTTATTATGAAGGGACTCCTTACGAATTTAATTTTTCAAAATTCTGGACAGGATGCAAAACGAAATTTTCATGTAAAGAGACAGAAACGGAAATCCAGTGGCGGGTCCGGCAGGAAAACTGTCAGATTATCATGGAGACGAATGTCCGCTGCAAGAAAAAGGATATGCTTCTGGTCAACTATGAATCCCCGGATGGATGGAAACGTCATAACCGCCTCTGGAATGGAGGAAATGGAGTCGGGCGTATTCGACTTTATCGAAAAGGGAAACACGGTAAGGTGCTGATTGACGATATTTCCGCATATAACATCGGGTGTGAATATGGGGAATATTGAAAGGCTATATCTTTGTGGTGGTTACGAAAGCTATTTATAGGGAAAGGTAAGTGTATCTTTTTCGATATTTTCAGTGGAATGTGAAAAAGAAGACGGAGAATTTTTGCTGCGAGAATAAGAATGCGTAATGGTTGACGGTCCGGATGCTAAAGAGTGCAAGATTTTAGATGAAATATTGACGAAGCGCGATGAAATGTGGGAATGCGCTATAATCAATGTTTATCTGCTGGGTGCAAAAGACCGGGAATGGACGATGCTGAGGTAGACGAAAGAAAACTGCAAAAATCCTGTTCAAATGTTTGCCCGAATGCTGCATACAGAACGTAAGAAGAGCCTGGTAAATTATGCTGATATTCAGTCACAGCATGTTTTGTATCTGCTTTCCAGACATACGGAGGTAAGTTATCTGGCGCATCCGCAGATTGTAAAGCTGGCGAACAGCACAAAGAAAAGTGACCGGGCGCTGGTGGACTGTCTGTATGAATATCTTTTGAATGGGTGCAGCATATCAGCAACGGTCAGGAGCATGAGCCTGCACAGGAATACTATTATCTACAGAATTCAGAAACTGGAAGAATTGTTTTCTATACAGTTTGACAGCGCTCCGGCTGAACTCAGGTTTTCTTTTCTTCTTTCATGTCTGATTGTCAGAACAGAATCAAATGAAGAATTGACATATTAAGTTCCCGTGCCAGCTCTGCAGAGGATGGATCGTGGCCAAGTTTCATGGACAGGGATTTTTTAACCATTAGCACACGGTTGATTTGCTCGTGCATATGTACGGAACGCGGATGGTGCGGCCGTTTCGGCTGCCAGTTGTTCCTGCTCTTCGTCGGTAAGGGTAGCCGCCCATTGGGCAATGGTCACTTCGGTTCCTTCTGCTTCCACGGTTTCGGTAATCTCGGTCATGCCCGGGTATGCTCTCGCGTCGCCCTCAGAGCAGATCATCCAGATGTTTTGCGTGGACAGCTGAGCAATCGAATCGGTATAGGCGGAATCAGTCTGGCCGGCAACCAGAAGAGCGCTGGCAAATTCTTCCGGGTAATCAATGAGCAGCTTGATAGAGCGAATGGTTCCGGAAGATTGTCCGACCAGCTATTCTCTGGCTGTATGCAGAATACCGCACAGCGAGAAAAACTATGCAAGATCTGCTGATTGCCAGAAAGACCGTGGAGACAATTCTGGAAGTGGATCATACAAAGATGGAGCAGAAGAAAAAAGAACAGACATTGTAAGTGCATACAGCCCGTGGCTTCCGAAAAATGTGTATTATTTAGGTGCTTGAAAAACGGTTTTCTCTTAATGGTTCAGACATGATTTTGCGGTCATGCCTGAATCTTTTTTCTCCTAACATTTGGTAGAACACACTCCACAGGCAGGGATTTTTTGTTGCTCCGCCATCTGTTCTGTCGCCCATGTGCCAAGTTCAGCCAGAATCGGAACAATGCTTTGCCCACGCTCCGTCAGGGAATATTCCACATGAGGCGGAACTTCGTTGAATTGTTTTCGACTAA
>Ga0192275_1026_pt1 | contig 33102 bp, 33 predicted proteins | sample Koala_Koa24_H3_FD_131265 | JGI IMG/M metagenome (GOLD analysis project Ga0192275, IMG submission 131265) | Enriched cells from koala feces incubated with labeled cellulose particles, San Francisco Zoo, California, United States - Koala_Koa2-4_H3 ...
GAACGGTCAGCCGCTCAAGGGCAATTATATCGGCAGTGACTTGCCTATGGCTGACGGGTTCAAGGCGAATGCTGTTTATTTCAAACTGGGATTTCTGGATAAGACGTCTGTGGCACTTGGAAGACAGTTTAAAGAACTGCTCCCTGTTCTTTGGATGAAGGCGGGAGCAATCGGAAAGTGTCCAGTGCTTGAAAGCGATGAGTTGCCGGAGATGCTGATACTGCCGGAAAATCACTTTGCTGTTCTTCTTGAAGAAACTGCTTATACGGAGTTCGAAGAAAAGATGAGAGAAGAAAAAGGCATAGACGTGGCGTTTCTCGTGACAGATTATGATATGAGCTATCGTACTATGTGTAATGGCTTGAATGTGCCGGTTACATATCAGCTTTACAGAGATTATCTTGACAATTTCCGTATAAATCACAGGAGGGACTAAGAATGAAGTTAGAACTGTTTCCGTTTCAGAGAAAAGCAGTACATGACCTGCGTGTAAGAGTTGCAGGAGCTTTGAGCGCATATCGTAGTATGTCTATCCCGCAGGTTATTTCTTTGCAAGCTCCCACCGGTGCGGGCAAAACCATCATTATGGCGGCATTGATAGAAGATATATATTTCGGAACCGAAAACTATGTTGAACAGCCGGAAGCTATCTTTGTGTGGCTGTCGGATTCCCCCGCCCTGAACGAGCAATCCAAGCAGAAGATTGACTTGAAAGCGGACAGAATCAAGCTGTCCCAGTGTGTAACCATAGAAGATGAATCTTTTGATATGGAAGAACTTGAAGATGGACATATCTATTTTCTGAATACCCAGAAGCTCGGCAAAGCCGGCAATCTGGGACGCCATTCCGACAACAGAACCTATACCATATGGGAAACGTTGGAGAACACGGCAAATAACAAATCTGATCGCCTTTATTTCATCATTGATGAAGCTCACAGAGGAATGCAGGGGCAAGCGGCAGGAAAGGCAACATCCATCATGCAACGGTTCATAAAAGGCAGTCGTGAGCATGGATTGTCGCCGATGCCTGTAGTTATCGGGATGAGTGCAACTGCTGAACGCTTCAACACGCTTGTCGGAGAAACCTCCTCAGGCTTGAATAAGGTCATTATAACTCCAAATGAGGTTCGGGCATCCGGGCTTCTTAAGGACAGGATAGTTATAACATATCCCGATGACCCTACAAAGAACAATGATATGGCGGTTTTGCAGGCGGCGACTGACGAATGGAAGAAGAAATGCGATCATTGGTATCAGTATTCCTATGAACAGCACTATGCCAATGTCAATCCTGTCTTTGTTATTCAGGTGCAGTCCGGCACGGGCGAAGCCATCTCCGATACAAATCTTGATGATGTTATCGCCAAGATTGAGGAACGCAGTGGTTACCATTTCGCAGAACATGAGGTTGTTCATACATTCGGCTCAGTCGGAACACTTACAATCAACGGGCTTCCCGTTCACCATGTAGAGCCGTCAGATATTACCGACGACAGGCGTGTACGGGTAGTTCTGTTCAAGGAAAATCTTTCAACCGGTTGGGATTGTCCGAGAGCGGAGACTATGATGTCTTTCTGCCACAGAGAAGATGCAACATACATAGCTCAGTTGCTTGGAAGAATGGTGCGTACACCCTTGCAGAAGCATATCCTGGTTGACGACTATCTGAACGATGTACGTCTGTATCTGCCATACTTTAATCGGGACACCGTAAAAAATGTAATAGACGAGTTGCAGAGTTCCGAGGGCGGAGAAATTCCGACCGTTCTTGATGAGGAATCCTTGGAAGACAGGGTATATGTCCCGTGGACTATCCATCCGAAACAGAAACAGCCGAGCGCACACGTTCCCGGTCAGACGGAAATGTTTGACTATTCGCAGAACGAAGATTTGAGTAGCGAAAGCGAAGTAGTTGTCAAGTCAGATGTGAAAGAACCCGCCCAAACTGTGCCAGATTCTTCGGAGCATAAGACTTCTGAACAACATAGTGAATTCTTGCCTACAGCCATATCGCCTGCAAAGGTTGAGGAGTCAAGCAAAACTGAGCCTGACACGATAGACCGAGAAGCTGTTGTGAAGTTTATCAACGAACAAGCTTATCTCACCTATATGGTGAAGAACGTAAAAATAAATAGCTACCTGCAGTCACTTCTTCAACTTGCATCGCTTCTGACACTATATAGTATTTATCAGGGCGCAAACGATGAGGTTCATCATGATATTATAGACATGGTTCGCTCTTATGTGGATAAATTGCATCAAAGTGGAAAGTATGACGAACTTGCAAATCAGGTGCTTGAGTTTAAACTCATGGTTGAAATATTCGACGTTTTCGGAGAAAGCATCACCGATTCGTCTGAGCTTAATTTGTTCGCAAGTTCAAATGCCGACCTTGACAGACAGCTCAGAATTGCAGATGCTAAGCTTGGAAACTTCGGCTTTTCGAACATCTATGGCAATCTGTATTATGACGGTGAAAACCCGGACAGCTATAAAATCGACGTAATCTTGTTTGCCGCTGATGATGAGTGCATTGCGGAGCTTAATCGCTATGCTGAGAAGAAGTTCCACGAGTTCAATGACAAGTACAGAAAGTATGTAGTCAACACGTCTGAAAGGTGTAGAAAGCAATATAGCGACATTATAGCCGATGGCGATGAAGTCAGCGAGCATAGCTTCCGTCTTCCGGAGACCATTGGCGGAAAGATAAACAAAGACGGCAAGCATTATTACAACCACTTATTCGTTGATGATGAGACCGGCTACGCTTCAATCAAATTGAATGGTTGGGAATCTGAGCTGATTGAGGAAGAATCAAAGAGGGACGATTTTGTTTGTTGGCTCAGGAATCCTCCAAATGTACAGTGGGCATTGTGTATTAAGTACGAAATGAATGGCGAGACAAAAGCAACTTATCCTGACTTTATTATCGTAAGACGGGATGAACAGTTAGGATATGTAATCGACATTTTGGAGCCTCATAACCCAGAATTTAAGGACAACCTTGGAAAAGCCAAGGCACTCGCCGCATACGCTGACAAAGAGTATAAAATCGGACGAATCCAACTTATACGGAAAGCAAAGGATCCCGCCGGAAAGACCAGATTCAAAAGACTTGACTTTTCTAAAGGAGACGTCAGAAAGAAAGTCTCAAAAGCAATCAATACAGATGAGCTCGATCATATCTTTGATGAGTGTGGAGTCTTTGAGTAGGCTGTAGGTGAAGTATGGGCTGTCGCAGGAGGATGAGTTATGAGCTACACAATGGTAGTGCAAAGTTTAAGGGGCTTTTTGCTGTATTATGAGAAATTGAAATGAGGTGAACGACAAGGTGTATCAGAACACAGGATATGGGTACGGTAAAAAATTCTTTGCCAAGGAGAGTACACAAAGCTATTTCAACAGAATACATAGCAATATTAAGTCAGAGGTTGACAAAATGAGCGATGCTGATATTAGCTCTTGTGAGATTCAGGAATGGGAAGACTATTTTTTTGATAAGTACTATGTTGCTCCTATAACTATTTTTGAGGCAAATATCGAGAGTTCGATTGAAAAAATCAAGATTAATGATTTTGCTCATGGCAGAGGAGGGTACCAAACAAATGGCTGTCGAATAACATTTAAAATTCCGTTTGACGGCAACTCGGATTTGTTTGATTTACAGCCAAGCACAGTTACTTGTTGGCAGTATGAAACGAAAAATTTTGTAGATCCCTACGGTGAGAATTGTGGAAGTTTCACGCTTTACTATGAATATCCAGAATGGGAACTTCAAAGTAAGCGTGAAGGCATGAGTGATTATGTCCAGAATAAATTTAAGCATGATTTTGAATTTTATAAAACCATGATCACTCGTATTAATTCGAGTGTTGATGCGTATAACAAAAATCTTTCATCCATAATCCACCGTTGTTTAGCAGAGCGAAAAGGAAGTGCTGATAATTTTTCTGCTATTGCTACCGCATTAAATATTTCGCAGAATATTGATGAGAATGCACCGAATAAAACTCCTATTGCACTCAAGCGAGTTACTCGTAAACCGACGTCAAAACCAAAGACAAGCCCAACAATGTTGGAACCTTATATCAGTGATGACGATTATGAGAATATCAATAACATCATCTTCTCATGCGGGACGACTATGGAAAATACTGCACGAACCTATTTTGCTAACAATGAGGAAGAACTACGAGACCATCTGCTGGCGACTTTGAACACTCACTATAAATCTGCAACAGGCGAAACATTCCGCAAAATTGGAAAAACTGATATTAGTATTGAGTTTGATAATAAAGCGGCGTTTATTGGCGAATGCAAAATATGGCAGGGAGAAAAGAATTTCAAGCAAGCCATCCAGCAAGTCATCAACTATTCAACATGGAGAGATTTGAAGGTTTCAGTTATTATCTTCAACAAAAATAATAAATCTTTCAAACCCATTCTCGATAAGATAAGTAGTTGGGCAGAAGCGAATGCTGTTTCTCATACTCACCCTGAAGCAAATAGATGGAATTGCAAATACCATTGTCAGGATAAGAACATAAATATTAAACTGACTATCTTGGTATTTGATCTGTATGTTGATAGAACGCAGTTTAAAGATTCCCGATACGAGGATAAATAGACAGCCAAAGGCTATCTACCACAAAGATTGGAGTAAGAAAAAATGAATGACATAACCACACCCCACACGAGCGATGCATTTTTGCAGGAAATCTCCGACGTCCTTGCCACGGCAAGGAAAAACGCCAAGACAGCCGTCAATCTCTCAATGGTCTATGCCTATTACGAAATCGGGCGGAGAATCGTTGAGGAAGAACAGAACGGTGCCGACAGGGCGAGCTATGGAAAATATCTTCTGAAAGAGCTTTCCGAGTATCTCACAGGGATTTATGGCAAGGGATTTTCGGTCGGCAATTTAAAAAATGTACGTCAGTTTTATCGTGTTTATTCCGAAGACCAAATTGGCGAAACAGTGTTTAGCCAATTCAAAAATCTTCCATCAACGGTTGACGGGCGGAAATTCTTCCTCAGTTGGTCGCACTATCTGATGCTGATGAGAATCAAGAACACCGATGAGCGGCACTTTTACGAAATCGAAGCCGTAAAGAACGATTGGAGCCTTTCTGAATTGAAACGCCAGTACAACAGCTCGCTGTATGAGAGGCTTGCTTTGAGTACTGACAAGGACAAGGTTTATCGCCTGTCAACGGAAGGTCAGAAAATCGAGACGGTGCAGGATGCAATCAAAGACCCGTATGTGCTTGAATTTCTCGGACTGCCGGAACTGCCCGAATACTCGGAAACAGAGCTTGAAACCCGACTGATTGACCATTTGCAACAGTTCCTTCTGGAACTCGGCACCGGCTTCACGTTTGTCGGGCGTCAACAACGGTTCACCTTCAACGAGGAGCATTTCATCGTGGACCTAGTTTTCTATAACCGGCTTCTGCGGAGTTTCGTTCTGTTCGATTTGAAAATCGGCGAGCTGAAGCATCAGGACATCGGGCAGATGCAGATGTATGTGAACTATTACGACCGCAAGGTGAAGCTCCTGGATGAGAACCCGACGATAGGTATTATTCTCTGCAAAGATAAAAATAATGCCATCGTAGAGATGACCCTGCCGGAGGACAATTCGCAGATTTTTGCGAGCAAATACGAAACCGTCCTGCCAAGCAAAGAGGATTTGAAAAAACTGTTGGAGGAGCAGATGGAGGAGGATAGCAAACAAAGTTTGTAAAAACTTTTGTATGTATAAATCATTCCTTGCTTTCCTCACCCAAAACAATCTCTTTGCTCCGGGGTTAATCCAAAAGGGGACGCATCCCCTTTTGGCACACGACTTTCCTTGATGGAAAGTCTAGTGTGTTATACCTTTGCAAAATAGCCGTCGGACGAAAACGAAATATAAATCCAAAAGGGAGCCAAGTGTCGGCTCCCTTGTTGTTTGTTTTGGAAAGGTATATCAATCCCCCGTTAAGACCACCACGGCAGTTCCAACCGGAGGTTGTCCATCGCATTCTCCTCAATCTTCTTAGCACGACTCTCACTCAAGTTAAAATGGGTCGCCGTTCCAGTCAACGTATGCTCAATATCGTCCGTGAATCCATAGCGATACAAAAGATAGGTCTGTTCCCTGTTTCCAATCTTGTCTAACGCTCCATAAAGCTCTCGCAGTGTCTCTTTCTCTATGAAAATCTTTTCCGGCGACTCGGCAGTAGGATCTGCAATCGCTTCAATGCGAAGCATCTGCTCATCGCCGGAGATGACTTCATCCAGACGGACTTTTTGAAAAGCAAGCCCGTCGGCAGATTCCCTCCGTATAAAGTCAATCATTGCATTTCTGATGAAAGGAGCGGCATAGGTAAGAAACCGTATACCCTTACTTTCATCAAACCGAGGGATTGCATTCAATAAGCCAATACACCCCTCTTGCTCCAAGTCATCTCTATCTATGACGAGTTCGCTCTCATCGAGATTCATCTTTACATAAGTCTCATTAGCAGTTTTGCGAATGAAGCCTATGTTGTTTTCCAAGAGTAGGCTTCGGGCGTTCTTGTCTCCATTCTGGGCTAAAGCACAGAGCTGTTCATTGCTCCGGTGCTTCATTGCCACTCTCCTGCTTCAAAGTGCTTTCCATAAAGTCAGTCAACGCACCTTCAAGCTTTTCCAAAGACTGCGGGGTGACACCATCCATGCCGGAAACACTTTCTGTTACCGCAGTGCTTATTTCCTTCGGAGTAATGTGGACGTTCTGGATGTCCTGTCCCTTTGTAAGCTTGTTGAACATCTCCTCGGTTTCTTCTTTTATCATAGCCTGTACTGCCGTAAAGTTATGCCCTATTTCCTTCTTTATGTCCTTGACCGTTTGCATGAACTGGTTTTCAATAGTGGTAAGGTCTGCCTGATACACCGGCGTTTTCATTCGCGTGAGTTGCTTTGCTGTCTCGTCTGCCGCTTCGGACTTTGAAGATTTCCGAACCATGCTACATAGAGTAGCAAATAGCTGATTCTGTGCGGCAAATCCGGTGGCAATAGAGTCATTGAAATACTGCTCTAATATGTAAGTCAGCTCTCCAAACCGAGGACTTTCCAATAAGCAGTTGACGACCTGAACATTAACCTTTCCGGTGTAGAGGTTTCTTGCGGCTTGTGCAGTTAAACCCAATTCGCTTATCTCGTAATTCTTCATGTCCGGCACGTCAGTAACTCCCAAAAGAAAGTCTGTAGATACATTGAATAATCTCGCTATGCGGATAATGTTCTCATCATCAAGCTTATCTGTCTTTCCACTGAGAAAGCGACTTATGAGGCTGTCACTGCACCCTATTCTGAGTGCTAAGTCCTTCTGAGATAATTTGTAGTGTTTCATCAAATCGGCAATCCGCTCTCTGACGGTGCCGGGAAGATATGTGTTTTCCATTCGCTATGCTCCTTTCTTACGAATCCAACAACATTATACCTTATTGGCGGAGCAATAGCAATAAACAAACTGTGAACATTTGTTGCTGCCCTGATTTTTTTGCATTTTTGCAATTATCTCAAGGTGGCAATTTTCTTTTTTGCAAAAGTGCCGGATTTTTCGCCTTATCGCCCATTTCTCCGTATATTCAGGTGACAAGCAAGAATTGTCAAATACAATATACGGAGGTTATACAATATGAACCTATTTGAAGAAGTCAAGGCGACAGTTTCCCTAAAACAAGCCGCCGCACATTACGGCTTAGAACCTACCCGAAACGGCATGATTCGCTGCCCTTTTCATGAAGACAAACATCCGAGCATGAAGCTGAATGAGGATTACTTCTATTGCTTCGGATGCGGAGCAAGCGGTGATGTAGTCGAGCTGACAAGGAGGCTTTTCAGCCTGACACCCTACGAAGCCGCAAGGAAGCTGATGGCAGATTTCGAAATCAAGCCAAGCGACAAGCCAATAGTCTACCACAAAAACACTTGGAAACAAGATATGGACATACTGTTCCGGCATCTGCGAATATTGAAGCGTTGGAAAGAACGATATGCTCCAAAATCACCGGAAGACATCCCGGATAAACACTTCATCGAAGCCTGCCAGAATCTTGAGTATGTAACTTATCTTGTAGACAAGCTCACATTCTCGGATAAGGACGAACGAACAGCTCTTATGGACGAGCTTCACGAGAGCGGATATATTGAGCGGCTCAGAGAGGAGGCTTGTCATGAATAACCCTGTCTGGTTCGACGGCAAGAACATAAACGAAGCCTTGTTTTGCAGCGAGTTCTTAAGTAACCGCAAGATTATCTTTGCAAACAACGCTTTCTTCACTCCCGACGGCAGAGTTACGGATGACTTGCCGCTCAGAGGAGAAATCTATGAGAAGCTTCGAGATTGTGCCGTAAACAATATCCCCGGAAAGATAAATAACATCATAGAAGTCATGAAGTTAGCCGCACAAGTCGAAGACTTCCCGCCGGAGGAAGACAAGATACATCTTTCAAACGGAACTTTAAAGCTTGACGGAAATTTCGTAGAGGGTAAGCCTTGCGTTGTTCGAAACAGACTGCCGGTTGCCTATCGCCCTGATGCACCTGAGCCGACGGTGTGGCTATCTTTCCTGAGTGAGCTATTGCACGAAGAAGATATTCCCACACTTCAAGAGTTCATCGGCTACTGCCTAATCCCTAGCAATAAGGGTCAACGGATGATGATCATCAAAGGCAACGGCGGTGAAGGAAAATCTCAGATTGGAGTAGTCCTTTCATCGTTATTCGGAAGCAATATGAAGGACGGAAGCATCGGAAAAGTATCCGAAAACCGCTTTGCAAGAGCTGACCTTGAACACATCTTACTCTGCGTTGATGACGATATGCGTATAGAAGCACTACGTCAGACTAACTATGTTAAATCCATAGTAACAGCTCAAGGCAAGATGGATTTAGAACGCAAGGGAAAGCAGAGTTATCAAGGATATATGTTTGCAAGACTACTGGCATTCAGTAACGGGGATTTGCAAGCTTTGTATGACAGAAGCGACGGCTTTTACAGAAGACAATTAGTCCTTACTACAAAGGAACGTCCTACAGACAGAATAGATGACCCGGACATCGCAAAGAAGATGAGAAGCGAAGCAGAGGGCATATTCCTCTGGGCGTTCAGAGGGCTTCAACGTCTTGCCGGAAACAACTTCAAGTTCACTGAGAGCCAACGAACAAGAAACAACAGAGAATCAGTCAAGAGAGATAACAACAATATCTTTGACTTTCTTGAATCCGAGGGATATATTCGGCTTAACGAAAACGCAACAGCAAGCTCTAAAGACCTGTATGAGGTTTACAGAATGTGGTGCGAGGAGAACTCCCTTATCCCGCTTAAGTCCCGAAGCTTCAGTGACTGCATGGTAGCAAACGCCGACAAGTATCACTTGGAGCATTGCAATAACATCACCAACTCGGCAGGGCGACGTGTCTGGGGATTCACGGGGATAGAAACAATAATAGTAGCAGAGAACTACGGCAATTCACAGTGTACGTACGTACATAGTTTTTGACCTAAGAAGTCGTATATATAGGAGGTAAAAATGCCAAAAGCACAATACGCAATTCTCCGATTTGCCAAGTACAAAGGACCGGAGATTTCAAACATAGAGGCTCACAACGAGCGAACGAAAGAGAAATTCGCAAGCAATCCAGACGTTGACACAAGCAAAAGCCATCTGAACTTTCATCTTGTCGAGCCGCAGGGAAAGTATCGTGCCGTTGCCGAACAGCAAATAAAAGAAGCCGGTTGCAGGACAAGGACGGACAGCGTGAGGTTAGTGGAAGCCCTTGTAACAGCTACGCCGGACTTCTTCAAAGGCAAAAAAAGTGAGGAGATAAAAGCTTTCTTTCAGGAGGCTCTGGACTTCATAAAGCAGAATCAAAGACCGGAAACAATAATCTCTGCAACAGTACATATGGACGAGAAGACGCCACATATGCACCTGTCTTTCGTGCCGTTGACTGAGGACAATCGCTTGAGTGCAAAAGAGATTGTCGGGAACAAGAAAAAGCTGACCGAATGGCAGGACAAGTTCTGGGAGCATATGGTCAGGAAATATCCAGACTTGGAACGTGGAGAAAGCGCATCATTGACCGGTAGAGACCACATTCCGCCGAGGGTGTTCAAGCAGATGACACAGCTCACTGCCCAGAAAGAGAAGTTAGAGGAGCTTATCTCAGGAGCTAACTTATTCAACGCCAAAGGCAAAATAGACGAGATTGAGAAGCTTCTGGACAAGTACATTCCGGCAGTTGAGCAGATGCACACGACGCTCAAGAAGTACAATGTGGCTTTCACTACAACGACTACTGAGAACAAGAAGCTCAAAAAGAAAAACGAACAGCTAAAGCAGTCGCTTGAAAAGTCGTCGAAAGAAAGCGTGCTTAAGAAGCTGGAGGATGATAGGTTGAGGCATCAGTATCTTGATGCAGTTGAGATTCTGGAGAGGATACCGCCGGAGGTTGTGAGGAGTTATACGAGAATGCCTGCCAATAAATCTCGTGAGAAAGTTGGTGATGTTATTGCTTAAGAATTACGGCGACGTTATGATTGTCGAAGAAGTCTGCGAGGTCTTGAAGCTTGGTAAGAATAAAGTTTATGAGCTATTGCAAAGTGGCGACATCGCCTCTCGCAAAGTCGGCAGAAAGTATCTTATCCCGAAGAAGTCCGTGATTGACTTTTTAGAGTCGGTACGGTATACTTCTAATTAACACGGTAGGTTTCTACACGAGAAAGGAGCAACAATGACAGGAAGCCTACAGAAGAAAAGCGGCAAATATTATGCCGTCATTAACATATATCAGAACGGAAACCGCAAGCAAAAGTGGATTGACACCGGTTTTGCTATAAAGGGTAATAAGATGAGGGCGGAGAAAGCTCTCAGGGAGATTCTTGTGCAATACGAGTCATCGGAAATCCCAATAGCAAGTGACACCGATTTTGCCGACTACATCTCCCATTGGCTCGATTCTGTAAAGAACAAGATTGAGACGGACACCTATGAGAGCTACGTCGAAACAGTGAAAGTCCACATTGACCCGTATTTCCGAGAGCTGAACCGCTCGCTCGAAAGCTTAACCCGTGCCGATATTCAGAGTTATATTGACCTTAAAGCTTCTTCCGGAAGAATCAAGGGAAAAGGCGGTCTGTCCGCAACTACATTAAGACGACACAGGGTTATTATTCACATGGTTTTTGACCTTGCCATCAAGGAAAATCTCATCAAATATAATCCCTGCGAGCTGATTGAGTTGCCCAAGGCAAAGAAGTACGAAGCGAAATTCTGCGACAGGGACGACATCAACAAGCTTCTCACCGTTTCAAAGAACGAGGAAATCTACCCGATTATCTTCATAACCGTTTCACTTGGTCTAAGAAGAAGTGAGGTTCTGGGCTTACGATGGCAGAGTGTAGACCTGAATCATGACATGATTACGATAAACAACACCGTCGTCAAGCACACAACCACGGTCGAAAAAGAGCGCACCAAGAGCAAGAGTAGCAACAGAACTCTCCCACTCAATGCGAGTGCAAAGGAGCTTCTTCTGCAAGTCAATGCGAAACAGGACGACAACCGAAAGTTTTTCGGAAATGGCTATCACGAAAGCGATTATGTTTTCACCAGAGCCGACGGCACTCTTTACAATCCCGACTACATAACGCATACTTTTTCAAAGATTCTGAAAAAGAACGGTTTGGAACACGTCAGGTTTCACGATCTGCGCCATGCCTGCGGCGGCATTCTGATGTCCGAGGGATGCACTCTCAAAGACGTTCAGACATATCTCGGTCACGCAAATATTTCCGTGACTGCCGACGTATACGGACATTTGGATCTCTCAAGAAAGAGAATGCTGTCGGATAAGATGTCGTTTGAAGTCGGAGGGTGAGCCAAGGGGTGTTAGAAGAAGTGTTAGAAAAGCCCTGCAAAAATAGACAAAAAGGTAAAAGAAAAAGCTCGAAAACGGCTTGCCTTCGAGCTTTGTAAGGTGGTGGAGCATACGGGATTCGAACCCGTGACCTCCACACTGCCAGTGTGGCGCGCTCCCAACTGCGCTAATACCCCGGTACTTCCGATATAATAGCACATCCCGGCGAAAAAATCAAGTCTTTTTTGCGAGAAATTTGCGGCGGGAGGAATAATTCAGGTGCAAAGCAAAAATAGCCCGGCATTCCTTCATTCTGTAGTGATTCTACAGGAAAAGCAAAGCCGGGCTACTCGGTTTTTACTTGTAACATGGGCAATCAAGCAATCGTAAGCCCAAGCCACTTTCTGACGAGGTCAACACTGACGTTAGCGTATTTTGCAATCAAATCTACCGTCACACCGTCACTGTGCATACTGATTGCCATAGCCTTAGCTTTTTCAGATTGACCTTGCTCAATTCCTTGTTCTCTACCTTTATTGTAGAGGTCTTCTGCTGCTTTGCACATTTCGTCATTGCCTCCTTTTTCGCATTTCAGATAATGAATTCGCTCCGACAGCGGTCCCTGACTCATGTCGTCCGGGTCTGCTGTCTCAAAATATTTCATCAGCTTCGCTGTGTCACTGCCGTCATCGATGGCGGCGTTTGCGAACACCACGTAATTTCCGTCATCATACGGGATTCCGGATTTTCCGAGAGTTTTCGTCACTGGATATACGGCTTCGCCGACTCCAAGTAAATCCGTCTCGCTGATGTAGATTATATACACGTCCGGAAGTTCGTCATAGTAAGCTCCCTTATCGAGAATACTCTTATCAATCATCGAACCGTAATATCTTATGCGTCTTGCATGGTCGACGGTGTCTCTTCTCTGAATCTCAATATTTATCTTCCGCCCGGTGCTGTCCTGAGCGTATGCGTCTAAGATAGTATCTTTTGACGTGAGGTTGAGTAAACGATATTGCCCTTTTACGCTGATAATTTCTATATCGTCCCTGCCAAGAATCGTGCGGACAACGTGCTGGCAAGCGCCAATGTCTTCCAGCGCAATCGAAGCCAAAGTGTCGCTAAACAAATTCTGCTTTAAAATTTCCTCTGCGCCTTTTCGGATTACTTCTGAATACTCGCCCATTTCATCGCCCCGCTCTCCTGTTGTGATTTTATTATAGCACAAAGTGGGGAGGAAATCAAGTATAAAAAAACAGCGCAGATTTCACTCTGCTCCGCTGATTTTCTTTTTTACTTTAGCGAAGTTCAGTATTCGAGCTACTTCGAGGAATAACTGCTTCTTCACCAGTAAAGTCTGCATATACGAATACACTATTATCGTCAAATAAAAACATTTCCATTGCGTGTTCTAAATACATACCATTTCAACCTTTCCAATTTTATTCTGATTCCTTTTTCAGTCTCCGGCGTTCCTCCTGAATTGACTTCACGGAACGTTGGATTTTTGCGGACAATTCGCTGTCGGGGATGAAATGTTCAAGGACAAGTTGCTTCTCTTCGGCGGTCCAGGCACGCTTCGGGTAGAGATTTGCGGTTTTGGCGTAGTAGCGCTTGCGGTCGATATGCTTGCGTCTGCGGGCTTTCGCCGTCTTTTCTTTCTCATCCATCAACATGAATCGTCCTTCTGAAGAAATATTTTTTATACTTCTATTATAGTACCCCCCGCAAATGTCAATATAAAATTCTTAGCTTCCGAGAAAATGATTTCAGTGAGAAAATCTTAAAATTTTATTATTCATAACCAAACCAGCGGAGCTTCGCACCGCTGGTTTTATATCAATTTTTTCAGTACCCTCCCGATATCATCATCGATACAAATCGACTGCTTCTCAATCTGCGACGGGCAGGCGGCGTCGCCGTAGTTTATGCAGGCGTAGGTCGCTTGCGGGGTCTTCAGGGTCATCTGCCAGAATGGGTATTTGATGATGGCGGGGGTGTTGAACCCGACGCCGAGTTCAAGATATAGCGTCGTCAAGCCTTCATGCCTTCTGAGAAATTCGGAATATCTTTCTGCCGCCTGATGCCAGCCCTCGTCTTCTACAAAAGTATCATCACATCTCAGGTTCATGTTCATCGGCTTGCCACAGACGGGACATCTCGGGACGAGGTCGGACGGGATTCGCATATCCTCCTGTGCTTCCATCATTTTTTTGATAACTTCTTCGTTATCGTAGGTCTTCCGGTGGCAGGGCTCGGAGCACTGGAAAAGACCATAGTCGCCCTGAGTGTAGAAAAGCCGCTTTTTGTCGAAGCCCGCCTTCTGGAAGCAGTGGTCGACGTTGGTCGTAAGGACGAAGTAGTCTTTATCTTTGACGAGCTCAAATAAGTCGGAATAAACCGTAGCGGTTCAGCCAGATATTCCTGCTCCAGAACGCCCAGAATTCTTCGAGGGTTTCGTAGGGATAGAAGCCGCCCGAGTACATGTCGTGGAAGCCGTACTTGCGCTCAAAATCGGAGAAATTTTCTTCAAATCTCTTGCCGGAATAGCTGAATCCTGCCGAGGTCGAAAGCCCCGCTCCCGTACCGATTACGACTGCGTCGGCGGTTTCGAGAACTTCCTTCAGACGTTCAATCTGTTCCGAGGAGCTTCTCATAAATTTCGAGGTCGGCATCTTTAAATACATTGAATATCACCTTTATTTCGCTGTGGGTTTCCTTCTTATAATCAAGCACGGTTTTAAGAGCAATCTCCGCCGCCTTGTCGTTCGGAAAGTGGAACTCGCCGGTCGAGATACAACAGAATGCGATACTCGGGACGCCGTTTTTGTCCGCAATCTCTAAACAAGAACGATAGCAGGAAGCAAGCAGTTTTTTATCCCTTTCTGTAAGCCGCCAGCCGACAATCGGTCCGACTGTGTGGATGACATAGTCGCATGGTAGATTGAACGCCGGAGTGATTTTGGCAACACCCGTCTCCTCCTCGTGACCCTGCTTCTTCATAATCTCGTTGCACGCAAGGCGAAGCTGGATTCCCGAATATGTGTGGATGGCGTTGTCGATGCACCCGTGATTCGGGGCGAAGCATCCGAGGAGTGCCGAATTTGCGGCATTTACAATAGCTCCGCACCGGAGCGTCGTTATGTCGCCCTGCCAGAGGTAGATGTCCTCACGGACAGGCGCCAAATCGGCTATATCTGTAATGCCCTTCAGGCGGGTCGCTTCCCGCAAATATTCGTCCTGAATCTTCAAAAATTCATCGCTTATCGGCTTCGGTGGACGGACATTGAAAAGCGCCCGAAGAAGCCGCTTCTGGGAGTATTCATCCGAAGAGATTTCATAATCCCGATACTGCGGTTCCTCCGCCAGAAGTTCTTTTATAAGGTGGATTCTGCGTTCGGATTGGGTCATTGACAACACCTTCCTATTATAATTATTCTCTTACAACCGAAATTCTCTCCTGAACATGGTTGCCGGAAACGATTTCGTCGACCATTGCTACAGCATAGTCGGCATAGCTGATGATGCTTTCGCCTTTAGAGTTGAGTGTGAGCTCTTCGCCGCCCAAGATATACTTGCCGGACTTTTCGCCGTCTGCCTGGAAGTCGCCTGCGGGGCTGACATATGTCCACTTGACATCTGAACGCTGACGGAGATACTTCAAAGCCTTGTCATGAGCTTCTGCAAGTGGCTTAAAGGACTCAGGAAAGTCAGGACCATCTGCAACACATACTGTGTGTTCGGGATTAACATAGAGGCTTCCCGCTCCACCAACTATCAGAAGTCTTGTATTAGTTCCACTGAGAACATTGCAAAGGTGAGCCACCGCATTCGGAATAACCAGGATGGTTTCAGCCGTCCAGCCACCTGCCGCATCAACTACTACGTCGAAGCCCTTTAAATCCTCACTTGTGAGGTCAAACAAATCTTTACTCAGAACCTTCCTGGCGTCGGTCTTGTTCTCACCTCTGACTACTGCTGTTACGTCGAGTCCTCTTGCTACTGCTTCACTCACGATGAGCTTGCCTGCTTTACCATTTGCACATACTACTGCGATTTTCATAATTGATTACCTCCGAAAAATTAAGTATTGTTGTAACCTTTTCGATTACAACTAGAGTATAGCACATCGCAGTTGTAATGTCAAGAGTTACAACGAAAATTTTTGAAGTGGTCTAAAATTGACTATGTCAGTAAAAGAAAAGTCCGAAGTTTTAGCTTTCGGACTCTTTTTCTATGCAAATTTTGGTGTCATTGACGACATCCGCAACGGTAATCTCCCGCATTTTGTCCTCCATCGCCTGCTGAATCGTCATAAGCTTGCTGTCAAGGGCGGCGTGGATATTCCTGCCGACAGGGCAAGCCTGACTGGGGTTTTCGTGGAAATGGAAGAGCTCGCCGCTTTCGACGCACTCAACGGCGTTGTAAACGTCAAGGAAAGTAATCTCGTCAAGAGGCTTCGCAATCGACGCTCCCCCGCTCCCACGAGCCACGGTTATAAGCCCTGCGGCTTTGAGCTGTTGAAGAATCCGGCGGATTATTACGGGGTTTACATTGATGCTCCCCGCCAGAAACTCGCTCGTGGTTTTGTACTGGTCTTTGAATGTCTCGATGCACGTGAGTATGTGAATTGCTATTGTGAATCGGCTGGAAATTTGCATGGTAATGCTCCTTAGTCTTTATGAGTACATTATAGCACTTTTCCTGAACAGGCGCAAGTGGGTACAATGCAAATCAGGCAGGCTTCGGAATAATCAAAGAATCTCTCACCATCCATCATTGCTTTCTATACAAGATTTATGCTATAATACAGCTATGAAATTTGTGAGGAGGTAATCCATATGAGCTTTAAAGAGGATTATTTAAAGAAAATTGATGCTGTAATTGCGTCGGGAAAATACAAAGACACATGGGAGTCGCTTTCTCAGTACACCGTCCCGAAGTGGTATCAGGATGCGAAGTTCGGAATCTTTATTCACTGGGGAATCTACAGCGTCCCGGAATTCGGGAGCGAGTGGTATTCAAGAAATATGTATATCCAGGGCTCCCGGGAGTATGAGCACCATATCGCAACCTATGGCAAGCACAAGGATTTCGGCTATAAGGACTTCATCCCGATGTTTCGGGCGGAGAATTTCAATCCAGGCGAATGGGCTGAGCTCTTCAAGGATGCCGGCGCCGAGTATGTCGTCCCCGTTGCCGAGCATCATGACGGCTTCCAGATGTATAAAAGCGACGTTTCGCACTGGAATTCTTACGAAATGGGTCCGCACAGAGACGTTCTGGGCGAAATCTCAGAAAGTGTGAATTCTCTCGGAATAGTGAACGGCGCATCGTCCCATAGGGTTGAACACTGGTTCTTTATGGGACACGGCAAAGAATTCGAGAGCGACATAACGGATGACGAAAAAGAAGGCGATTTCTACTATCCCGCAATGCCGGAAAGGCACCATCACGACCTCTTCTCGACGCCTGCGCCGGATAAGAACTTCCTTGAAGACTGGCTGGTGCGGTGCTGTGAAATCGTCGACAACTACAACCCGAAAATCGTCTATTTCGACTGGTGGATTCAGCACAGCGCAGTCAAGCCGTACTTAAAGAAATTTGCGGCTTACTACTACAACCGAGCCGAAGAAAGAGGCGAAGAGGTCGTCATCAACTACAAGCACGACGCCTTCATGTTCGGGACGGCGGTTGTGGACATCGAGCGCGGGCAATTCGCCGAGGCGAAGCCTTATATCTGGCAGACGGACACGGCGGTCGGGAAATATTCGTGGGGCTATATCGACGGGAACTGCTACAAGTCGGCCGAAGAGATTATCTGCAACCTGATTGATGTTGTCAGCAAAAACGGCAGGCTTCTCCTCAACATCGGTCCCCGGGCGGACGGAACTATCCCGGATGAGGACAAAAACATTCTTCTAGAAATCGGTCGTTGGCTGAAAATCAATGGCGAAGGAATCTACGGCTCGAAAGTCTGGAGATATTCGGAAGAAGGTCCGACCGAAACAAAAGAAGGACAGTTCAGCGACAGCGAAAAGACAGACTTCACCTCCGAGGATTTCCGGTTCACTGTAAACGGCGACAGCATTTATGCCTTCGCCATGAATCCTCCGAAAAGCGGAACTGTAACCGTCAAATCCCTTGCCGAAGCCGACGCAAGCTCCAAGCCGGTGTTCAACGGAATTATAAAAAGCGTTTCGCTTCTTGGGTATGATGGAGAAATCTCCTACACCCGTGACGGCGAAGGGATGCACATAACTCTGCCGACTGACTTCGAGTCAGAATATCCGATAGCTTTTAAGATTACTATAGAGTAAACAAATAGTGGGACTGATTGCTCAGTCCCGCTTTTTTTAACTCTTCGCCTTCGGTTTGAATATGAGTGCCGCCAGAAGCGAGAAGACCATTGCCGCCGTTATTCCGCCGGAACAGGCTGTGAGTCCACCGGTGAAGATTCCCAGGAAACCCTTTTCGTCGACGGCTTCACGGATTCCTTTGGCTATCGAATTTCCGAAGCCGGTTAAGGGCACCGTGGCGCCGGCTCCGGCGAAGTCGGCGAGGTACTGATAGATTCCTACGCCGCTCAGGACTACTCCCGTAACTACATATAGCGTCAGGATTCTTGCCGGGGTCAGTTTCGTGAAGTCGATGAGAAGCTGTCCGATGGCACAGATGATTCCTCCGACCAAAAATGCCCATAAATATTGCACTGTGATTCCTCCTTAAAGCCCGATTTCGCTTGAAAGCCAGATGAGGTGAGAGATAGATGGAATCGTCATGCCCTGCTGGCTTGATGTTGTGGATAGTAATGCGCCCGTTGCGGCGAAAAGAATATTTTTGAGCTTGCCGGACTTCAGTTCCGGGAGGAAGTGCCCCGCAAGAAGGCTTGCCGAGCATCCACAGCCAGAGCCGCCGGCATGGACGTCCTGATTCTCCGGGTCGAAGAGCATACAGCCACAATCGAGGTGCTTATCTGCGATTTCGATTCCGTCCCTATGGAGAAGCTCGACAAGAATACGTGAGCCGACGCTTCCCAGATCGCCGGTGACGATATGGTCGAATTCATCCGGCGACTTTTTCGTGTCCGAAAGGAACTGCTTTATCGTGGAGTACGCCGCAGGAGCCATTGCGGCGCCCATGTTGTTTGCGTCTTTTATGCCTTTATCTTCAATCTTTCCAATAGTGACTGCCCGGACGAACGGCGAGGCGCTATTTCTCTTCAAAATCACTGCTCCCGAAGCGGTTGCCGTCCACTGGGAGGTCGGAGTGCGCTGACCGCCGTATTCGAGTGGGAAGCGATATTGCCTTTCGGCAGTGCAAAAGTGGGAGGAAGTCACCGCCGCAACTATGTCCCCGGCTCCGGAATCGACCGTCAGTGCGGCAAGAAGTATGCCTTCTGCGATTGTGGAACAGGCGCCGTAGATTCCTAAGAATGGCACATTGAAGTCTCCGATTCCGAAGCTGGTACCGATGCACTGATTCAGCAAATCTCCGCCGAACATGAACGACAAATCGGATGGCGTATGTTTGCACTTTTCAAGAGCCGTCTGCACGGCGAGACCCTGCATTGCGCTTTCAGCCTTCTCGAAGCTGTCCTGACCGAAGCGGTCGTCCTTATCGACATAGTCGAAGCAGTCGCCGAAGGGTCCTTCGCCTTCTTTTTTACCGACAACCGAAGCCCAGCTTCTGATTGAAACCGCATTGTCCATCATTATTGTTGCCTGACCCAGTCTTTGTGACATAATTACAACTCCCCTGCATTTAATCTTGCACCTATTTTCCGCAAATAAGTTTAATTTATGCGTTTTGAAATATGAAAGCTTGAATTCCGGAGAAGACTGTGATATAATAAGCTTGGTATTTTTTGTAGAAAGACAGGCTCCGCCGGAAAGGACGGTTTTTATGAAGAGAACACTTGCAATCTTAATGGCTTTTTGTATGCTGATTACCCTGTGCTCATGCGGCAATGCCGAAGAAGAGAGCACTGACAGCGAATCCACCACGTCCTACAACGGAGTCCCCGACAATGTCGTAACCGCTTCAACCGGCAGTGATGCCGAAGCTGCTACTTCTGTAGAATATACAGAAGCCGACACAACCTCTGAGACAGAAGTCTCGGAAGAGACTCCCGAAGTGACAACCGCCGAAGACGAATCGCCGGGCGAAGTCACCACCAACGATGAAGATTCAGTCGAAATTGACGACGAGGAAGAAGTCATCTATATTCCCGACACAATTGCGATGGAATATCTCACGCTTCTGAACTCTACTCAAGTCCACGCAAAGCTCACCGAAGCTGTTTCATATGACGGCGAGACGGTTGTCATGTACGAGCGGGAATACTATATAAGCGGCGTCAATAAAGTTTACATCAACAATTCTCAGAAAATAGTTATGACGGCTGACACAGTCACGGTTATCGACCTAGACGCTTACACCTACTACTCTTATGCCAGAACCTCAACTGCATCTGAGATTGAATTTGGATATAGCAAAGAATACTACACTCTTGTTTCAACGAGTGAAGAGGGCGACTGTGTTATCGAAGTATACACTGTCGTGTCGCATGGAAGCACTATTACGTCCACCTGGACGTTCTATACAGACGGCACTTTCACCGTCGTTGACGAAAATCCGGATTCCGGGTCGTTCACGAAGTACTACTTCGATGTCGCCGAGAGCGATGTTAGCGGCATGGATATGACGATACCGGATGGATTAACTGAAACCACAGCAAGTGAATTTTAGAAACCCCTCCGGCGCTTCGCGCCACCTCCCCTTTCAGGGGAGGCTTAGAGTACGAAAGGCAAATTTTTTATAAAAGGAGACGATGATTATGGTAGTAATCGAAATGGAAAACGGTGGGAAGATTAAGATTGAGCTTTGCCCGAAGGAGGCACCTCTGACGGTAAAGAACTTCGAGAAGCTTGTTAGTGAGCACTTCTATGATGGGCTCATCTTCCACAGAGTTATCAAAAACTTTATGATTCAGGGCGGCGACCCGACCGGCACCGGTATGGGCGGTTCTGACGAAAATATCCGTGGCGAATTCAAGCTTAACGGCGTCAACAACACCCTGAAGCACACAAGAGGAACCATCTCGATGGCTCGTGCTCAGGACCCGGACTCGGCTTCGTCGCAGTTCTTCATCGTCCACAAGGACTCCCTCTACCTTGACGGCTCCTATGCCGCTTTCGGAAATGTTGTTGAGGGAATGGACGTTGTCGACGAGATTGCTTCCGTCAGAACTGACGTCAACGACCGACCCGTTGTCCCTCAGAGAATCAAGACTATCAGGATTGAGAACTATTTTGATCAATGATTTCGTAAGGAGAAACAGTGAAGTCATATGCGTGTGACAACAGACGACAACCCACGGCTTGAATACCTCAGGGAGAAGACTCGTGCCTTAACCACTTCGCCCGGGTGCTACATCATGAAAAACCATGCCGGCACCATCATCTACATCGGCAAGGCGAAGAATTTAAGGAACCGGGTTTCCACCTATTTTCACGACAACGACCACCTGCCTAAAGTAGCAAAGATGGTCTCGAACGTCTGGGATTATGACTTCATCTGCACTTCCTCCGACTACGAGGCGCTTGTCCTCGAAGCGTCCCTTATAAAACAGCACAAGCCGAAATATAATATTCTCTTAAAAGACGACAAGGGCTATTCCTACATCAGAATTTCGGATGAAGAGTACCCGCGAATCACCCGGGAAATGCAGAAAAAGGGTCCCGGTACCTTCATCGGTCCCTACACAAGCGGATTCACTTCGAGTCAGGCTGTCGAAGAGGTCAACCGGGTTTTCATGCTCCCTACATGCAAGAAGGTCTTTCCGAGAGATTTCGGCAAAGACCGTCCCTGCCTCAACTTCCAGATTAAGCGGTGCATTGGGCTCTGCCGGGGGTGCTTTTCAAAAGAAGACTACGCCGAAATTATAAACCAGGCGGTCGATTATATTAAAAGTGGAAGCAAGCAGTCGGTCGAAGAGCTCACAGAAGAGATGAACCGGCTTTCCGAAAATCTTGAATTTGAGAAGGCGGCTGTCATCCGTGACAGAATCGCCGCCATAAACCGCTCCGCCGACACACAGAAGATTTTTGAGGAGAACATGCCCGACACGGACATCTTTGCCCTCGCAAAAAACGGCGGCATCACCTGCATTTCGGTTCTCAACTACCGTGTGGGAAGGCTCTATGACAAACAGGATTTCATCCTGGGCGAGACCACCGACGACATTTCGACTCGTGAGGAGTTTCTCATACAGTATTACGACCGCGCCGTCAAGATTCCCCGGGAGATTTACATCGACGAAGAGTTAAGAGAGACTGACAACATAAGGCGATTTCTTGCCGAAAAATCGGGTCACGCAGTAAGCATTGCGAACCCGAAGCGTGGCGAGATGAAAGGACTTCTCGACCTCGCCGAAAAGAACGCCGTCGAACAGCTTTCCGTCAGAATAGGCAGAACAGGAAAAGAAGTTGCGGTTTTGGAAGAGCTCGGAGAGCTCCTCGGGCTCACGAAAACGCCGAACTATATCGAGTGCTACGACATCTCAAACCTCGGCTCCACCGACATGGTAGCCGGAATGGTCGTTATGGACAAGTGCCGGTTCGCAAAGAAGTATTACAAGAAATTCAACATAAAGACGGTCGTGGAGCAGAACGACTATGCCAGTATGCGTGAGGTCATTTCAAGAAGGCTTGAAAACTATCTCGACCCCGACTGCAAGGACGAAGGCTTCAAGCGGCTTCCGGACGTCATCTTCCTCGATGGCGGAAAAGGACACGTCTCGGCGGTTCTGCCGCTTCTTGAAGAGTATGGGCTGGATATCCCGTTGTTCGGACTCGTCAAGGACAACAAGCACCACACCCGTGCAGTCGTCACGGCTGACGGAAGCGAAATCCAGATTTCAAAATCACGCTCAGTATTTGCACTCCTGACGAAGCTTCAGGACGAGGTGCACCGTTACACTATCACATTCCAGAAGCAGAAGCGCTCGACACATACTCACGAGACTGAGCTCACTAAGATTTACGGCATCGGCGAAAAGAAGGCGCAGGCACTTCTTAACGAATTCAAAACCAAGCAACAGTTAAAATCGGCGACAATAGAAGAAATAGCGGCAGTTATGAAGATAAGCCCCGAAAAGGCGGAAGAAGTGAAAGAAAAGTTCATCGACCAGTTACAGTGAGTTATTCTACAGAAAGGATTTGAAATGCAAAAGAAGATACCCGAATACTCAGGCGTTTTAAGAAGCCATATACTCAGCGTGCCAGATACAATTTACCAGTGTTCGGGAATAGTGATATTTGGCAAACGAATCAAGTCGCTTGTATTCTCGACGGACGTTGCAATTATCAACAATATCAATGCGGACGCAGTGATTGCGGTCTATCCGTTCACTCCACAGCCGGTTATCTCTCAGGCGATTATAGAAGTCTCGAACGTTCCGGTGTTTGTGGGAGTCGGAGGAGGAGTTACCGGCGGGGAGCGCTCCGTTCGGCTTGCCGAGACCGCCGAGAATCAGGGAGCCTTTGCTGTTGTCGTGAACGCTCCTATAGACCCGCAGATTATCACACAGATTAAGACGAAGATTGACATTCCGGTGGTTGCGACCATCGTTTCAGAGAAGCAGGACATCGAACGGCGTATTCAGGCTGGTGCCGATATCCTGAACGTGGCGGCTTCCACCAAAACTCCGGCGCTGGTGCGGATGATTCGTGAAAAATACCCCGACTTCCCGATTATCGCAACGGGCGGTCCGACGGACGAATCGATTTCCGAGACGATTGCGGCTGGCGCTAATGCAATCACCTACACTCCGCCATCGAACGGCGAGGTCTTTGCGGAATCGATGAGGAAATACCGCGAAAGATACAATACTGAAAACCAATAAATTTTATAACAGAAAGGCGGCTATGGCATGAGAGTTATTACCGGCAGTCTGAGAGGAAGAAAACTTAAAGCCCTGGAGGGCGAAGAGACAAGACCGACAACCGACAAATTAAAGGGAACTATATTCTCGATAATTCAGTTTGACGTTCCGTATACGAGAGTATTAGACCTCTATGCGGGAAGCGGACAGCTTGGAATCGAGGCACTTTCACGTGGTGCCAACAGTGCTGTGTTCGTTGAGAGAGCAAGAGATGCGGTCGGAATCATCAAGGAAAACGTGAAAGCCTGCAATCTTCAGGACAAGTCGAAGATTATCACGACCGATGCCATAAATTACCTCAAAATGGCGGCGAGTGGGCACGAGAAGTTCGACATAATTCTTATGGACCCGCCCTATGAGGAGGGCTTGACGGAGAAATCGCTTGAACTCTGCGCAGAGGTTATGAGCGACAAGTGCATCGTCGTCTGCGAACATGAAGCAAGACTTGTTTTGCCCGAGAAGATGGCTGGCTTGAAACTGAGAAAGCGATACAGCTGTGGCAGGAAGACGGCTCTCAGCGTGTTTATAAAAGACAACGGGGACGGTGAGGACATTGAGTGATACGGTTGCAAGCAACCAGCGAATCGCAGTCTGTCCGGGAAGCTTCGACCCGGTGACTCTCGGGCACGTGGACATTATCCAGCGCGCGGCGGCGGTTTTTGACAAGGTTATCGTTCTCGTCTCGATTAATCCTACGAAGGAGCCGATGTTTTCTCCCGAGGAGAGAGTCGAGATGATTAAAACCGTCACGAAAGACATTCCCAACGTCGAAGTTGAAGCGTCAGGCGGACTTCTTGCCGACTTCGTTAAGAGTCACGGCGCCACGGCGATTGTCAAGGGTTTAAGAGCTGTTTCCGACTTTGAATATGAGTTCCAGATGGCTCTCGCCAACAAGAAGCTCTGCCCGGAAGCGGAGACGATATTTCTTGTAACTCGCTCGGAAAATATGTATTTAAGTTCAAGCATGGTGAAGCAGATTGCCTACTTCGGTGGGGACATTTCTGGCTTCGTGCCTGCTGAAATCAAGGAAAGAATTTCCGCCAGAATCACAAAACTGAGTGCTGGCGCCAATAAATGTGAAGGAGTAGAAAACTAATGACTATTGATGAAATCCTTGAAATGATGGATGAGGTTCTTGACAAGGCGGTTACCGTCCCCTTCTCGAACAAGAAGAGCATGGTCGACACCGACCAGCTTCGTGACTGCATCGACAACATCCGCTACAACCTGCCTACTGAGATAAGGAAGGCAAAGGAAATGGTCGCCGACCGTTCCACCATCATTCAGGATGCCAACGACAAGGCGGAGCAGATTATCAAGGACGCCGAGGAAAAGGCGAAGAAGATTGTCTCGGAAGAAGAGATTGTCAAGCAGGCGAAGGCGGCGGCTCAGGACCTGACCGCTCAGTCACACGCAATGGACCTTTCTATAAAGAAAGCGATGGTCGAAAAGCTCGACAACATCTTAGGCGAAACCGAGAAGTCCATGACGAAGTCCCTGAACGAAATCAGGTCGATGCGTGAGACGATTAAGAACGCCGGCAAACAGGTCGAGGCGGAGCAGTCTTCACAGCAGTGATATTCCGCTTCCCGGGCTCTCAAAAAACGATTGCCGGGATTTGTCTTTCAGTGAAAGACAGTTGCCCGCTCTCGAAAGAATTTTTTTGAGATTTCGGGCAGATTTCTGTTGACTATGGGCGCACAAAATAATATAATGTTATGAGCCGTTTTGTGAGGGCTTTGTTTCTCATGGACCGGCGCCCAAGCTAACAGTAAGGAGATTTTAGAGTGTCAGTAAAAGTAGTCAAGTTTGGCGGAAGCTCTTTGGCGGACGCTAACCAGTTTATAAAAGTAGCAAACATAATCAAAGCCGACCCGGCGAGAAAATATGTCGTGCCGTCAGCTCCCGGAAAGAGAAACTCGAAAGATACGAAGGTCACCGACATGCTTTATGCCTGCTATGACATGGCGACCCGTGGCGGAGATTTTGAAGGGATGTTCTCGGCTATCAAGAGCCGTTATATGGACATTATCGATGGCTTAGGGCTCGATATGAGCTTAGATGAAGAGTTCGAGACAATCGAACGTGGCTTCAAGGCAAGAGCCGGTAGAGATTATGCCGCTTCAAGAGGAGAATATCTTAACGGCAAGATTTTGGCGGCTTACTTGGGCTTTGCATTTGTCGACGCCGCAGAAGTCATATTCTTTGCGAACGACTCGAAATTAAAGCTCGAAGAGACCTGCCATGCAGTAAAAGAAAGACTCGACGAAGTCGGAAATGCAGTCATTCCCGGATTCTACGGCTCGATGCCGAACGACACCATCAAGACATTTTCACGTGGCGGTTCGGACATCACCGGTTCAATCGTTGCGGCGGCTATGGGAGCGGATTTATACGAGAACTGGACTGACGTCTCGGGATTTCTAGTATGCGACCCGAGAATTGTCCCTGACCCGGTTCCAATCAAGACTATCACCTATCAGGAACTCCGTGAGCTCTCTTACATGGGTGCAGGAGTTTTGCATGAAGATGCAATCTTCCCTGTCCGCAGGTCCTGTATTCCAATTAACATAAAGAACACAAATAAGCCGGACGACCCGGGAACGATGATTGTCGAGAACGATGGCGGAGATTCTAGCCAGTATGTAGTCACCGGAATTGCCGGTCACTGCGGCTTCGTAACCGTCACAATCGAAAAAGATATGATGAACTCGGAACTTGGATTCGGCAGAAAGGTCCTCGAAGTTTTTGAGAACTTCGGGATTTCGTTCGAGCACATGCCCTCAGGCATCGACACGATGAGTATTGTCGTCCACAAGAGTGAGTTTGAGGAGAAGGAAGAGCAGATTCTTCGGTCTCTTGACAGAGCCGTTCACCCGGACAGAATCGACGTCGACAGAGACGTTGCACTCGTTGCGGTCGTCGGTCGTGGTATGAGAAAACAGCGTGGTACTGCGGCAAGAATCTTTGCGGCACTTGCCCACGCCAAAGTAAACGTCAAGATGATAGACCAGGGTTCGAGCGAGCTCAACATCATCGTCGGAATCAGGAACGAAGACTTTGAGACCTCAATCAAGGCTATCTACGATATCTTTGTCACGCAGAATCTATAACAGTCGAAGGAAGGCGATGTCTACGAAAACTGTTTTTAATCGAATAACGGCAGTTTTCACCGCCTGCTTGATTATACTGGCGCTTTTCAGCGGTTGCAGTGGCGTCAATAATGACACTGTAGTCACCGAAGATTCGGTTGAGACGACGTCTGCTCCCGACCCGGAAGATATTATTTCCATTTCCGGAGCCCCGCACGACGGCAACTTCTACGGGAGCTTTCTGACGATGGTTCTGTCGTCGAGCGACGAAGACGTCTTTCCGAAAGCCTATGTAATGCACTCCTACTCGGAGATTGAGGAGTACTACTACGCAACCGAGAAGATATATTCCTTCGGTGCACGGTTCACCATCACGATGGCGTCGTTCACGGACGATTATTTTGAGGACAACGACGTTCTTATTGTCGTTATCAGCGAGCCGTCGATTTATGCCAGCCACTCGGTTGAGGACATGGAGCTCTATGAGGACGGCTCTTTCATAATAAATCTGACACGCCACATCCCGGAAAATGCGATTTTAAGCGATGGAACGGTATACCACCTTGTATTCACCGCCCCGAAGGGTGGCTTTGACGACATCGATGTCGACAATATAGCCGTCGACGTCACGGAAATCATCGACAGTGACAGCATGGGTGCGTACGACTCGGAAAGATTCACCTATGTTTATCCTGAGTACTGGGCTTTTATATTCAAGACTCCGGCACTCGTTGAGGATGTCAGCACCCACGTCAGCGCTCTTGAGACCTACGACGAGATGCTCGGGTTCTATGAGGCCTACAAGGGCGATTTCGACCTGGACACACTGTTTGTAAAGTACTTCGGCGCCGTTTTCGACGATGAGATGTTTGAGGAATATGTACTTCTCGTAACGGTTCTCCCGTTTGATAAGACGCTTTCAAAGCCGGAAGTCTCAGACGTCTTCATCTATAACCGCCAGATTTTCATGTCGATATCAAACCTCACCTATGACTTCGACGAAGCGAATGAGCAATGGTATCTTTTAGCGGTCGCTGTCGACAGGAGCAGTTTAGAGAATGTCAATTTGGAGTCGATTAATATTGGGGCGGGATAGTTTCAAAAAAAGTTCTTGCATTTCTATTCGCTTTGTGATATAATAGCTATCGTCAAAAATTGCGTATGCAGTTATTAAAGTCAATTCCATAGTACTACTGTCTGAACTTAGGAAGATGGGCTACTATGTTTATAAGTTCAGAAAGGAGGAAATCTCATGGCTAAGGAAGGAATCCACCCTAACTACCAGCAAACAACTATCACCTGTGCTTGCGGAAACGTAATCCATACCGGCTCCACCAAGAAGGACATCAAGGTTGAAATTTGCTCAAAGTGCCATCCGTTCTTCACCGGCAAGCAGAAGCTTGTAGATACCGGCGGACGTGTTGACAGATTCAACAAGCGTTACGGTCTTAATAAGAGTGACAAGTAATTCTTGCGTAAGAATGATGACTTTAGCGGTAGCCGTATGCGGTTGCCGCTTTGTTCATTCTATGATTCGGGGGCGATGTGATGAGCTATAAAACGATTAAAAAAACTGCTACTGACAGCATAACCATCGAAAAATCCGAGTTTATAGGCGTTATTTCCCCTGTTAAGTCGGATGAAGAAGCAGTCGCATTTATCGAAAAAATCCGGTCTGAGAATAGAAAAGCCCGGCACAACTGCTATGCCTATGTCCTGCGGGACGGCTTCATCACGAGATATTCTGACGACGGCGAGCCACAGGGCACTGCTGGGTTGCCGATTCTCGACGTAATCCAAAAGACCGGGCTCACCGACGTTTGCATTGTCGTGACGAGATATTTCGGCGGGATTCTTCTCGGCAAGGGCGGACTTACTCGGGCTTACTCAAATGCGGCAAGTCTCGCTGTAAATGCCGCTGAAGTGGTCGAGATGCTGTCGGGATATTACCTGACAATAGAGAGCGACTATTCGTGGTACGAAAGAATCATCCGGTGTCTTGGAGAACAGGGCGCAAGAGTTGACAGGACGGAGTTTTCCGAAAAGGTGAAAATCGTTGCCGCAATCAAGGCAGAAGCCTGCGACAGGCTGATGGAAGCGCTAGTTGACCTCACGAACGGTGGCGTAAGTCTTGTCAAATCTGACGAAACCACGATTGACTTCTCCTGATAATTTGTAATATCTCACGAATTTTCTCTTTTACCCCGAACAAATGAAGGAAATTCGTGTTTTATTTTGTATAAAGTTATAGAACCACAAAAGGAGGGATATGCGTGAACGAAAATACTGATGCACGTGTCTATACGGAAATGATTGAAGACAAAGTTCTTTGCGAGTTCGCCTCAAAATCAAAGGACTCAAAGGGCAGACAAGTCTATCTTGCGCCCGACCCACTCAGGACATGCTACCAGAGGGACCGAGACAGGATTATCCACTGCAACGCCTTTTCAAGACTGAAGCAGAAGACTCAGGTATTCTTAAACCCGACCGGCGACCACTACAGAACCAGGCTCACGCACACCCTTGAAGTGAGTCAGATTGCAAGGACTATTGCAAGGGCTCTCCGGCTCAATGAAGACCTCACCGAAGCTGTGGCTCTCGGGCACGACCTCGGTCACACGCCTTTCGGTCATGCAGGAGAAGCGGTTTTGAACGAGCTCTCCCCAAAGGGCTTCAAACACTATCAGCAGAGCCTCAGGGTTGTCGATGTCCTCGAAAAGGACGGCAAGGGCTTGAACCTTACATATGAAGTGCGGGACGGAATCGTGAAGCACACAAACCAGATTGCCGAGACCCGTGAAGGCTATGTCGTGCGGCTCGCCGACGTCATCGCCTATATAAATCACGACATTGAAGACGCCATCCGGGCTGGGGTTCTTAAAAATGAAGATTTGCCGCAAGATGCGGTCGAAGTCCTGGGCGATACAAAATCAAAGAGAATCACGACGCTCGTCTCTAACTTAGTCAAGAACGGCGCCGAGAACATCCACTTTGACGATGACATCGGAAATGCCGAGAACATCCTCCACAAGTTCATGTATGAACAGGTCTACACGAATCCCGTCTGCAAGTCGGAGGAGAAGAAGGCTCGGGTTATGCTCGAAAAGCTGTATAAATACTTCCTCGACGACCCGAAGCGGCTTCCGCCAGACTATATTGCACTTGCCGACCGGTTCGACGCCGACACGGCGGTCTGCGACTACATCGCCGGGATGACAGACAAGTTCTGCATAAACCTCTTCATGGACTTGTACGTTCCGAAGAGCTGGAGTGTTTGCTGACAGCTTTCAGCTGAAACAATTTTAGTCCCATAATCAGGCGAAGGAGGGAGAATAATGCCGCGGTTTTCGGACGAATTTTTGGAGCGAGTCAAGGATGCAAACAGAATTGAAGACGTTGCCCGGCAGTATGTCTCTTTGAAGCGTTCCGGGCGGCTGTATAAATGCAATTGCCCGTTCCATTCGGAAAAAACTCCGTCCTGCGTTATCTACCCGGACAACGGAAGCTTCTATTGCTTCGGTTGCGGTGCAGGCGGAAGTGTTATCACATTTATAAGTAAAATTGAAAATCTCGACTTTGCGGAAGCAGTCAAGTTTTTGGCGGACAGAGCCGGGATATCGGTTCCGGAAAACGGCTATGAAGACCCGAGGGCGGAGTCAAAAAAGCGAATTCTACAGATGAACAAGGACGCCGCAAAGTTCTTCTATTCTAACTTAAAAACCCCCGACGGCAAGGCAGGGCTTGAATATCTCATCCAAAAAAGGCGCTTGCGACCCGAGACGATAAAGAGCTTCGGGCTGGGAGTTGCCGTAAACCGGTGGACAAGCCTCACAAACCACATGCTTTCTCTTGGGTACACAGAAGAGGAGCTTCTTAACGGGTCCTTAATCAGCAAGAAAAACGGCAGATGCTTTGACTTCTTTGTGAACCGGGTTATGTTCCCCATTTTCGATTTGCGTGGGAATGTCGTAGCTTTCTCGGGGAGGACACTTGAAGCGAATCCTCAGGGCATGAAGTACTTAAATTCCCGGGGAACTCCCGTTTATGAGAAGAGCCGGACGCTTTTTGCGATGAACTTTGCGAAGAACACGGCGGCGAAGTCGAAGCGGCTTATTCTTTGCGAGGGAAACCTCGACGTCATCACCCTTCATCAGGCTGGGTTTACCGAAGCTGTCGCCACTTGCGGCACGGCAATCACCTCGGAGCACGCAAGGCTTATGGCGCAATACTGCGACGAGGTCTACATCTGCTACGACGCCGATGCGGCTGGGCAAAAGGCTACCTCGGCGGCGATTGGGCTTCTTTCGGCGGCTGGGCTCAAATCGAAGGTCGTCCGTATCTCGGGCGACGGGGTCAAGGACGTCGACGACTACATAAATAAACTCGGTGCCGACCGGTTCCGGCTGTTACTTAACGGCTCGGAGGGTTCGGTTGAGTTTGAGCTTGCGAAATGCAAGCAGGGTCTCGATATCGAGACGGACATGGGCAAGGTCGAATACCTCAGGCGGACGGTTGCGGTTCTTGCGGGAATCGAAAGCCCGGTTCAGAGAGACGTTTACATCTCGAAGGTTGCGCTTGAAAACAGCGTTGCGAAGGATTCGCTGACGGCGGAGGTCAATTCCTATCTTAAAAAGCGTGCCCGGGAAGCCAAGAAAAAAGAGGACTGGGAGCTGATGCGGACGGTCAGCAGTCCCTCTTCATCCCAAAATCCGAACCGGACTCTCACAAGGCGTGAAAAAGCCGAAGAGGGCGTAATCGCCTATATTCTCGGACACCACGTCCATCTCAACTGGGTGTTCGGGGCTCTTGAACCGGACAAGTTTTCGGACGAATTCAACCGTCGGGCATACGAAATACTGAAAATTTGCCACGAAAACGGCGGATATCCGACCGTTACAACACTCGAAAACGAATTTAACGGCGAATATATGGACAGAATAAGCCATATTTCAGTTAAATCGAACGATATTACAATAGATGAAAATGCCGTCTCCGACTACATTCGGGTTCTGAATGAGTCGGACGCTCCGACCGACGCTTCAAAGATGTCGGACGACGATTTTCTTGACTACACATCCAAACTTCGACAGAAGAAGAACTGACAAAATGGAGGAATAAATCATGAGCGATAAGAAAAATGTAATCGACAGCCTTATAGAAACCGGCAAGGCTTCGGGAAAGCTCTCGACACAGCAGATTGCCGACGCACTCGAAGACGCCGACTTTGATGCCGAGCAGATTGACAAATTCTACGATGCCTGCTCCACAAACGGCATCGAAATCATCGACGACGTTGAGATTGAGCCGGACCCGTTCTCGGAAATCGACATCGACATGGAGCTCGAAGACATGCCGGACGACGCCGAGGTTCCGGAAGTCAACGAGGATGACTATGACATCTCACTCGCCGAAGGAATTGCAATCGACGACCCTGTCAAGATTTATCTGAAGGAGATAGGAAGAGTTCCGCTTCTAAGCTCCGAAGAGGAGATTGAACTCGCCAAGAGAATCCAGCAGGGCGACAAGGAAGCAAAGAAGCACCTTGCGGAGGCGAATCTTCGACTTGTAGTCTCCATTGCAAAAAGATACGGCGGAAGAGGAATGAGCTTCCTCGATTTGATTCAGGAAGGCAACCTGGGACTCATCAAGGCGGTTGAGAAGTTTGACTACACAAAGAACTTCAAGTTCTCTACTTATGCGACATGGTGGATTCGCCAGTCGATTACAAGGGCGATTGCCGACCAGGCGAGAACCATCCGAATCCCAGTTCACATGGTCGAGACAATTACGAAGGTCAAGAAGGCTTCGAGCACCCTTCTCCACCAGAACGGCAGAGACCCGACTGCTGAGGAAATCGCCGAAGAGCTCGACATGCCGGTCGACAAGGTTCGCGAGATTATGCGTATAGCTCAGGACCCGGTTTCTTTGGAAACTCCTATCGGCGAAGAGGAGGACAGCCATTTAGGCGACTTCATCCCCGACGACAATGCTCCCGAGCCTACAGAAGCCGCTTCGCAGGTGCTCCTTAAAGAGCAAATCGACCAGGTTTTAGGCACCCTTACCGAACGTGAGGAGAAGGTCCTGCGCCTTAGGTTCGGTCTTGAAGACGGCAGAAGCAGAACCCTTGAAGAGGTCGGTCAGATGTTCAACGTAACAAGAGAGCGT
>Ga0192275_1031_pt1 | contig 30767 bp, 26 predicted proteins | sample Koala_Koa24_H3_FD_131265 | JGI IMG/M metagenome (GOLD analysis project Ga0192275, IMG submission 131265) | Enriched cells from koala feces incubated with labeled cellulose particles, San Francisco Zoo, California, United States - Koala_Koa2-4_H3 ...
TAAATCCTTGCATTTCCAGGGAGATACTTGAATCGGTTCGGCGCAGTCAGGCAATGAAAAACATTCAGCAGGAGAAAACGCCGCCACCGCGAATTACGGGGGCATTTCAGAGAGTCCCGATGGGTCAGGACAATGCAGGAATACAGGGAATCCGCCTGCAGAAGATGGTTCTGGTTCAGCGGGAAGTAAACCAGGCCGCAAGTATGGGTGAGGTTTTGCAGAAGGAACTGGACAGGCTGTCTGGCAGATCACAGGCTCATCGCAGAGAGAGTATCGGAGCCGTACGAAAAAATGGCAGAGAAAGAGATGCCGGGAAGCCCGACGTTTGTGATGCCGTTTACACGCCGTATTTGCGTAAAACGACAAAAAAGGAAGCCATTCTGGAACACAGGGCAGAAATAGAACTAAAGAAAGAAGCTGTGACGGAGAAAAGGCTTTTTGTACGTGAACTGGGCAGTCTGCTTAACCAGGATGCAAGAAAGCGGGAAGCTGTCAAAAAGATGCAGCAAGAGGAGATGATCGGACAGGCAGAGCTGGAACGGGAAACTGCTGCAGATGCAATCCGGACGGCTGGTCTTCCAGCCAGAATCCGGATGGCGCAGATAAAAGCGCAGCTGCAGCAAAAACTGGTTGGGGCAGCAGCCGGGATCGGGAAGTATCTTGCCATATTTGGGGGAGTGATTTTTATGCTCCTCTTTCTTATTGCTTTTTTTGCGGCCCTGTTCGGGAGCCTTGCCGGGGAAGAGGAAGAAAACAGTATGCAGTATTCCGTGTCCGGAAGTGAGATTGTCGAATACGCGCAGTCCTGGATTGGGATTACCCAGTACTCCTATGGAGCTGGGCGGGGCTCGGCAACAGACTGGCAGGATTATTCGGATTGCAGTTCATTCGTACATGGGGTTTTTAACCATTTCGGAATTGAGACGGGCTGGACAACAACAGCCATGGAGGATGATGGAACGCTAGTGGAAGGCGGATTAAGCGATGCACTGCCGGGAGATATTATCCTGTTTTATACCGGTTCGGTTCATTCCGGGGGCAGCTCCCATGTCGGTATCTATGCCGGGAATGGGATGATGGTACATAATTCCGTAAGCAGGGGTGTCTGTATGTCGAGCGTGGCATCCGATGGCAGGTCTTATGTCGTGCGGCGGATTGTCACAGGGACAACTTCCGGGAACAGTACCGACAACACGGCTTATACGCAGGCACAGATGGAAACGATCTGGGCAATCGTCTGCCAGGAGGACGGCGGCAGTTATGCCGGCGCGCTAGCAGTGATCAGCACGGCAATGAACCGTGTGGACAGTGCGCAGTGGTCTTACCTTGGCAGCAATGCCTACGCGCAGCTGACCGCGCCAGGACAATTTTGCTATAGCATTGATACTTACTGGCAGCGGTATCTGAACGGAAACGTGCCGGATTATGTCAAACAGGCAGTCAGTGATTGTCTGGAAAACGGAATCCGGAATCACAGTTATACAAGCTTTCGAAGCTATTATACGGAGGGTTCCGTACAGATCGGCGGCGGAAACTACTACTTTGGTTAACAGTCCAAAACAGCAGCTTCTGCGTTTTGAAACATTGAAGGGGATTGGGATTATGGATAAAAAGAAACTAAAGTTATATGTTATTTTGCTTGTACTTCTAATCGCAGTTTCTCTTTTGCTGCCCTGTGTAATAAATGCAGTTTCGGATGTGATTGTAGGAAAAATTACCAATCGTTCCACAATAGAGACAGAGGCAGAGACGGAATTGGAAACAGAACAAGAGACGGGGGTGGAACTCGAATTGATTTTTGAAAGTGAGGCTGAATCAGAAATGGATTCGCAGTCGGAGTTGCCGGATGAATCTGAATCAGAAATAGATTTAGAAACAGGCTTAGAAACAGAGATAAAAAATGCCAACGGTTCGGAAAATGATGCGGTAGCAGCTACAGGAATAGATACAAAAATTGAAGACTCAGATGCAGCGGAGTCGCTTTTGGCATCATCTGGACTGACTGGGACTGTGAACCAGGAGGAGACGCAAAGTTCGAGTGAAGGCAAATCGGAATCCACTGATTTAGCGCAGGCGGAAGGACTGAATGAAATGGAAGCATTTGTGGCTTCTTTCCAACCGGATATCTCAATGTCTGATGCGGCTGCAGATAGCTACACGGATTTTCTTAGTGGCAGGGAAGAGCAGTTCCTTTCCGCAATCGGGGAGTATATCTATTCTATTTATGATGACCTGGTACAGGTTACGAGAATTGAGGTGGTTGAGATGGTGCGGAACAATGAGGAGGAGTGTTCCTGCCAGATTGAACTGTTTACGGAAGACGGGAACTCGGAATTGTTTATTTGCAGCTATAACAAAAAATGGGATTACTACGGGGTGTACTCCCTTTACAGCGTTGATTGAAGCGCCTGCCAGGCAGACGCGAAAGTTTGGAGGAAAAATTATGTATAAGAAGAAAAGCAAGAAACCAATCTATATTGCAGCCGCGGCGGTCCTTCTACTGGTCGCGCTTCTTGTAATTGTGCAGTCTGGCCTGTCAAGACAGATCGGGCAAAAAAAGACCACGGAGACGGAAACAGAGAGTGAGAAAGCTGTGGAGACAGAGACGGATGTACCGTCCCATAATATTCTGCTGTATAAGAGCAGTTCCGGGACAATTGAGTTTGACGCAGGCTGGCTGGTATCGGATAACGATTCTGATTCTGTGCTGCAGGTGGAAGAAAATATCCTTGTGACCATGCTGATTACGCCGTCAGAGGGCAAGGCGTTGGAGAGTGTGGATGTCCTGGATTATGATATGCAGACGGTCAGCAGTGTGGTGCGGTCTGTGTCCGGGACAGAGGATGCGAGCGGGCAGATGCGGCTTAGTTTTGTCATGCCGGACCGGGACATCTTTATCAATTTTAATTTCATAGATGTCGCGTCGGAGACAATAACCCAGACCGAAGCAGCCGAGACAGAGGAAACATCCCCATACGGTCTTACCCTGCATGGAGTTACGAATGAGGTAATGAGCAGTTATAACGGGGCGTTAGACGAGCAGAAATTCCTCCAGGCAATCGGTGATGCGCTTCAGATTGATTCGGAAGACAGCGAATATCGGATGGTGACGGATGTGTATTTTGGCGATTCGGTAGACGCTGGCGATTCCGACACGCCGAAAGTCTGCTACTACATTTATTTTAACGGTTACGAAACCTGGAGGGTTCTCTCGATATATTATGTGGCGGAGGATTCCTGGGTATTCACGAATGTCACGGGTGAAACAGAGGCAGAGACGGAAGCAGCGGACGCAAATATTATTATAAGCGGTACATCAGAGACAGATGCGGTAATCAGTGTAGATTCTGACGCAGGCACAAGTACGGGGACTGTAAGCTCAGATGCAGGGATTTCTGCTTCCAACACGTACAATTCAGAAGGTACAACTACGACAACGACGAGTTTTGATATCCTTTCGGTTTCAACGGTATTTTTAAGCTATGTTGGGGATGAAAATGCGTTTTATCAGGCTGCTTTTGAATATATCCTTGGCAAGGGATATACCGGCAGTATTACCGGAACTATGTCATCTTATGAGATTTCCCCTGAGAACCAGACAGCTACGATCCGGATCATGCTTAGTACAGGCGGGACAATCACAGGGACATATAATAAGTCTGCAAACACGTACAGCTTTTCCGGGCTGTGATGGGAGGTCAATATGAGTAAGAGAAAAAAGGCAGGTGGCAGAAAGCAGTTGACCGAAGAACATCTGGAGGTTCAGGTGGAATCGGTAAATGACAAACAGATAGAAACCGACAATGAGATTCTGACGGAGACCTTTCCAGAAAAAGAAGTAACGAATGACTCAGATGAAATTGCGCCGGAAAAAGATGCTGTAGAGGAAGATGAACAGGACGATCTGAAGGTGGAAATTGCTGCATTTGAGGAATCAGTGACCGAAAAAAATGAACCAATAATCGAAGAAAATGGTGCCGGCCAGAAGAGCGGAAATCATTTATGCCAGTGGCGACAGTGGCTGGCAGGGATGCTCCTGATGATTCTTGCAGTAGTGTATCTTCTCGATAATGGCTCAAAGAACGTGGAAACGAGCTTGCCACAGGAGATAGAAACCTTCTCAGCCGAATCAGAGTCCGAAACTGCTGTGACAGCTCAAACCGTCCAGGTGACCGGCATGAGCGAAACGAATGGAGTAGATAATTCTACGGCAGGGATAGATGATGCAACAACTGAGGAAAATCAGGGAGGAACAGACAACCAGGAGGACATAGCGTCTGAAACGGGAAACGCAAGTGAAACCAGGGAGTGGCAGAAGACTATTTTCGGAGAAGCGGAAAGTACCGTTCTGTCATCCATAAAGGTTTCCGGCCTGACAGAAGAACAAAAAGAAAATTCCGGCTACCGTGAATCTGATTTTCTTACAGCCCTGTCAGCGTTTTTGACAGACAATGGGCTGGCCGGGGTGACAGAGGTGATATTTGAAAATGAGCTTTTCTGCTCTTCGGATGGAGCGGTTGCTTACAGCGCAAAATTGGATAATTCAGAAAGCAGGATCGTCATTATCATGTATCCCGATTATCCAGGGCAGTACATTTTATTACTTGAGGAGGCATCGGATGCTGCGGAAGAATCTGAGCTTGTGGAAGAATCGGAGTGGCAGACTGAGAACGAAGCAAATGAGCGGGCTCAGGAAGCGATTGAGATTCAGAGTGGGCATGATTTCAGTGAAACGGGAAGAAAGTACGATGCCACGACACTTTCCGTGACGGGGATTCCGACAACACTGCTGAATTATCTTTCAAACCGCTATGAGCTGCAGTACACACTATACGATTATCTGTATCGGAATGGCTACAGTGATGTGACTGCCGCAGCGATTAGTTCGTATGAGATCGACGCGGATACTCGGACGGCGACGATTACATTCACTTTGTCGGATGGCAGCAGCCTGACTGGAATTTACAGCCGGGATGACAATTCCTATTCGTACCAGTAGAAAATAGGAGATGGACAGAAGTGATTTTTTTATGTGAATTAATTTTACGCGAGCTGAGGCAATTTTTGCAAGCGATTTTGCAATGAAAAGAAGTGAAAATTTGCGGTTGACAAACTATCCATGTCAGAATAAAATAGTGCTGCAAATCGGCAAAAATGATTGAAATTGCCGATTTGCAGTATGCGGGAATTGGAGGTGGCTGTCTTGGAGCAATTCTTATATAATTTGCCAAATAAAGACAATTTTTCACGTTCGGATTTTCTCTGCGCACTCAGGCAGGAAAGGAAACAGGTTACAGAATCCGCAGGCAGATTTTATTTACAGAAGATGTTGGACAGAGAGGAAATTGTCCGTGTGGGAAGGAACGCATATTGTGTTGTTAATGAGAAAGTCAAAAAGTATGATTATGAATATTCGGAAGCTTCATATAATCTTGCCCGGCATATGAAGGAACAATATCCATTGGTCGAGTTCCGGATTTTTGAGCTTGTACAGTTGAACGAATTTGTAAATCACCAGATCGCCCGCAATGTTTTTTTTCTGTCAGTGGAATCTGGTCTTGGCGATTATATTTTTGATGCGCTTAAGGATGATTATGCAGGGCATATCCTAATAAACCCAACAGTTGATGTTTTCCATCAATATTGGTCGGACAATATGGTTGTTATTGAGAAGCTAATTACGGAATCGCCAAAGGGAAGCTTCGAAGTATGGCATACAGGTCTTGAAAAAATGCTCGTTGACCTTGTCTCAGATAAACTACTTCTTTCCTGTGTAGGGCGTGGCGAGTATGAGGGAATATTTACACAGGCATTCCAGGATTTTTTTGTGGATGAGAGCCAGTTTTTTCGCTATGCACGTAGGAGAAATGCGAAAGAAAAGGTAATGGAATATATTGATAAATCATGGTTAAGGACGGTGTGAGAAGATGTTGACGAAAGACAATTTCACCGAGGAACACATAAGGGAGCTGCAAAGCAGGAGCCGGAGAGATCCGGTCTTGTTGGAGCGGTCGGTGTATGCGTTTGGGCTATTGGAAGCAATTGCACGGGTAGGGATGCCATTTATTTTCAAAGGAGGCAGCTGCCTCATGCTTTTGCTGGAGCACCCTATGCGATTGTCGACTGACATAGATATCGTGGTAAAGCCCGGAACAGATATCGAGGACTACATAAAACGCGCATCTGAAATATTTCCGTTTATTTCCTGCGAAGAGCAGATTCGGGTGGGTAAGAACAATATTGAGAAGCGCCATTTCAAATTTATATATTCATCTCCGATCAACAAGCGGAATATATATATTTTGTTGGACGTACTTTTTGAAGATGCAAAATATACATGCCTTGTATCAAAACAGATAAAAAATGAACTGCTTATAACGGATGGGGAGATACTGGACGTTTCGATTCCGAGTGTGGAATGTGTCCTGGGTGATAAACTTACAGCATTTGCTCCGCATACGACAGGTGTCCGATTGAATGATAATAAAGACATGGAAATCGCAAAACAGTTTTATGATGTCCTTACTCTGATAGATATTGCGAGCGACTTTGAAAAAGTTCGCGATACATATTTTAAACTTGTGCAGGATGAAATCGCATACCGTGGATTAGAAATTTCCGGTGAGGATGCCTTGCGGGATACATATATGACAGCAGCCTGTATTGCTTCCAGAGGAAAGATTGACAAGGAAGACTATGGGTTTTATTTGCGTGGTATCAGAGACGTCCGCAATCATATTTTTTATGAAAATTTCTCAGCGGAAGTTGCTTCGCAGCGTGCGCCGATTATTATGTATTTATCAGCCTGTATGATAAAAGCTGCTCCGTTTGAAAAAAAGATTGACGCAAAAGAATATATCAACAGGAGTTTTATTGACAGCAATGTAAAAGCAGTGAAAGAGCAGCGCAAGATTAATCCGGTTGGATATGCGTATGCGATTAAGGCTGACAGTATTTTGAATGGATGATCAGCAATCTTGACTGAACAATATGGTGTGTTGTTTTATCAAAATTTTGAAATGTGCATAATTTCACGCGTGGAAGGAAAGCCGATAATATGTGTACTGCTTTGGAACAATGGGAATTAAAAGAGTTTAAAAAGGGGGAAAAACAGGGATTCGAAAAAGGTGCCTTGCACGGGATTATGCAACGCGATAGAGAGTTAATTCATAAATGGACGGCTCTCGGTTATAAATCATCTGAAATAGCAGATCTGCTTGGTTTGCCAGAGGAAGAAGTGCGTAAGAAACAGGCTAGAAAATAGTCTGACAATCATCTAATGAAATCAATAGTTTTACAAGAACCGTCTTGTTTTTGCAGGGCGGTTTTTTGTTGCCTATTTTTAAAAAAAGAGATTTGCAAGATTTTTTGGGAAGGTATATCAATGGAGAAGATAATCACTGCTTCTGGGAAAGGGGTTCAGGCAGGAAATGGAGATTTTCTTGAAAATGTGCAATGCCTGCAGATCGTTGTACTTTTAGAAAACCTGCTTGGCGAGAAGATTCCGGGAAACCGATTTGAAGCTGGCAAAATATCCAGCGGAAGAAAAAAGCAGAAGCAAATCGAGAAACAAGTAAGTGAGATTCGAAGCTGGGTGCGTTTTTTGCAGTTCAGTGAAGAGGAAGCGATTATCCTCACACCATCACTCAAAATATTGGATGAGGAAATTCAACCGCTCACATTGGATGACCTTGGAACTTTGCTCTTTGCGGATCAGAAAAAATCTGGATTCATCAGCCAGATGGGAGGTGAATGAAAAATCAGTTGTTGTTTCTGTTCCTTGTGTTGAACGGGAGAGGCAGGTCTTTTGTATATGACACAGAACCTTATTTTGATTTTTATATTTGCCGTCCTCCAAACGGCGTTACCAGGGGTCTCAGGGGAAAACGAAGCGAAGCGGAAGAGTTTCCCCTGACAAGATGCCGTTGTGAAACGAAAGTGAAACAGAAGTGAAACAACAGGCGTATCTTGCCATTTCCTTTGGAAATGTAGACTCCTGCAGCCCTTCAATTGAGAGTGGCAGCCTGGAAAATGTTACGGAATTGTTACATCCAAAAACGAGCAGAAAAGTTGTTACAAAAATGTTACAAGCCAATTTGGGGCAGCCCCAAAATCTGAATTTTTGAAGCTGCCCCCGCGAAGCGGGCGGAAATGGAAAATGAAAAAAAGCACAGAAAGGGGGGCAGGAGCTTATGGCGAACAAAACAGTCTGGAAAGCGTTTCGCTGCACAGATGAGGAAGCTGCGGAGCTTTCCAGGCAGGCCGAAAAAAATCGGCTGACTGAGTCGGAGTACATCAGACGCAAGGTTTTTATGCTGCCGCAGGAGACGAATCTGCTGCTGCAGGAGCTTAAGCATTACGATTTAAAAATCGGAAATAACATCAACCAGGTTGTGCGGAGCTGCAATTCGAAGAAATTCATCAGCAGCTATGATTACCAGAAACTGGTGGAGTGCCTCGAAAAACTGGATGAGAAATATTATGAGCTGATCCGGCAGTTAAAGGAACAGAACGAAAACAGATTTTACCTGGCAGGACTCACATATCAGCCGGGAAATGGATATGAAGGAGAAGAGCAGAATTCCGATAATGATTCAGATTCGGAAGAATGTCTTGCGGATGAGGATTCTGAAAATAATGCAGCCGCTGCAGACGGAAAGGGTGGATAGAGATGGCGGTGACAAGGCTCCTTCGCATCAAGGAGACAAAGGGGAGTAACAGGGCCTCGCACCTGAAAAAGAATATTTTTTACATTTGCCGGGATGACAAAACGGCGAACGGTCTCTGGATTGGGGGAAACGCGGGCAGGACGCCGGATGTGATTTACCGGACGATGGTGGAAAATAAAAAATTCTGGTGTAAGGAAGACGGGAGCCAGGCATTCCACTATATGCTTTCTTTTCCGCCGGACTGCGGCATTGATGAAGCGACGGCGTTTCAGGTCGCGGAAGAATTTTGTAATGAACTGCTGGGGGAGAACTATTACTATGTTTTTGCAGTCCACAATGACCGGGCGCATATGCACGTACATATCACGTTTGATTCCGTATCAAAAACCGATGGTCTGAAATTTCATTCCCCAAAGGGGGATTGGGAGAAACGCATCCAGCCGATCACGGATAGAATCTGTGAAAAATATCATCTGCCGGCACTGGATTATGGTGAGGAGCGGCGCGGAAGAAATTACGGGGAGTGGAAAAAATCGAAACGGATGGAAAAGGGCGAGTACTACAGCTGGACGGATATCATCCGGGATGACATTGATGAGGCAATCGAACATTCGGAGGACTACGAGATATTTCTTACCTATCTGCGGGAGGATGGATATACAGTGACCCGTGATGGAAAGTTTTTGTCTTTGCTTCCAGCCGGAGCGGGGCGGGCTTTTCGCACGGGGAGACTGGGGAACGGATACGCAAAAGAAGAAATCATACAGAGGATTGCAGATAAAGCGCAAAAGCCGAAAATCGAATATCGATACAAGACTTACGGGGACAGGCAGGAGATGCGGGAGGTGATTTACGCAAAAATTGTTCGCAGCCCAGGATGGAAGATGACTCCGTTTCAGCGAAAATTCTGGCGGAGGTGGAATAACACCTACTTTATCCGGAAACCGGATCGTGTGACAAAAGAACAGCGGCAGCGGAATAAGCAGGATATCCTGGAAATCCGGAAATTGTCAGATGCCATCCACTATACGATTGACTATGATATCTGCGATGAAGCGGATTTGGAAAAACGGAAAGTGGAATTGAAAAAGGAGCGGGATGCACTTTCCCGCGAGCTTTCGGTCAGTCAGACGAAATATTATAAGAAGCAGCCTTTTTACTCTGTAGCCCGGTGCGAGAAGCTGAAAGAAAAAAATCCGAAAGAGCGATCACCTGATGAGGAACAGAAGATAAAAGAACTGATGGAAATGGTTGAATCCGTTTGTCCGTATGAGGAAGCAGTTTCGATGTGGCGTGAGACGAAGGGAGAAATGGATAAATGCCGCTGTGCAATCCGGGATATCAAAAAAGAAGAAAAAATCGTCGATGATATTTTTCGACTACATTATCAGATGGAGCCTCCCATCGAGGAGATCGAAGTTAAGAAAAAACCGGCGGAGCCGGAGAAATCTGTGAGAACGATTGGTTCGCAAAATCATAAAAAGCCAGGGCGTGAAGGCAAACGGGAGCAATCCCGTGCTTCACGCTTTTTTTCTGAAACAGAGGATATGGCTAAGGATGTAGGTCACACGGTTATTACAATTAACAAGAAGCTTTTCGTAAACATGGATGAGGGCGAAGGGTATCTCACCCGGATACCTTATCATCAGACGTTTGTCCGTATCCCAAAATCAGACGGATATCTATCAGAAAACGAGGAGATGCTGACCGCATGGCTCCGGGATGATCAGGTGTATCCGATTACAGATGCGAAGGGAATCCCGTCCGGGACAGTGGAAGGAAAAGATTTGAAGGTTCATTACGAAGACAAAACAAAACGGAAAAGAAAGGAATCACGAAATGGAAGAAAATATAGCGGAAAAGAGTGGACAGCCGGCGGCAGCATCCGGAACGGTTAAGCCGAAGCCAGCTCCATCATCAGAAGAACAGAGGGTTGTATTTGGTTGTGATCTGGAGGGGCGGGAGGTATCTGTTCAGGCAGCAGAGGAGAGAAAGCGGGAGTTTTTACCTTATGCGGCATACCTTTCTTCTGATGCGTCTTATTCCCATCACGTAGAGCAGCTGTATCTGATGTGCAGGGAGGGATTCAGCAAAGAGTTCATCGAAGCGATCTTCTGCCGCGGTGTGGATATGGGTCTTGTCAGTGTAGATGTGATGCGTTGCCTGGCACTTGTGGCGGGTGAGGATTTCGCGATGGAATATTATCGGAAGAAATTCACGCTGAAAGAAGCGACGGAGGCGCTTTATGATCAGGCCGCGCGTGAGAAATTTCAGATATTCGACAGCATCGACAAACTTGCCGGGGAAGTGAAAACCTCACGGGAACGGTATGATACGCAGATGGCATTTTTGAAAACGGCGTATGAGAACAGCAAAGCATATGCGGATGAGAGGATTCAGAGGGAACGTGAAACCTTCGAGCAGCTCCGGGAAGCAGACCGGAAGCTTTATGAAGAAAAGCTGCAGTCGCAGAAGACCACATTCCATACGGAAAAAGAACTTCTACAGTCGAATATGGATAAGGAGAAAGACCGTCTGGAGAATGCTGCAGGCCAGTATTCAGAAAAATATGAGTCTGCACAAAAAGAAATGGAGAAGCTTCGCGGCCAACTGGAAGCGGAGCAGAAGAAAAACGGTGCGTGGCTGGAAGAAAAGGAAAGTCTGATTCGTGAGAATAAGAAAATAACGGCTCAGTTAGAAAAAATGACAGAGATCGCGGAAAAAGCGGGGAAATCACAGAGTCAGAGTGATTCAATAACTGCTGCCGACGGAATGAATTTAGTAAAAGTGCAGAGCCAGGACTTCCGCAGGAAACGTTTTCTTTCTCTTTCCCAGAAGGACAAAAGAAGAAAAAAACGGAATGATTTTATTGTCGCCCTGATTACAAATACGGCTTATTCGGATGAACAGTTTGAGATTATCTATCAGGCGGTAAAAGCGGGGCTTCCGCTGAAAGAACTGGAACAGATCTGCAATCCGAAGCTGCCGCCGCGGAATATGCAGATGCTGGCGAATTATTTTTTGAGACCGGAAGATGGAATTATCCTTGGAAAGGGGGGCAGATGGACATGGAAGTACCAGTGAAATTACTTCGGCAGGAAGATCTGGCGAAGGAGCTTGAAAGTCTGAAGGAAGCGATACAGAATCTTCTGCGGAGCTATGAATCCATGAACCTGACATTCCATCAGTACCTCGCAGAAAATCCAGAACTGGAGGAACACTACAGCGAGTTCCTGACAGAGAATGGCAGAACGGATACAGATGTTGTCCAAAAGCGGGAAGATGAAACGCCGGAGCAGACCGTTGAAGAACCGGAGCAGATCAAACAGGAAGATACGCGGCTAAAGATGGAGGAACAGGAAGAAGAAACCAGGCAGAGAAAAGCTGGAAAGGCATTGTAAGGGGGAGGATCGCGTGGCAAAAATAAATGAGATTATAAAGCTGGCGGAAGATCATGCCGCGGAGATAACAGGGTCTCCGGCATCCTGGATGGATTATCTGGATACGGCGTCCCGACTTTATCGCTATTCATTCGAGGATAGCCTGCTGATCCATGCGCAGCGCCCGGATGCTACGGCCTGCGCGGACTTTGATGTCTGGAATAAGAAAATGAACTGCTGGATCAGGCGGGGGTCAAAGGGAATTGCGCTGATAGATAAGCAGGCCGGATCGCGTCCCCGGCTGCGTTATGTATTTGATGTATCCGATACCATCCCATCGAAGGATGGCAGGCATCCGGTTCTCTGGCAGCTGTATCCGGAACATCGGGATGCCCTAAGGGATCATCTGCTGCAGGCGTATGGGATTGAGGAGAATTACTCTGAAAACCTGCAGACGGCTCTTTTGGGAGTGGCAAAGGTTCAGACGGAGAGCTATCTGGACGATGCGATTGAAAGTTTGTTCGTGGAACCGGGAACCGCCACCCTGGGCGGCGATTCATCTGCTGTTAGAAATGAGTTCCGATATCTGATGGCTATGAGCATTTTGTATACGGTTTCCAAACGGTGCGGCCTCGACCCGGCAAATTTTCTGGATGCGGATGATTTCAAAGAGATTGTAAAATACCGGGACATTGGCCTTCTGGCTCATCTGGGGAACGCGGTATGGCAGGCAAGTGAACCGGTATTGATTGATATCGGGCGCACCGTGCGAAAAATAATTTTGGATGAGAACCGCGACAAACTTGCAAATCAGAATCGGGGAAGCTACAATACTGCCAACAGAGAAAAACAGGAGCCTGAAAAACCAGAAAGAAATTATCCCGCAACACAGGAATCTGAGAAACTGGAGATAGAGCATACAACAGCGCAGAAAGCGGAAAGGCCGAATGCGAATAACACAACAGAACGAACAGGAGGAAATGACCATGGAAATGAGCTATTACCGCAGCGGGGATTATCTGTTCCCGAATCTGACAATCAGCGACGGGACACCGGAAGAGAGCATCGGGAAGTACGGGATGCTCCGGGAGACTTACCTGAAAGAGAACAAACGGGGGATGTACTCGTCACTCCTGCTGACAGGGAAACTGAACCGTTATCTGGCGGACGTCGAGAAAGCGGCACAGGAGAGACTGGAAGTCCTGATGGACGGGCTGCAGAAAGCGTATCCGGGACCGGAGAAGAGCGACCAGATGGCGTGGGTAGCGCATCAGAACAGCTTAAAGGAGATGGCGGAAGAGACCATTTATCAGGAACTGATTTACATCTGATCGAAGATCCGGAACAAGGCGATGAAGTCAATGAAGCATCAATCAGTGAAGCAGAGGCAGAAACAGTCTCTGCTTTTTCTTTCCCCATAATTCCATCCATGGATGATCAGATCCGCGCTATTGAGGAGCGTCAGGCTGTGCTTTATGCCTGGGTAATTTCAATCCCTTCAGAAGTAGTGGATGAGATTTTGCGGACTGGTGGCAATAAAACGCATAGCCAGCTTCGCCTGATCCATAATTTTATGTCTGAACAGACGAATGAGGAATATACGGAGTTTGTCCGCACGGAATATGGTACAGGCGGGAAAGGCTTTGAGATTGATGGAACAGAGTATTCTGTGTGGTTTGACCCGTCCGGGATGCAGATTGTGGCCGGGCATTCGGTGCATGACGAGGTTTTGGACAAGACATTTTTATCCTGGAAGGACGTAAGCAGCCGTATCCACCAGCTTTTGAAACAGGGGGAATATGCCCCGCAGGCAGTATTGGATTCTGCCCGCGGCACAGTCATCCGGGAACACGCGCAGTCGCTGGCCTACTTTAAAATGGAAATGGCAAGTGGTGTGGCGGAACACGTTTTTGCGGATATGGAACCATTTACAGGTGTTTTTCCGGAGGTGGAGGAAAAACTGGAAGCCCTTCTGGGACAGCGGGGGTTCCTGACGGACCTGAATGCGCGACTGGAAGGGTTTGTGAATGTCTATGGGAACAACCATGACCTGATGCGGACGCATTTCTATAATCCTGAAAAAGTGCTAGAGCAGTTTCAACGTCTGGCGGCAAGGACAGTGCCTTATCAGGCACGGCCGGAATTTTCCTGGCAGGTGCACAGGGAGTTTATCACGCAGGATGAGATTGACGCATATCTGGCGAGGGGAGGCGCATATTCGGAAGGAAGGCTTTCAACTTATTCCTTTTATCTGCGGAATGATTCCGCAGAAGACCGGACAAATTTCATCAAAGAGAAATATGGGAGCGGCGGCCAGAGCAACGCACTCTCCGGGGCAGATGATTCCTGGGCGGATTTTGATGGGAAGGGCCTGAGACTCAGCAAAAATGGAATCCGTAATCCGGAGACAGAAATTTTATTGCCATGGAAAAAGGTGGCACAGAGGGTCGGCTATTTAATTGATAACGGACGATTCCTGTCTCCGGCAGACTACGACCATATGGCTGAGTACGAGCGCAGCACCCTGGCAGGGCAAATCCTCAGCTTTTATGGCGGAATGCCGCAGGAGATAGAAAGGCCGTTCGCGTATCAGGCAGACGCCATACTGGCCTATGCGGAAAGCAAGGAGGATATCATTGCCGCACTGGGAGACCATGAAAGATCAGAAACCATGCTGGAAGCGATGGAGACCGCATTGGCTGCGCTTTCCCTTGATACATTCGGGTATGAGGAAAAATCCAGGATACTGGTGGATATGCGCGGGTATGTGGACGGCAGTTATACCTTGTTTCCAAGCAGGAAAGAGCAGAGCGAGCCGTTGATCGAAAACAGGCAGATGTCACTGTTCGATTATCTGGATGCGGATGCTTTCCTGCAGATGGAGGATGTTCAGGAAGCTGCGGAGGCGGAAAGCTTGCCGGAGCAGACCGACGACTTTAGCGTACGGGCGTTGAGTGGTTCAGCAGCCGAAGAATACTACGCGATAAAGAAACGTTACCAGAACACCCTGGTCGGGTTTGAACAGTACGGGTACTTTGAATTTTATGGTGATGATGCGAATCTTGTCTCACAGATTATCCAAAGCCGGATTTACGGGAAAACGACAGGCTCAGGGACAATCCAGCTTACTGCATTTCCGAAAGAACAGTGGGCAGCGTTTTCTGAAATGCTCCGCAAAAAGGGAGAGAGTGTCGCCCTGATGAGCGAGCGGCCAAATGGCACACATCGGCTGATGAAATATTTCAGCTGGAAGGATTACCTTCCTCTGGATGCTGTTATCCACATTGATGGCAGGGAGTTCCGGATTGACACCGTCGACTATCAGAACGGGACGGTCAGTCTGCAGGATATGACTATGGTCAAAGAAGCCAGATATCCAATTTTCCGGCAGGAATCCGTTGAATTTGTACGTTCGTATTACGAACTGGAAGAGCCGAAATACGATTTTTCTACAGAAATACGGGTCGCGGATGCCATGGAGCAGATGGGTGTTGTCCATGGGGATTTCAGCGGCGAGCAGATGGATGTGATTTATGATGCGGCTCAAAAAGAACTTGATCTTGAACCGCTTGCAGACCCGGATTTTTCTCCGGAGCAGATGAAGCTGCTGGCTGATGCGGAGGAACAATTGAGAGAAGGCGGCGATGGGCTGCCTGTAGATGTGATTGAGTCATTGGCTGCGGATGTTATGACGTCAGAAGAGGTTGATGCTTTCCGGGAAAGATACCAGCTGCCTTCAAAGGGAGATGGAACTGAACGAAGTCAAGTGCGGGAGAACGCACGAGATGCCGTGGACGGCCCGGAAGGAGTGAAACTCCGGAGTATCGTGCTAGAGCTGAACCCATCGGACAGGGCAGAAGATTCCGATGGATTGGATGAGTCAGAAAATGCCGAGCAGGGCGGGCAGGAGGAGGTACAGGAGGAAGCGCCAGCGCCATCAGATGAAGAGGAACCGGAATCAGAAACAGTCAGCCAGGAGGAGATACGGCGGGAAGAATCCGATGTGGAAATTGAACCTGCGGAAAATCAGGAACGCATCAACTTCCGTATCACAGACGATGACCTCGGCGCAGGCGGCCAGAAGACAAAGTTCCGGGCAAATATGGCGGCAATCCATCTGCTGAAAGACCTGGAATCAGAAAACCGTCTGGCTACGCATGAGGAACAGGAGGTGCTTTCGCGTTATGTCGGTTGGGGCGGCATCCCGCAGGCTTTTGATGAAAGGGCAGACGGCTGGGGGAATGAATACCGGGAGCTGCGGTCGGCGCTTACCGGGGAAGAATATAAGGAAGCGCGCGCATCGACGTTGAATGCTTTTTATACATCTCCTACTGTAATCAAAGCCATGTATGAAGCGCTGGAGAGTATGGGGCTCCGCACTGGGAATATCCTGGAGCCATCCTGCGGCATCGGAAATTTTATGGGGCTGATCCCGGAAAGCATGGCGGACGCCAGAATGTATGGGGTGGAACTGGACAGTATTTCTGGCCGGATTGCGCAGCAGCTTTATCAGAAGAATACGATTACTGTGCAGGGCTTTGAGACAACGCAGTATCCGGATAATTTTTTCGACTGTGTGATCGGAAATGTCCCGTTTGGTTCTTACCTGGTTCCGGACAGGCGGTATTACCGCCATAATTTCATGATTCACGATTATTTTATCGCCAAGCCGATTGACCTGGTTCGTCCGGGCGGGATAATCGCGGTGGTCACCTCGAGCGGGACGATGGACAAGGCAAACTCTTCGGCAAGGGCCTATATCGGAAACCGCGCGGATTTACTGGGGGCAATCCGTCTCCCCCGCGATGCGTTCCTGCGCAATGCAAATACGAATGTGGTTGCCGATATCCTGTTTTTACAAAAGCGGGACCGGGCGAACCTTCAGCATCCATCCTGGACAGAACTGGGAACGACGCAGGAGGGCTTTACCGTCAATTCGTATTTTGTGCAGCATCCGGAAATGGTGCTGGGGGAGTTTACTACGGAAAATACGCAGTACGGCAGGCAGGAGGTAACTGTCAGGCCGATGGAGGGTGCGGATCTGTCCGCGAAGCTGCATGAGGCGATATCCCACATTCATGGGCAGATCACGGAGTATGAGCCGGAGGATGATGAACTGGCGGAATCGGAAAACCTGATTCAGGCAGACCCGCTTGTGAAGAATTTCAGTTTTACGGAGAAAGAGGGGGAAGTCTATTACCGTGAAAATTCGCAGATGCGCAGGATGACGTTTTCCAGGGATACCAAAGCACGTGTGATGGGGATGATCCGGCTGCGCGATACCGTCCGTGAGCTGATTGACTGCCAGTTAAACGATGGCAGTGACCAGGAAGTGAGAAATCTGCAGCAGCGTCTGGAAAGCCAGTATGATGCTTTTACCGCCCAGTATGGTCTGCTCAACAGCAAGACAAATAAAAGGGTGTTTTCCAATGACAATAGCTACAGCCTGCTTGCGTCTCTGGAGATGCTGGATGAGGAAGGGAATCTGGAGCGGAAAGCGGATATTTTTACGAGGCGGACAATCCGCAGGGCAGAGTCCGTGAAGCGCGTAGATACCGCCAGTGACGCCCTTGCCCTTTCTATAGGGGAAAAAGCGAGGGTTGACCTTCCATACATGGCAGAACTGTTAGGCACGCCGGGAAGCTACGAACAGGTGATCCAAAACCTGCAGGGCGTGATTTTCCTGGACCCGACGGAAGCATCAGAGGATGATGTGACGATAGGGTGGCACATGGCGGATGATTATCTGTCCGGTAACGTGCGGTCAAAGCTGCAGATGGCAAAGCAGTACGCGGAACAGGATGACCATTACGCAGTCAATGTGGAGTATCTTGAAAAAGTACAGCCGAAAGACCTGGATGCATCTGAAATTGAAGTCCGCCTGGGAGCGACGTGGGTGAAACCGGAGTACATCCGGCAGTTTATGGAATTTATTTTTCAGCCGCATTGGCGTGTGCGTATGAACATGGATGTGCAGTATTCCAGATTCACCGGGCAATGGCAGATCACCGGGAAATCGCGGGATAGCACAAACGTGAGGGTCACCACCACTTACGGCACGAAGCGGGCGAACGGCTACCGCCTGCTGGAGGACGCGCTGAACCTGCGGGATACGAAAATCTATGATACGGTTACCGATGAGGCCGGAAAAGAAAAGCGTGTCCTGAATCGGAATGAGACGACGCTGGCGCAGCAGAAACAGGAGATGATCAAAGAAGCGTTCAAAGACTGGATTTTCCGCGACATGGACAGGCGGGAGGATATTTGCAGGACGTATAATACACTGTTTAACTCCATCCGTCCGCGTGAGTATGACGGGAGCCATATTCGTTTTGTCGGGATGAACCCGGAAATCACGCTGATGGAGCATCAGAGGAATGCCGTGGCGCACATTTTATATGGAAACAACGCCCTCTTAGCACACTGCGTTGGCGCGGGCAAAACGTTCGAGATGACTGCCGCGGCAATGGAGAGCATCCGTCTGGGGCTGGCACAGAAATGCCTGTTTGTTGTACCCAATCATCTGACCCAGCAGTGGGGAAGCGACTTCCTGCGGCTCTATCCGGGGGCAAATGTCCTCGTGGCAACTAAAAGGGATTTTGAGCCGGCGAACCGGAAGAAATTCTGTTCTCGGATCGCGACCGGGCAGTATGACGCCATCATCATCGGACACAGCCAGTTCGAGCGTATTCCGCTGTCTGTGGAAAGGCAGGCTGCCTCCATTGAGCGTCAGATTGATGATATCATGCTTGCCCTTTCCGATGCTGACGCATCCGGGATGCGGAAAGGAAGCTTCACGGTAAAACAGCTGGAAAAAACGAAACGCTCCCTGGAGGCCAAACTGGCAAAGCTGAACGACCAGAGCAGGAAAGATGATGTGGTCACATTTGAGCAGCTTGGAGTTGACGGATTATTTGTAGACGAGAGCCACTTTTACAAAAACATGTACATTTATACTAAAATGAACAATGTAGCCGGGTTATCACAGACGGATGCGCAGAAGAGCAGCGATATGTTCATGAAGTGCCAGTATATGGATGAGATTACGGGTGGGAGAGGAGTGACGTTCGCTACAGGTACACCTGTCAGCAACTCAATGGTAGAATTGTATACAATTATGAGATATCTACAGTATGACACACTGCAAAATATGGGCTTTGGAAACTTTGATGCCTGGGCAGCAAACTTCGGTGAGACGACAACCACGGTGGAATTGGCGCCAGAAGGTACAGGATATCGCGCAAAAACAAGATTTGCACGCTTCTATAACCTGCCGGAGCTGATTTCTGTTTTCCGCGAGTGCGCAGACGTGCAGACCGCGGATATGCTGAACCTTCCGGTTCCGGAATCAGAGTTCATAGATGAAAAACTGCAGCCGAGTGAGATTCAGAAGGAGATGGTGGAAACTTTTTCCCAAAGGGCGGATGCTGTCCGCAATGGGGAGGTTGATTCTACCGTTGATAATATGCTGAAGATAACGACGGATGGCAGAAAGCTGGCGTTGGACCAGCGTCTGCTCAATGAGCTGCTTCCGGATGAAGCAGTCAGTAAAGTGAACCGCTGCGTGGATAATATCTTTACCATTTGGAAGGATACAGAGGAGAAGCGGCTGACACAGCTTGTTTTTTCGGATCTATCTACGCCGAAAGCAGATGGTTCTTTCAATATTTACGATGATTTGAAAAATAAACTGATTGCAAAAGGCGTCCCGCCGGAGGAGATTGCGTTTATCCATACAGCGGACACCGAGGTAAAAAAAGAAGAATTGTTCAGAAAAGTGCGGACCGGTCAGGTCCGTATTTTAGTTGGTTCAACCGCAAAAATGGGAGCCGGCACGAACGTGCAGGATCGGCTGATTGCTCTGCATCATCTGGATGTGCCGTGGAAGCCAGCTGATCTGGAGCAGCGCGAGGGACGCATCCTCCGCCAGGGCAACCGCAATGAAAAAGTATTCATTTACCGCTATGTTACAGAAGGAACCTTCGACGCATTTTCCTGGCAGACTTTGGAGACAAAGCAGAAGTTTATCTCGCAGATCATGACGTCAAAGTCGCCTGTCCGTTCCGCAGAGGATGTGGACGACACGGCGCTGACCTATGCGGAGATCAAGGCGCTTGCGACAAGCAATCCTTATATTAAAGAAAAGATGTCGCTGGACGTGGATGTCAGCAAGCTGAAGCTTTTGAAAGCGAATTATAAGAGCCAGTTCTATCAGCTTGAATCGGATGTCGCAAAGAAATATCCGGGTGAGATCAGGGCAACCGAGCAGTATATCGTTGGATTGAAAGCGGATGCAGAAACGGTGCAGACAATCCCGGCGCTGGATAAGGACCACTTTTCGATGACGGTCAATGGGACGGTATACAGCGAATACAAGGATGCGGGCGAAGCGGTGATAAACGCGGCTACTTCCATGCGGACAGCTGGAGTGGACGGCATAATCGGGGACTATCATGGTTTTTCAATGGAAACGTCTTTCGATCTGTTTGCACGGCAGTATCTGGTTTCCCTAAAAAAGAATGGCGGAAACTACCGGGTCGAGCTTGGGAAAGACCCTTCCGGCAACATCATGCGCATCAACCATGCCCTGACTGCGATCGGTGAAAAACTGCTTCCGCAGGCAGAGCAGAAACTGGAAAACCTGCACCAGCAGATGCAGAACGCACAGGAGGAACTGAAAAAGCCCTTCCCGAAGGAACAGGAACTGGCTGAAAAATCGGCGCGTCTGGCGGAACTGAACGCCCTTTTGAATATGGACGCGAGAGATAACGTGGATGCGATCGGCGCGGACGAGAAGAGTATTCCTGCGGAAACGAACAAGGTTTCACCTTATGACAGGTGTCAAAAGCCGAAAATGTATGCGTACAGGTAACGGCTGTTTATAGGCAGCTGCTCATAGCGGATTGGAGGAAAGAAAAATGCTGACGATAAAAGAGATGAGATCCCTGCTTGGTCTGACCCAGGCTGAATTTGGCGCAAAATACAATATTCCAACGCGGACGATCGAGGATTGGGAGAGGAGAGCACGGACCCCTCCGCAATACGTCTTGGAACTATTGGGACGGTGTGTGCTGGAAGACAGTGCAAAAATGATAACAGGAAGGGATGAAATAATGGCTCCAGATAATGAAGAAATAAGAGGGACAAATGCAGAACCGGGGCAGAAAGCGATTGAAACAATACTTCTGGATGGTAAAGAGGATTCTTTTGGGATCTACCAGATTAACCGGGATGGTGCTGGCCGGGAATATTTATATGAAAGTACAGCGCTTTTACAAAAACTGAAGCATAAGGCGGACGGGGCCGATTATGATCTGATCTATGTCAGCAGCCTGTCAGAAACAGAAATTCATTCAGAGACGGAAGCCCTGGATATGATTTATGAACGGTTTAACCTGGATCTTCCGGAAGATTTCAGGGGACACTCCCTATCCGTCAGCGATGTGGTTCTGATGAACCGGGAAGGGAAAACGAAAGCCTGGTACGTGGACAGCATCGGGTTTACGGAACTGCCGGAGTTTGTGCAGGAGCGGCAAGACGTAGTTAATTTGTCGAGAAAAGAAGAGTCAAAAGTGGCGGATGTTGCTGCGGCACGGAATCCGCCGCAGGGAAAAAGGGAACAGCAGAAACCGCACAGAAGGCGGTAAAGCTGAAATGGTTTGAAAATAAACCTGGAAAATAATCAGTATGATGAGGAGAATGCAAAATGACGATTTGTGAATTTAAGGAAAAGGCAGAGAAACAGGGAAAACGGCTCAGTGCGTATGCAGCGGTTCTGGAGAAAATGCAGGAGAAACAGGCAACTGTAGAGGATGAAGTGGAAAAATCAGAGGAAGAGGTGGGCGAATATGAATGAATGGGAAAATGGATGGGAAGAAGAAGGTATCACTTTAGATGAATTTTGCGGGTATGTGGCGGCACACATCAAAGATTATCTGCCGGATTCTTACCAGGACTGGGAGGTTCAGGTCGCGGATGTGGCGAAACAGAATGGCATACAGAAGGGTCTTACCGTCAGAGATCCGGATGCGAATACTGCCCCTGTTATTTATCTTGATAATTACTACCACCTCTATCAGGAGGACAGGGAATTATCAGGCCTGATGGAACAGATCGCCGGGATGCAGGTGGGCTATGATAGTCAGAAGCGCGGGAAATACGATTACGCCGGTAACGACATCTATGCCATCATGGATATGATAGGTAACTGGGATGCGGCGCGGGGCAATGTCGTACTGGATGCGGTTGGATGTGAAAGAAACGCCGATCTGCTGGCAGACAGGCCGCATATGAGACTGGATAACAGTGATATTGCGGCGGTCTACAAAATAGAAATTGGCAAAGATGAGGACGGCACTTATTCGATTCCGATCACAAATGAGATGCAGCATCGATACGGGATATCATTGGAAGAACTGCATGACCAGGCTTTAGAGAATTCGGAAGAGCGTTATCCGGCACAGTTCCTTCCAATGGAAAGCTTTCTAATGGCATCGGCTTTCGGATATTTAGATCCCCAAAAAAGTATGGAAACTCATGGTGAACTTATGCCTTCGGGTAATGGTCCCTTAATCCTGTCGAACCAAGAACTGCTTCGGGGAGCGTGCACCCTGTTTTACCCTGGCGTATTGGATCAGGTAGCAGAGCGGTATCCGCAGGGCTTTTATCTTGCGCCATCTTCCGTACATGAAATACTAATCATACCAAAGAATGGTCTTATGTCCATAGAAGAGGCAGACCAGATGATTCAGGAAGTGAACCAGGTAGCCGTGTCACCAGAAGAGCAGCTTTCCGATCTCGTACATGAGTATGATCCGGTAAGCAGGACGATTTATGCACCAACGTTGGTTCAGTATCGTAAACTGGCGCAACCGGAGGTCATGGATTTGTTGCCCGGTGATTTATCAGACCGCAGGCCAGATGGGCTTTCGAATCTGCTGCAGGTTTCAGAAAAGGCTTATGCACCTGAGCAAGTGCAGAGGGATGAACAGCAGAAAATAATACAGAAGAAGCACGCAGGACGGTGAGCAGGATATGGTTAAAGGGGAGATCGGATTTCTATGGAAATTGATAAAAAGCAGGAGAAGATAACAGAACAGATCCGGAAGACGGAGGAACAGTTGAAAAAGCTAAAGGAAAAGGATGCCGAAATTAAAAAGCTTGCGAAGCAAAAGCGGGAAAAGGATCAGAGGGCGTGGTTACTCCGGTTTGATAAGCTTTTTCAGCCTATATTAATCGAGCGGTATGGCGCGGATTATTTTGAAGAAAGGAAGCCGGAAGAAGTAGTGAAGTGTTTTGCGCTCCCGGAACATTCTGATTTACTGCCGGATAGAGAACTGCCTGCTGATGAAGAAGTATCGGGGACAGAAATTTTGAACAAAAGCGAAAACCCGGCAGAGGAGGTGCTTCGGTGGACGTAAAAGCAGATATGAGAATTGTGGATAAGGGGAGTTTACTTGCGGCAGGGGATGTGACTATAGATGGGCTGTTCACAATCCATGGGGTGAAGGTGGTCAGCTTCACAAAAGAGAACGGGGAGGCAAAATCTTCTGTTTTGCTTCCCCGCAGAAAGCTCGGGGAAAGCGATTGGCGGGATGTGCTGGAAGTCACCAAAGAGGTGAAAAAGGAGATTGACCTGGCTGTCAGTGAAAGCCTGTATAAGATCGCCCAAACAGATATTCATAAACCAAAAGTCGATGTTTCTGTAAATGTATATCAGAAAGAAGACCTGCTCGGCTATGCTACGGTTACTTATGAGAACGCTATCACGATCAAAAACATCCGTATTTATAAGACGAAGGATGGTGCCGGCATCCGGCTTGCGTTTCCTTCCAATCATGAGAATGGGGAATGGCATTCGCTGGTCGAGATCAGTGGTTTCCTATTTGACGGTGTAGTCAGGAGCAAGGTGCAGGAAGCTTATGAAGAAAAAATTCATGCGAAACAGCCCGAGGAAAGGAGAGCGGCGATATGAGTGAAGTGCAGGATGCCTGTCAGATTGTACTTGTTACGGGGAAAAGCGCGTACTGGGTCGGAAAAATCACATCGGAAGTCGCAATGATGATTCTGAAACTGATGAATACAGTCTACCTGGCCAAATGGAAAGGCGCGACGACACTTAACCGCTTCCGCAACATCAAGGGTGATGATTTTATGTTTATCAACGCTTCCACGGAGAACAGGGCGCTGCTGCAGCACATTGAAAAAGAGATGGAAGATCACGGGATATTGCTTGCGCGACTGCCGGATCTGTGCGGAGGCGATGGCCGCACGCAGTATGTTATTTCCCCAACTGATGCGGCTAAATTCAAAGCATTCCTGTTCGACCACAACGCTGGCCGATTCCGAGAAGTAAAAGTCGGCCCGATCAGTGCGGAAGATTATGCCCGCACTGGTATCGACCGTCATGGAAATGAAACTCCCGAGATGCGGGAACTCGCCCGGTCCGCGAATGAGGCGCTGCAGGAGCAGAAGCAGATTGGGATGCGCCCAATCGCCGGTATGCTTACGATGCAGGAAACGGCTCCCCACGCATGGCGGATTTCACGCACCTGGAGGAAAAATAAGGAGCCCATACGTCAACCGGCGGCAGAGCGGACAGAACTGCCGCTGGTGTCTCCGACGGTGCAGTATAACCTGATTCGGCATGATGAAGAGGTAAGTGATTGTAGCGATATTTCATGGATAACCATGCCGCCATTCAAGCAGCACGAGAACTGGTCGATGTATGAGATGCCGGATGGAATCCATACCGTGATTATCCCCAAGTCAGATCAGTTTCAGATGACAACCGGGGGCGGTATCTTCTGCCGGGCAGCAATCTACACGGAGAAAATGTACCAGGTGGTCAACATGAAAAACGGCGCAATGGAGCTGTCATCTGGTCAGGAAGTAGCGGAAGCGATGAAGAAACCGGACATCCGGATGGAAAATGAGCGGTTGAAGAATCATGCACATAACCTGAACCTGGAGCTTGACCGGACAGACCATAGAGACCAGACAATTCGTAAAGGTCAGTCGAATCTGAGTATGGAGAATAGCCAAAAGAATCCAAATCAGAAGAATCAAAACCAGAAGAATCCAAATCAGAAGTCTCAGACAAAGAATCCGTTTGTGAATCGCACGAGTCCGGTCAAGCCTCATAGCAGGACATAGACAGGGGTGAGTGATTTTGAATATGCTGAACAAGAAGAAGCCGAATTATGGTTTCTTTTTCTTTTTATTCCTTCTTGCCGTGTATGCCGGGTACTGTCTTGGAAAGCTTTATGGTCAGAAGATCAGTCTGGATAATCTGACGGACCTTCTGCAGGAGGCGCTGACACATCCATTACCGTTTGAGATAACTCCGATTACGCCGCGGACTGTCCTGGTGGCGATTTTGGTTTGGCTGATTGTTTTTGCTTATGATATGAGCAACCGACGTAATTATATGCCCGGACGCGAGTACGGCTCCGGCCGGATTGCCACGCCGCAGGAGATTAACAAAAAGCTGATGGACAGCGATGGAGTGAGAAATAAGATCCTCTCCGAGCATATCCGCATCAGTATGAATACGCGCATGACTGGGCTGAATAACAATGTGCTGATCATAGGCGGTTCCGGCGCGGGGAAATCCTTCTTTGTAGTAAAGCCAAACGGCTATAACTGTGGCTATACCTCATACGTGTTCTGTGATCCAAAGGGCGAGCTGCTAAGGGATATTGGCCATTACCTGGAGATGATGGGCTACAAGGTGATTGTCTTAAATCTCGTCGATATGGATGCCTCGGACGGGTACAATCCTTTCGAATACATCCGCTGTGAAGAAGACATCACAAAACTGATCACGAGTCTGATTGCGAACACAACGCCGAAAGGAGCGAATCCGTCTGACCCATTCTGGGAGAAATCGGAATCAATGCTTCTGCAGGCGCTTTTCCTTTATGTCTGGTATGAGTTCCCGAAACAGGGCAGAACACCGAACTTTCGCGGCGTGCTGGAACTGCTGAACCTGGCGAAGGTATCCGAAGGAGCAGACAACCGTTCGGAGCTGGATAATCTGATGTATCAGCTTCCGGATGACCATCCGGCTCTGATCGCCTATAAAAAGGTGTGTACCGGTGCGGCTGACACGATTCGCTCCATCATCATCTCAGCGAACGCGCGTCTTGCTTACCTTCAGAACCCGAAAATTCTGCACATCCTGGATAGGGATGATATGAATATCCCTGCAATGGGCGAGGGCGTGTATGAAAATCCAGATCGAAAGGTCGCGCTGTTCTGTGTGATTCCGGACAGTGACAAGTCTTACAATTTTATTGTGGGACTTCTTTACACGCAGATTTTCCAGGAGCTGTACTATATCGCTGATCACAAATACGGCGGCGGTCGGTTACCTGTTCCGGTTGCTTTCTGGATGGATGAATTTGCAAACTGTGCATTACCGGATGGATTCCTGGAGATACTGGCTACCTGCCGGAGCCGGGAAATTTCCTGCAATATTATCATTCAAAACCTGGCGCAGCTGAAGACGCTGTTCAAGGACAGCTGGGAAAGCATTTGCGGTAATTGCGATACACTTGTTTACCTTGGTGGAAACGAGCAAAGTACGCACAAATATATTTCTGAGATGCTCGGAAAGACCACAATTGACAAGAAATCGTCCGGAGAAACCCTCGGAAACCATGGCTCCAGCAGCCGGAATTATGATGTCCTGGGGCGTGATATTCTCGATCCGAGCGAGGTACGGAAGGTAGACAATAAAAAATGTCTGATTTTTATCAAAGGTTTTGACCCGATCTACGATGACAAGTATCGTACGGCAGAAAAGGAAGAATTTAAGCTCGCCATGAAGCTTGGCCCATATGAACACAAAAAGAATCAGCTGCTGCAGGATGGGAGGGATCTCTTCTATATTAATGGCCCGAAAGGCGGCGGGAATCCTGTTGAGTCTATGCTGTATCAGGTGGAGAATTATCTTGGCATCTTTGAGGAATCAATGGCTTTCGAAGAGATGCGGAAACGCTCCGATTATGGAGAGGAGCATCAGATCGTTCCGACGGGCGATGGATACCTCTATAAAAATAAAGTCCTGCTGCCGGTGATTTCCAGGAACACGGTTCCGGTTAAAACCGGACTGGGACGACTTACGAAGCATCCAGTGATCGGATGCTTTTACAAAGGTAGAATCCTGACAGCTGAAAACGAAGAATTGAAAGAAATATTTGTACCGCTGAATCGGATGACATGAAGCATAGACAGATAGGAACGATTATGAAATCTGGAAACAACAATTTCACCGAGAAGAGGAGCGATAAGAATGGGCGAAAAGAATACACTTGAATTTGACTGGCAGTTTGGTCAGGAAGAGGTGTCCCTGCGGGTTGCTTCTTATATGAACAATGGCAGTCTTTATATAGGAATGTTTAATAGGACAGAGTATGGTCTGGAGGCATTTGGAGATGTAACAGTTAATCTTCCGGCAAACGATATGATTCCTTTGAAAGCGAACGAGGCGTACATCAACGGTGATATGACGGAAAGCCTGTTGGCATTTATCCAGAAGAATAAGCTTGGGACAGTCCTTCCGGAAGTAGGTTATTCGGGTTATGGGCAGTATGCGAAAGTGGCATTTGATATGGAGCTTTTAAAAAAATTTGACCCAGCCGGCGTGGAACGCCATCTTCAGCAATACTGCAAAAATAATAAGGAAACCAGGGAAGCGCACAGGACGGAAGATTCGCATAAGCGGAACAGGACAGGTCGGTGACATCCGGGCAGATGGGAGAGATGACGACAATAGCGGTGAAAACAGATTCACGGACAATGACAGATAGATGGGAGTGAATATTGTGCAGGAAATTAAATATCTGACGGAAAAAGATATGGAATATTTTTATAAGCTGGAGGAACAGGGAGAAGCGGTCATCATTCGCCTGGAGCCGGAGCAGCTTCTTTCGCTTGATCTTTCAGAACTGGACAGACGAAAAATGGATGAAGGCAGTGAGATCAGCGAGGAGGAGATTCGGCAATGGCTGCAGCAACATTCTTCAGAATTGCGACAGAGGTATGAAGAAAATGAAGCGGTATTGCAGGAGAACCGGCAGCTGAGAGATGCACTTGGAGAAAATGAAAAAAACAAATGCCGACATAAGCCATCAGGAAATTGTTTCCGGCAGGAGTGCGCTGCCAGATGGAGGTGGGAAGCAGACTTTGGTCAGACGGCTGCAGGAAGTAAGGCTGAATGAAGAACAGACGGAAATCATTGATTATGCGATTGGAAAGGGGATGGGAGAGGAACAGCTTCTTATCTTACTCAGGGATGGGTGGACAACAGATGAGATGCGCAAATTATGTGAGATGTTCTTACAGGGAGCTCATGGTTGATTCCATCAGAGGAAAAGAAAATAAAAAGTGTTGGTGCATGCCTGCAGCTGTCGAAAATCTTCTGTTTCGATGGTTGCGGGCTTTTTTTGTCGAAAAAATGCCATTGCTATGTGCTGCTGATTGTACATTGATTTTTATTAGTCTGAACAACTACAGTTGACTTCTCAACTGCTTTCCATTATAATTACAGTCAGTCTTCTATTCAAACGTGATGTGGTGTTGATTTCCCCAGTTGTAGAATAGGGCTTTTAAGTCCTTGATTGCTTATTAGCAGCCTCTGTCTAGGCTAATTCCACTAAACGATGTGATGCCTTGACAAGTGATTTCGAGCTATGCTATCGGGTTAATCTTAGATGTTAACTGGGTCAAATGAATCAACAGGTGGCACCACCACCTGCAACCAGAGACATATGTGACGGGAGAAAAATTAGTAGAAAATATAACAGATGAACTTCGTGGAGTGTTGAGGCTATAACTCGATGATCTGGCGCTTCATCATAGTGTGATTTAGAATTGTTGTATTTTCAATATCAACAATTTTAGATGGAGAGAGGAGTATATTTTGAAAAGTATATTCAGAAAATCGGCAGTAACTATTATTGTTGCATGGATCTTATTTTTTCCTTTTACTACATTTGCTTGTGCGGAAGAACAATCAACTTTCCAAAAAGAGCTTCTATCGGCTATTAATGAAGAAGGAAAACTCTCCGAGGACGGTGGTTTGGTAGGTGTTTTAAACAGTATGCAAGGATTGGTCATTGAAAACGGAAGCAGGGGAGACTATGTAAAAGAAGTGCAATCATTACTGATAACAGAAAGCTTCTTAGCGGAAGGAGAGGCAGATGGGATTTGCGGAAATAAAACAGCTACAGCAGTTAATGAATTTCAATCCAATTCAGAATTGAATGCTACCGGTGTTGCAGATTTATATACACAATTTGTTTTGATCGTATCTACACAAGAAGCTACGGAATATTCTGATGAAGATGATGCATTGATTGTCAAATCTGGAAATAGTGCAGTGGTAGTATGGCCGGACAATAATTTTTTCATCGGTCTATTGGATGCTCAGGATAATATAGATTATGGAACGTACTATTTTAACACCGGAGAATATTATGCTGGAGATTTTGATAGTGATAAACGATCGGGAGAGGGGACAGCATATTTCCCGAATGGAGACATATATGTAGGGCAATGGTCTGATGATCAAATGTCCGGAACAGGAACATATTATTTTGGAGGCACCGACTCTGGTGAATACTATACTGGAGAATGGGCTGAAAATAAAATGAATGGTTCAGGACAATATACGTTGTCATCAGGGCAAATTATTACTGGAACTTGGGAAAATAATTCACACACAGGGTGGTAAAATATGGCAAAGAAATTTTTTGGGGAATTTGATGAAATGACAGGACACTCAATCTCTGACTTCTTGTTTGATGAGGAGGCAAGTATTCCAAAGAGCAAATTACTAGCTATAGGATCACTAATGGTTGTTTTATCGATAGCATTAGGCGCACAGGATGTTTTTGCGGATCATAGTAGTCATAAAAGCCACAGTAGCCATAGTAGTCATTCCAGTGGTTCTTCAAGGAGCAACCATGGTAGTCATGAAAGTCATGTTAGCCATAGTAGCCATACTAGCGGAAGTTCTCATAGTAATCACAGCAATCACAGTAGTGGAACTAGTGGTGGAAGCAGTAGTGGTGGAAACACATATAGCAGTGAAAGTGGAGCCGATACATCTGGAATAACAGGATCAACTGGCTCCTCTACAACTACACTCGAACCTGTTGCAGATTCCATGCTTCAGGTTCCGCAGGTATTGCCTGACACAATTCCGATAAAGTAAAAGGAGTTTAGCATAATGCATGCATTTACACAAACTGAAGATGGTTTTTGTATCAAATTAAGTCGAGAAGGCTATGCCAGACAGGCTGTAGTAAAAGCTTTATACCCATATCGAGATACATATATTATTTCATATGATTTTGACGGGAACAATATAGCTGTTTATTTTGAAAAGAAGGAGCTGATTGATAATGTTGAACAACAGGTGTCGGAAATCTTGAAAGCTTTAGATTTTCAAATGATTAGATATGATACTGTACGTCAGACGGATGCTATTAGACAGTTGTTGGTGGGACGTGCATTATATGCTACATGCATAGAAAACGACAACGAGAGTGTCACTTTGGAGAACAATGCTTCTTGGGAAGAAGATAGTCGGCAAATATTTAAAACCTGGAGTGATAAATGACATTGGTTGCGCTTTTCCAACTTGTTCTGGCAGTAGTAATTTCTGTTGTAGCTGCTGTTACCGACCATAAAAGCGGAAAAGTCAGGA
>Ga0192275_1032_pt1 | contig 30418 bp, 28 predicted proteins | sample Koala_Koa24_H3_FD_131265 | JGI IMG/M metagenome (GOLD analysis project Ga0192275, IMG submission 131265) | Enriched cells from koala feces incubated with labeled cellulose particles, San Francisco Zoo, California, United States - Koala_Koa2-4_H3 ...
AAGACCGGCTATGATTTCACCAGCGGAGCCATGAGCCTGCTGGGCGCAGGCGGCGCCGCCTCCTCCATCGCGGTGCAATCAGCACTCGCCGGCGTCCCCGTCCTGCACATCCTGCACCGGAAATCCGGCCGGTCATTTCCGACTGCCCTGCGGCTCGATCAATGCCGGAACCTCCTGCAAGGCAGACGTCATTGACCTGAACGACCAGACCGCCGTTCGCCAGGCGCTGGAGGGCAGCTCCCTGCTGACCAACGCGACCTCTGTCGGAATGGCTCCGCATACGGACGCGCTGCCGATTGCCGATCTCTCCTGCCTGCATCCGGATCTGACGGTATCTGATATCATATACAATCCGCGCCGCACCCGGCTGCTTGAAGAAGCGGGCAAAATCGGCTGTCGCACCTCCAACGGGCTCTATATGCTGCTCTACCAGGGAGAGGCCGCTTTCCGCATCTGGACCGGCCAGGATATGCCCATCGAAGCAATCCGCGCAAAATTCTTCAGCGAGACCGAATAAACCGGATGAATTCGTATCCGGATCCGCATCCATCGACGAAGCCTCTGGTTCCGTCTTATGTAACAAAAGGGCTGCCCACGCAGCCCTTTTATCATTTATGTATCTTTTTACCCGCGTCCGTGTACCAGAATCAATCGCTCACTGCATACACCGAAAGCTCGCAGAAATATCTCATGTACCGTCTGCCTGAGCCGCCGCTTCGCAGAAAACATCAACCTCAGAATCAGCTTCTCCGCAGGAAATCCGGAATCTGGATGTCCTTCTCCTGCACCTTTCCGCTCGGCACCCGTGTCGAACCGGAAGTCGAAGAAGAGCTCCGGATCGGGGATACAGACGGCATCTTCGGGAACGCGGAAGGACCGGCCGATGTCTCCCGATGGGAAGACGAAGATACGGAAGAGTAGCTGCGTCTCGCCGGTTTGTCCTGCTTCGCACCGCTGGTGTCCTCCAGGCCCGTCGCAATCACCGTAATACTGCACTCGTCTGCGTAAGTGTCGTCGTACATCGCACCAAAGATAATATTCGTATCGTCGCCCGTCATCTCCTGCACATAGCTTGCCGCATCGTTCGCGTCGATGAGGGAGATATCTCCGGAAATATTGATAATCACATGGCTCGCGCCGGAGATCGTCGTCTCAAGCAGCGGGCTCGATACCGCCTGCTTCACTGCCTCAAGCGCCTTGTCATCGCCCTTGGACTGACCGATACCGATGTGTGCGATACCCTTGTCCTTCATAACCGTCTGCACATCTGCAAAGTCAAGGTTAATCAATGCCGGCAGGTTAATCAGGTCTGTGATCCCCTGTACCGCCTGCTGCAGTACCTCATCCGCCTTCTTCAATGCCTCCGGCATCGTCGTGCGGCGATCTACAATCTCCAGAAGCTTGTCATTCGGGATCACGATCAGCGTGTCCACATTCTCCTTCAGCTTCTCAATCCCCATCAGGGCATTATTCATACGGGTCTTCGCTTCAAAACGGAACGGCTTCGTCACAACGCCAACCGTCAGAATCCCCATCTCTTTCGCAATCCCGGCCACCACCGGAGCCGCACCGGTACCGGTACCGCCGCCCATGCCGCAGGTAACAAACACCATGTCCGCGCCCTGGATCGCCTGGCGAATCTCCTCAGTACTCTCCTCAGCCGCCTGCTGACCAATCTCCGGTCTGGCGCCTGCGCCAAGTCCCTTCGTCACTTTCTCACCAATCTGTATCGTCGAAGGCGCCTTGCAAAGAAGCAGAGCCTGCTTATCTGTATTAATCCCGATAAACTCCACTCCGGCGATCGTATCCTCTACCATGCGGTTCACCGCATTATTTCCAGCACCACCGACTCCAATCACTATAATCTTTGCGGCAGATTCCGTTTCATTTGACATTATCTCTAACACCGTGCTTCCTCCTTCTTGCAGTCCGGCACATCCGGTATATGTATGCTGCTCTCTGCGCATAATACTAACCAATATAATATAATTTCTCGCCGGATTTATCAAGTCTTTTCTTCATTTTTTTTCATAATTCGCAGACGGCATAGAACCTTCGGAAAAGACAGTCGTGGCCTGCCGTGCTGAATGATTGTTACCTACTGCAAATTCAGGGCATCCCCCGTCACCGGATCAATGATGTTCTGGTATGCGTCTACAATGTTCCCGTCTTCATTGACATAGCAGCCGTCAATCGCGTTTCCGCTCGAGTCTACCACCACACCATCCTGAATCGATACATGATGGAGCAGCTGGCCGCTGGAATTGAATGCCATCACATCCGCGCTGGATGTAGTCGTACTGGAAGAATCATCGGAATCGTCCGCGTCATCCGAATCATCGCTTCCATCATCAGAAGACGCAGCACTGTCGCTCCCTGAATCATCGGAACCGGCATCACTTCCCGAACTGTCTGCAGCCCCGCTTGCCGCACCTCCATCCGTGGTAGCGCCTCCAAGCGTAGAAGTATCGGCCGCCGTGCTTTCCTCCGATCCGCTCTCTTCCGATGTCTCTGTCTCCGTCTCTGTCTCTGTCTCCTCAATCACCTCATCCGACGGTGAAAATACGATATCCTCGTTCTTTCCCGTCACATTTTCCAGATGCAGCGTACCGGCTGTCGTACCTGACATGGTATCAAGGATCGCTCTTAGGTTCGCCACCTTTTCTTCCAGATATTCATCCTGGCCAAGGATCGCGTCGATATAACCGATGGTCACCGTAATATCCGAATTTTCCGAAAAGCGGATCTCCTTCGCCGTCAGTCCCTGGTAATCCAGCAAATCCAGCAGACTCAGAATCGTGCGCAGCTGCGAGCTGCTTTCCGTCGGCACCTTCTGATATAGAGTCACCTCCCCCAGGCTAAGCCCCGTGACAATCGGAATATCACTGTAGACGGTATCCGTAATCTCCAGCACCACCCCGCTGTCGTCAAAATATGCATAACTCCCCGTATCAAAATAACCCACCAGTTCTTTTTCTGTCACCGTAACGGTAACCGCAAACGGAGAATTCACCGTTATCTCCATGCTCTCCAGATAAGGCATGGTATCCGGTATAGTTCCTTCTTTATAAGTCCACCAGAGAACAAGCGTATTCTTTGAAAAAAAATCAGTCAGCAGCCCCTCTTCAATCTGCTCTGAAGAATAACGGCTGTTGCCGGACACCGTCACCTTACGCACCCGGAACAAAAACAGGAATGCCAGCACCAGAACCACCAGTGCCAGCAGCAAACCGATATTTTTCAGAATCCGTCTCCGTCTCGTTCTCATATGTTCACCAAACCTTTTTATCCCCGCTGTCTGTCAGGCGGATCTCCGCCCCCAGACTCTGAAAATCACGGCAGATATCCTCATATCCCCGCGCAATGTAATCGTACCCCTGTATTCTCGAACGCCCGGACGCCGCCAGTGCAACCGCCACCAGTGCGGCTCCGCCGCGCAAATCCGGCGCGCACACATCCGCTCCCCGCAGCATCGCCCTGCCCTGAATCTTTGCACAGCTGCCCTCAACGGTAATGCTGGCGCCCATTTTCCGCAGTTCTTCTGCGGTGCGGAAACGGTTCTCAAATACCGTCTCACAAATCCGGCTTTCCCCCTGTGCGAGACAAAGCGCCGCCAGCAGCGGTGACTGCAAATCCGTCGGAAAACCCGGATACGGAGCCGTCACGACGTCGCCTGCAGCCAGCAGTTCTCCCTGTGCGCGCAGCAAACCATCCTGCGTCACCGTAACCCCCATCCGCGAAAGAATTGCCAGCAGCGAAGCAAGCTGCTCCATCGGCAGATTGCAAAACCGGATGCTTCCGCCGCAGGCCGCGCCCGCCAGCAGATAGCTCCCCGCTACAATCCGATCCGCACCCAGCCGGTACCGCACCGGCCGCAGCGTCTTTTTTCCAGAAATCCGACTCCGGCCACCGCGCGCTCTGCGGATATCTGCTCCCCGCAGATTCAGGAAGCGGCATAATTCCTCTGTCTCAGGCTCCAGAGCCGCATTCTCAATCACCGTCTCTCCATCAGCAAGCACCGCAGCGAGAATCGTGTTCTCCGTCGCACCGACGCCGGGCTGCGGAAATTGAATGCAGGCTCCGCGCAAATGAGGCGCATTCGCGTAAATACCGGCGCCGCACAGTGGCAAATCTTTTGTGAAAGCCTCCGCCGCAATCTCAGGCGCAGTCTCCCCGGCACGTTCTTTCCGCAGCGTTCCGGTCTCCAGGCTTTCAAAAAAATATACCCCCCAGCTTCTTCAGCGCCTCCAGATGCAGGTCAATCGGGCGGCTGCCAATCGCGCACCCTCCCGGGTAAGGAAGCGCCGCTTCTCCCATTCTACCAAGAAGCGCGCCTAAAAACAAGACAGAAGAACGGATTCTTTCCGCTTCCGCGCAGAAAATAGCAGAAAATTCCACCCCGGAAGCGTCCACAGAGACGGTATGCCCCATGCGGCTGGTTTTACAGCCGAGAAGCCGAAGAAGCGCACAGGTATCTTCGACGTCCTGAATCTGTGGGCAATTCTCTATCACACACGGCCCATCTCCCAACAGGCAGGCCGTCAGAACCGGCAGTGCCGCATTCTTTGACCCCTGTATCGTCACTTCGCCGCAAAGCGGCTTTTTTCCGGCAATTTCCAGATAGCGCAAGCGGTCTGCCTCCATTCATACATACTATCGAACAGCAACAACTGTTCTACTATATGCATGAGCGCTGCCGGATGTGCACATCCATTCACCGCCTTTTCCCCGGCCAGATGCTGTAGCGGCTCACAGAGAGCGCCAGCCCCATCTCAGCGAGGAGAAACAGCATCGACGTCCCGCCGTAGCTGATAAATGGGAGCGTGATACCGGTATTGGGAATGGTATTAGTCACCACCGCGATATTCAGAATCACCTGAATCGCAATATGTCCCATAATCCCCGCCACAATCAGTGCTCCAAACAGATCCGGCGCATGTGTCGCAATGACCATAAACCGCCAGAGCAGGAGCAGAAAAAGAAGAATCAGAAGACTCGCGCCCACAAGTCCCAGCTCCTCGCAGATCACGCAGAAAATCATATCATTCTGCGCTTCTGGCACAAACCCCAGCTTTTGCAGACTGTTGCCAAGCCCGAGTCCGAACAGGCCGCCGGAGCCGATGGCATACAGCCCCTGCAGGGTCTGATAGCCCTTCTCGTAGAGCTCCGGATTTCTCCAGATCGCCAGGCGCTCCAGGCGATAGGATTCCAGACTCAGAAAAATTGCCAGAAACCCGGCGCCAGCCGCAGCCACCCACAAAAAAGGCAGAATTCTCGGATTCGAGATAAAAATCATCAGAACCGCGATTCCCAGAATAATTACCGCTGTACTTAAGTTATTCGTCCCCACCAGGGCAACGATCGGCAGAACCATCAGAAAGACAACAGCAATCATCCCGCCGCCGCTCGTTTTCCCTTTCCTCTGGCTGACCACGCTGGCCAGCAGGAGAATGACCGCCGGCTTCGCGTATTCCGCCGGCTGAAACGACAGCGGTCCAAGAGACAGCCAGCGCCGGGAGCCATTGTAGGCGTCCCCCACCAGAAGCACCGCGCCGGAAAGAAGCAGGGAAAGCAAATAGGCTGCCCCGGAAAAGCGTTTCAGCATATGGTAATCGATGGAAGCAATCCCCGCCATCGCGGCCAGTCCAAGCGCCATGGCAAAAAACTGTTTTTTCAGATACCAGGCCGCGTCGCCGAAGCGAACCTGCCCATTGTACGCGCTGGCGCTTGAAAGCACCAGCAGGCCAAAGCCGCACAGAAACAGAATGGCCAGCGTCAGCAGGCCGTCCGCCGTACCGCCAGAGATCCGGCCGCCTGCGCGCGCCTCCCCTGCCCGGTCCTCATCACCCTTTCCAGGCAACGGACTGCCAAAACGAATGCGGACATTTTCTCCCTCAGAATCCGGATTCCAACGCAGAGTACCACCTCATCCATCGAGTCGATTTACCAGTTCTTTAAACTGCCTGCCGCGCTCCTCATAGTTCGGGAACATTCCCCAGCTGGCACAGGCCGGTGAGAGCAGCACCGCGTCCCCGCTGTGCGCATGCTCTGCGCAGAACACCACGGCCTCTTCCAGAGAATCTTTCAGCACACAGGCCTCAAAGCCGCAGTTTTTCGCCGCCTCGGCAATTTTCTCCCTCGTCTGTCCGATCAATACCAGATATTTCACTTTCCCGTCAAACGCCTGAATCCATTCCTCATAGGAAGAATTTTTATCATAACCGCCGCCAATCAGCAGCGTCGGACGGTTCATCGCCTGAATGCCCTTGATCGCAGCGTCCGGATTCGTTCCTTTCGAATCGTTGTAATAGACTACGCCTTTTTTCTCTGTCACATACTCAATCCGATGCTCTACCGCCTGAAACGCGCAGACGGTATCGCGGATGACTTCAACAGGCACGCCATAAGCAAGTGCCATCCCGGCCGCGGCCATGACATTTTCATGGTTGTGGCGGCCCAGAATGTTCAGCTCCTCTGTCGTGCAGATGCAGATCTCTTTTTCACCATCGCAATAACAGATCCGGTTTTCATCCAGATACAGCCCCTTATTCAGTTTATGCAGGCTGCTGAAGAAAATGACGTTCGTCTTTAATGTCTTTCCAAACGCCCGCAAAAGTTCATCCTCATAATTCAGGACGCAGGTATCCGCTTCTCCCTGATTTTCCGTGATCAGTTCCTTCACCCGTATGTACTCCTCCATCGTATGATGGCGGTTTAAGTGATCCGGCGTAATATTCAGAATCGCGCTGACTCTCGGCGCAAAGCCCTCAATCGTCTCCAGCTGAAAGCTGGAAATCTCTGCTACCGTGATCGTCGCTTCGGTCATCTGATCTGCCACATCTGTATAAGGATTGCCGATGTTTCCTACGACATAGACCTTATCCTTCTTATCCTGCTCTCCCGCCTGCTCCTGCAGCCACTTCACATAGTTCTCCATGATCTCGCCAAGCAGGCTCGTGGTCGTCGTTTTGCCATTTGTTCCGGTCACGGCCAGGACATCGCCCTTTCCACACTCCCAGGCGAGTTCTACCTCGCCCCAGATCCGCAGACCGCTCGCCCGCATCGCGTTTACCAACGGCAAATCCGTCGGCACGCCCGGGCTTAAAACCACCAGGTCAAGCCCTCCAATCACCTCCGGCGGCAGCTCGCCCAGAAGCACACGCAGGTGAGAAGCCGCCTCCGGCGACGCCATCTGCACCACTTTCGCGGCCAGCGCATCCCCATCCAGCTGCTCATTTCCATCATATAAAATCACTTCGGCGGCAGAAGCCCGCAAAAGCAGCCCTGCCGCGCCAATCCCACTCTTTCCCGCGCCAAACACCAGAACGCGGCTGTTTTTCAGTTCCATGATTTTCTCCTCCTGTTAAAAGCCTTGTATCATTACATGGCGTACAGCGCCAGCAGACACAGAAATGCAGTCACTACGCTAAACACCGTCACAATCCTGGTCTCCGACCACCCGCACAGTTCAAAATGATGATGAATCGGCGCCATTTTGAAAAACCGTTTCCCGCCGGTCTTTTTAAAATAAGTCACCTGAATGATTACGGAAAGCACTTCAATCAGATAGATCAGCCCGACAAGCAGAATAAAAATCGGCATCTGCAGCAGATAAGCGCAGCCAGCCACGAACCCGCCGAGCGCCAGCGAGCCGGTATCGCCCATAAATACCTGCGCCGGATAGACATTGAACAGCAGAAAACCGATCAGCGCACCCGCCACCGCAGCGGTCAGAGGCTCGATCCCGCCGCCGAGAACCATTGAAGCGGCAGTAAAGAAAATCGCCACCATCAGGGTCACCCCACTGGCCAGCCCGTCCAGGCCATCGGTAAAGTTCACACCATTGACCGTTCCGATGATCACAAAATACGCCAGCGGAACAGACAGGTATTTAAAAAGTCCGCCAAACGAATCGAGTGTAATCACGTACCCTCCGCTAAACGGAATCAGAAGCTCCAGACAGGTGTTGTCCATTCTCCAGATATAGATAATAAAAATCGTCGTCACGATGATCTGTCCGAGCATTTTCTGCTTCGGATACAGGCCGTCTGAGCGGTGCATCACAACCTTCAGATAATCATCCAGAAAGCCGATGATGCCAAAGCCCAGCGTCAGAAACAGCACCGGGATGATCCGCGGATAACGCCCGATATAAAATAAGGAAGTGATCACAATGGCAATCAACATAATCAGTCCGCCCATCGTCGGGGTGCCGCCCTTTTTCAGGTGAGACTGCACGCCCTCCTCACGTTCCGTCTGTCCTACCTTCAGACGTTTCAGAAAAGGGATCACAAACGGGCTCAAGGCCACGCTGATCGCGAACGCCACTAACAATGGGATAAAAATATCCGGGTTCATGTACATACTCTTTTTCCTCCTTAAACGCACCTGCGTTTTCCTGTCGTTCCCCCACCTGAGTAATCAGAATGCCGGGCAGATACTTCTCTCATTGTCTCAGAGGAATGCAGAAATGCTTTCCTCATTCCTCTGCTGACGCAACCGTTTCCGTCTTCTCGATTCCCAGATAGGGCAGTATATTTTCAAAAATCTCTTTCACTACCGGCGCGGCAATGGTGCCGCCGTAATAGGTGCCCTGCGGATTGTTGATCACGCACAGGCAGATCACCTGCGGGGCATCCGCCGGAGCAAAGCCGATGAACGAAGAAATGTATTTCCCCTGTCCCCGCGGAAGCGTCTCGGATGTTGCTGTTTTCCCGCCGATCCGATAGCCCTCGATGTACGCGTTTTTGCCGGAACCGCCGTCTACCACCTGCTCAAGCAGATCGCGCATTGTCTCTGACGTCTCCTCTGAGAGAATCCGTTCTCCCTCCCCGTACTGATACACCTCCAGCAGGGTACCGTCCCTGCTCTCCACCTGCACTCCGAAATGCGGCGTGACACGTGTGCCGCCATTGATAATGGAGCTGACGGTCGTGATCAGCTGAATCGGCGTAATCTGAAACGACTGTCCAAATGAAATCGTGGCGAGCTCGACCTGCCCCACGTTTTCCTTCTGGTGCATGATCGTCGCCGCTTCCCCCGGCAGGTCAATCCCCGTCTTAGCATTTAAACCAAACTGATTAAAATATTTATAATAATTGTCAACCCCCAGGCGAAGCCCGACTTCGATAAACACCGGGTTGCAGGAATTCTGCGCCGCTTCCAGAAACGTCTCCGAACCGTGCCCGGCCGTCTTGTGGCAGCGAATCCGCCGGTCGTCTACCAGCTTATATCCCGGGCAGTAAAACGTATCGTCCAGCGTAACCACACCCTCTTCCAGCCCGGCAGCTGCCGTGATGATTTTAAACGTCGAGCCTGGCTCATAGGTATCGTTGATACAGCCATTGCGCCACATCTGATTAAGCGCGTTCTGAAGCTCGTCACCCGTAAGCGCCGCGGCCGCTGTCTCCAGAAAACCATCCTCTGCCTCGTCCGAAGCTTCGTCTCCATACGTGATTTCCAGAAACATCTCTGTCAGCGTATACGGATCATTCAGATCAAACTCCGGCACATTGGTCATCGCGTATATTTCCCCATTCTGCGGGTTCATCACCAGGATCGACACACTGTCCGCCTGCTTTTCCTCCAGGACATTATAAGCGGCCTGCTCCACATACTGCTGGATATTATAATCCAGACTGATGACCAGGTCATCCCCGGCAATCGGCTCCACCCGCGTTTCCGCGGTATCTTCAATCTCAATCCCCCGGGCGTCCGTCAATGTCAGGATGGTTCCGGGCGTCCCGGAGAGAACCTCCTCGTAGCGGACCTCCAGCCCAATGATACCCTGGTTATCCGCGCCGGTAAAGCCCAGTACCTTCGACGCCATACTTCCAAAAGGATAATAGCGCCTGTAATCCTCATCTACCTTCACGCCATCCAGCCCGTAGCTGCGGATGAGATCGCCTGTCTCCTTGTCAACATTGCTTTTGATCCGCTCCATAGAGCTGACCTTCTCCACCCGCGTCCGGACGGTTTCCTCTTCCATGCCAAGCGCCTCGCTCAGCACTTCAATCACCGTTTCCGCATTCGTAATCTGGCTGTGGACGACCGATACCGTACAGACCGTCTGGTTATCCGCGAGGACCGTCCCATTGCGGTCCAGAATCCTGCCGCGCGCCGCCTTGATTGACCGCTCGCGCTCATGCAGATCCTCCGCCAGGGAAGCATAATACTCCGACTTTCCAATCATCAGATACGCCAGTCTCCCGATCAGGAAAACCAGCGCCAGCATACATATCGCAAAAATCAGCAGAATCTTTCTGCGGTGAAACGGTCTTGTTTTCTGCATAAAAGCTCCAGAGACGTCTTGTCTTTATAGTTTATTCCAATCTCTGGTGATACATTCACCGTTTCCTTTTCCAAAATCATCGCCGGATCCGGAAGCTTTATTCTTCTTCCTCATCCGCAATATCCGTCGGATCTACGAGGGTGGTATCCGAGTCATCCGCCGAGTTTTCATCCAGCGGCACTGCCATATCCGGATTGGTCGCAATCGACTCCTCCGTATCCTCGTCCTCGCTGCTGCTGTCATCCGTCTCCACTGTGGAGACCGCATTCATATATCCGTCATAGACCGTGCCGTCCTCATCAATATAGGCGCCCGCGATCACATTTCCATATTCATCCACGACTTCGCCGTCCACAACGCGCGCGTTGCTGTAGAGATTCCCATAAGAATCAAACGCCTGGAACGTCGTGACGCTCTCCGCGGAATCAATCTGATCCACATCATCTTCCGTCAGACCCAGCTGAGCCAGCAGGCTGTCGGTGATCTCTTCAGTCGCTGTCAATCCCAGATACGGGTAAACCTCCAGCGCGATGGACTGGAAAATCTTCTGCGCGTAGCTGCTGCTCGCCTGATTCTCGACATTCGGCTCATCGACGACCACATAAATGACCACTTCCGGGTCATTGATCGGCGCCGCGCCAATAAAGGAAACCAGATACAGGCCATCCGCACGCTCTCCGGTCTCCGAATCAATCTTCTCTGCCGTACCGGTCTTACCGCCTACCCGGTAGCCAGGCACACGGGCTGTCTTTCCGGTACCCTCTTCTACAACGCTCTCCAGATACTCTTTCAGCGTATCCGATGTGGATGTGGAAATCACCTGCTTCAAAAGCAGGCTGGAATTATCCTTTACAATCGCGCCATCCTCATCAAGAATCTTGTCCACCACGTGCGGCTGATAATAATAACCGCCGTTTACAACTGCGCAGAATGCGGAAATCTCCTGAATCATCGTACAGGTAAAGCCCTGCCCGAACGAGCAGGTCGCAAGCTCTACCTCGTTCATTTTCTCCTGCGTATAAATGACGCCGCTCGACTCATTCGGCAGGTCAATGCCAGTTCTCTGTCCAAAGCCAAACAGCGACTGGTATTTCAGGAAATTCGAGACATGCATTTTCGCCGCGATCTGCATCAGGGCGTCATTGCAGGAATTCACCAGCGCATCCTCGAGTGTCTCTAGTCCGTGTGCACCCGGATAGGCGTCACAGTGAATCTCCGTATCCGTGACATATTCGCCGCCGTCGCAATAATAAGTGTCATCCGTCGAAATGGCGCCAATTTCCAGCGCCGCCGCGATTGTGATTGGTTTATAGGTCGAACCCGGCTCAAAGCTGTCCGAAACACAGTAATTGCCCCACAGGTCATAAAGAGTCGAGACATACTGCGTGGTTTCATTCCCGTACTCATCCGTGATGACCGTATCCACCATCTCATCGACCTCTTCTTCCGTATACCAGTCATAAATCACACTGTCCGGATCTTCGAGGTCATAGCTCTGGTTCGTCGCCATCGCAAGAATCGCGCCCGAATTCGGGTCCATCACCACCACGCCGACATTCGCCGCTCCGTGCTTCGCGGTACCATCATCCGTGTCATCGCCATAGGTCTCGTCAAACTCTGCAATCACATTTTCCACAATCTCCTGGATATTCACATCCAGTGTCGTCACAAGGGTATAGCCATTCTCCGGGGCAATCGTCTTGGTCTGATAATCACTGTCTTCATCCAGATAACCGAAAATACGGCCGTTCGTCCCCTGCAGCTGCTCGTCGTAATAAGCCTCCAGGCCAACAATCCCGTCGCCTAAGCTGTTCGCAAAACCAATCGTATTGCTCGCAAGCGAACCGAGCGGATAATGGCGGATATATTTTTCCTCAAAAGAAACCCCTGTCACCAGAGAACGATACTTCTTTTCCAGTTTTTCCGACTCACTTAAGTCGTCCGAGGAAACGTCCGCAAACTCATCGATATAATCCTCATACGCCTCTTTTTCATCCGCGGTCAGATACTGTTCCTCATCATCCGCTTTCACCTGCAGCACCTGATACTGGCTGCTGGCGGTACTCTCATCCGTGATCAGCTTCCGCAGCTCCAGCTCATCCAGGCCGAAGTATTCGCTCAGCACCGTCACCGTGGGCTCCAGATAGGTATCCGCGTCCTCATTGATCGCCTTACAGTCCAGAACCAGGTTATAGACCTTCTCGCTGTAAGCGAGTACCCGCCCATTTGTATCCTGAATCTCGCCTCTCCGCGCGACCAGCGTCTGGCTGTCATAGTTGTTCTGGGAAAGCACCTGCTTTGCGTAGGTATTTCCTTTTGTCACATTAATATACGCAATCTGGATCAGTAAAACCACCAATCCCAACAAAACGAATCCAAATAAAGCCAGAAGCTTTATCTGCATCCGTTTTGAAAATCTGCGTTCTCTTTTTACCCGATTTGCCAAGCTGCTTCACCTACTTACTCTTCTGGTGTCTCGGAATATTGTCTGACGTAATCATTGGTCTCGGCCTCATAGGTCACCACCTGATCCGCAGTGGCCAGCTGCATTCCCAATTCATCCGTCGCTACTTCTTTTACATGCGTCAGGTCCACGCTGTTCATCACGCGGTTATACTCCGAGTTATTCTCCAGCACCGCGGAATCCAGCTCAGCAGAAAGAGACGCCACCTTCTCCTGAAGGAGTGTATTGGTCGCGCGCAGCTGCAGAAAATTCACACAGACAAACACCGTCGCCACTGCCGCCGCCGTCAGGAAAAACACATAACCGACATTCATCTGGAGTTCCCGCTCCCGATTCTTCCGTGTCGCGTGGCTGACTGTGGCCGGCTGCTCCGTCTCGATCGGCTGCGCAGCTACATGGAGCTGGCGCACGGTATTTCCATCCACGTACGTATAAGAATCTCTGTCCCCTGCCGCACGTTTTGCCCTGCTTCCTGTTCTGCCACTGCCGCTTTTTGGAGAAGCTGCCCTGCTGTATCTCTTTTCTGCCATAATTTTCTCCCGCTCTTACTGCTAATTTCCTTACCAAAACCTGTTGTTACTGATTTTCTTTGCGTTTTCCTGCTACCCTGGCAGCAAATGCAAAGCCCTTACCGGGAACTGCTTTTATTCTCTACGTCAGGCAGAGCTTCCGAATGATTCGAATACACGAAGCTTCGCACTCTTCGCCCTGCTGTTCGACTCCAGTTCTTCCTCTGACGGAACGATCGGCTTACGAGTGATCACCCTTCCCTTCGGCTTCTTCCCGCATACACACACCGGAAAATCTTTCGGACATGTGCAGGGATTCTCCAGATTCCGGAACTTGTTCTTCACAATCCGGTCCTCCAGCGAATGGAATGTAATCACGCAGATGCGTCCCTCCTCATTCAATAAATCCACCATATCTTCCAGAGACTCCTCGAGAACCTCCAGTTCCCGGTTTACCTCAATCCGTATGGCCTGAAATGTCTTTTTGGCCGGGTGTCCTCCTACTGCCCGCACTTTCATCGGAATCGCCGCTTTTATAACATGAATTAACTCCCCAGTTGTTTCCAGTTTTTTTTGTTCGCGGGCGTTCACGATATGTTTGGCAATATTCTTTGCGAACTTTTCCTCCCCATAGTCGCGGATGACGCGGTACAGCTCCATCTCGCTATATTCGTTCACAACATCCATCGCCGTAAGGGTCTGCCGCTGATCCATCCTCATGTCCAGCGGAGCGTCCTCTCTGTAGGTAAATCCTCTCTCTGCCGTGTCAAGCTGGTAAGAGGAGACCCCCAGATCCAAAATGACTCCATCTACAGATAACACACCGAGCTTCCGGAGCTCGTCCTTCATATAGCAGTAATTGCTGCGTATAATCGTCACGTGATCCTTATACTCGTCCAAGCGCCTCGTAGCCGCCTCAATCGCGTCCGCATCCTGATCAATCCCGATCAGCCGTCCGCCGCCGGTCAGCCGTTTACATATTTCCAGGGAATGTCCGCCGCCGCCAAGCGTACCATCCACATATATCCCATCTGGTTTAATCCGCAGTTCCTCAATGCTCTCAGAAAGAAGTACCGATCTGTGGTGAAAGTCCATAATAATCCTCCCCAGGATCTTAAATGTCTAAGCCCAGATCTGACATCTGCTCCGCGATCTCATCCATATTGTCATAAGCATTGTTTTCCGTCCAGTCTGCTTTGTTCCAGATTTCAATACGATTCAGGTTTCCTGACAGCACCACATCCTTATCCAGCTTCGCAAATTCTCTTAAATTCTGTGGTAAGAGAATTCTCCCCTGCTTGTCCAGTTCGCATGTGGTTGCGCCGCCCATAAAGAAACGTGTGAACTTTCTGGCGTTCTTCTGTGTAAGCGGTAATTTGCGCAGCTTTTCCTCGAAGATCTGCCACTCATTTTTGGGAAACGCAAACAGGCATCCATCCAATCCCTTCGTCACAATAAATTCATCGTCTAACAGTTCTCTGAATTTCGCCGGGATGATCAGTCTGCCTTTGGAATCAATCGTATGATTGTATTCTCCCATAAACATCATGACGCACCTTCTTCTGGAAAAACAGGCGGCATCCTTCATACGCTCAAAAGCGATGAACCCTGCCGCCGGTATTTCGACTCATGACAGCCATCAGAGGAAGTCTCCACACATTCCCCCAAATAACCACCACGCAGCACCACTTTTTACAACTTGAAGCTACTATACATTAAATTCCCCCAAAAAACAAGCCTTAATTCCAGTTATTTTTGAAACTTGTGTGAATTTCAGGGAGAGGTACAACATCTTGTAATCCTGCTGTTCAAAATGGATGCGCAATCGAGCAGGAGGCGACTTGTCGGCTCCTGCTCGCCGCGCGGGGGCGCATCCAGCGCAGCTGGAAAACTTCCATGTGCGCCCCTGCGCAAAAAAGGCTGCCGCTAAAACCAGCGACAGCCTTTTCCCAGTTGAAAACTATTCTTTTTTGGTGGGGACAATTCCCACTTTTTCTTTCCTATTTGTAACTATTCAGAACAGCAGGCCAGTTAGCTCAGTCCGTACCATTTCTCCTGCGCACCCGCATCCAAAGAAGAAGTACCAGAGAACCAACCACCAATACACCTGACAGCAGCTGCGACACCGGCAGCCCCGTTCCAAACAGAATCAGCTGATCCGTGCGCAGTCCCTCAATCCAGAGCCTCCCCAATCCGTACAGAAAAAGGTACAGCAGAAAAACTACGCCGTCGTTTTTCCGTTCCAAATGTCTCTCCGCCTCTTTCCGGCAATACAGCCGCCGCGTGACCAGCAGCAAAACCGCCAGCACTCCCAGATTCCAGAGCGACTCGTAGAGAAATGTGGGGTGTACCTGAATGTACTCCACCCCGTCAATGGTCTGAATGTGCGCGCGCATCGTCTCCGTAATCTCCGAAGCCCGCACATCACTGACCGGAAGCTGCATCGCAAGCAGATTGTCCGTATATTCCCCGAACGCCTCCCGGTTAAAAAAATTCCCCCATCTGCCAAGCGCCTGTCCCCACACCAGACCCACCGACATCGTATCCAGCATCCTGGCAGCATTCAGCTTCCGGACATGGCAAAACACCAGCACCGTCGCCACACCGCCAATCACACCTCCATAGATCGCCAGACCGCCCTTGCGCAGATTAAAAATCTCAGCCAGATGGCTGCTGTAATAATCCCAGGAAAACACGACATAATAAATCCGCGCACAGACCACCGCAATCGCAATCGCCAGAATCCCCAGATCAAAATAATCGTCCTCCTTCTGGCCGGTCGCCTTCGCCACCTTCATCACCAGAAAAAGCCCCGTCATCATCGCCACTGCGAGAACAATCCCATAGCAGGCAATCGTAAGTCCCCCGATCTGAAAGCTCTTCACCACATTCGTCAGCGTAATGCCCAAATGCGGAAAACGGATGGAACCTTCCATTTAAAAGATGCTGCCTCCTCTCTGCTTATGGCTTACTTCCCACTACGCAACGTGTGAACGAACCGCTTCGCGGTCGGTCTTGCATCTGTTTTACAGATGTACGACGCAGGCCACGCCATCGTCGAAAAGACGATTCTGCATGGCGTGGCTTACCCGGTTCACACATTAAATCTGAATAGAATCACGTCTCCGTCCTGCACGACGTAGTCCTTTCCTTCCAGTCCGACAAGCCCTTTCTCCCGCGCAGCCGCCAGAGAACCGCAGTCCAGCAAATCCCGGTAATTCACCACTTCCGCCCGGATGAAACCGCGCTCAAAATCCGAGTGAATCTTTCCGGCCGCCTGCGGCGCCTTCATTCCGTTTTTAATCGTCCAGGCGCGCGTCTCCTTCTCGCCCGCCGTCAGGAAGCTCAGAAGCCCCAGCAGGCTGTAGCTCGCCTTTATCAGTTTCTCCAGACCGGACTCCTGTAATCCCAGATCCTCCAGAAACATCTGCTTCTCGTCATCCTCCAGCTCAGAAATCTCCTCCTCAATCTTCGCACAGATCACAAACACCTCGCTGCCGGTCCGGGACGCATATTCCCGCACCTTGCCGACGTAGTCATTCGAAGTGCCATCACATGTCGTCAATCCGTCAGGATTGGCGACGCAAGCCGCACCATCGTTCGCAGAACGATCTCGTTGTGCGGCTTCCCGCGCGAGGTCATCCTCTGCGACATTCGCCGCAAAAATCACCGGCTTCGCCGTGAGCAGGTTATACTCAGAGAGCCACTTCAGCTCATCCTCATCCTCCGTCTGATAGGTAATCGCCAGCTGTCCGTCCTCCAGATGCGCCTTCAGTGCCTTCATCAGGGCAAGCTCCTTCGCCGCAGCCTTGTCATTGTTCGCCGCCCGGCCAGTCTTCGCCATACGGCGCTCCAGAATCTCCAGATCCGAAAAAATCAGTTCCAGATTAATCGTCTCAATATCGCGCACCGGATCCACTGACCCGTCCACATGAATCACATTCGTATCCTCAAAGCAGCGCACCACATGGACAATCGCGTCCACCTCACGAATATTCGCCAAAAACTGATTCCCCAGACCCTCGCCCTTCGACGCGCCCTTCACCAGCCCCGCGATATCCACAAACTCAATCACCGCCGGCGTTACCTTCGCCGAGTTATACATATCCGCCAGAAGCTTCAGCCGCTCATCCGGAACCGCCACCACACCCACATTCGGGTCAATCGTGCAGAACGGATAATTCGCCGACTCCGCCCCCGCCTTCGTAAGAGAATTAAACAGCGTACTTTTTCCCACATTTGGCAAACCTACAATACCCAATTTCATCTTATCACTTACCTCCTGCAAGCCCTTCTCTTCTTCATCCCAGGCATTGCCCTGTATTCGTTTTGTATTCGCTCTATCTATCGGAACAATCGCCTCATAGCCTTCATCACTCGATCCTGCGATTCGTCCGCATTTATGAACGCATTCTATTATACACAAAATCGCTGGTAAATCAACACCGCTGGCGGCAAAAAAGACAAACGCCGGGAATAAAAAAAGCACCTGCTTCCCTTGTCTGTGCCCGAGAATACTGCTATAATCCCCGTAAGGCTTTCGGCCAGAAAAAATACAGGGAGGTAACCTATGAAACTGTCAAAGAAAGAGAAAGTATCCTACGGTCTGGGCGCTGTAGGAAAGGACATGGTGTACATGCTCTCGGCAAGCTATGTCCTTTATTATTATCAGGATATCTGCGGTGTAAATGCCATCGCCATGGGCATTATCCTGATGATTGCGCGTGTATTTGATGCGTTTAATGACCCGATCATGGGCGTGATTGTAGCAAAGACAAAGACCCGCTTTGGAAAATTCCGGCCGTGGCTTCTCATCGGCTCGCTGCTTAACGCGGTCATTTTGTTTCTCATGTTTTCAGCGCCGCCTGCCCTCGACGGTTCCGGACTGGTGGCGTATGCGGCAGTCACCTACATCCTCTGGGGCATGACGTATACGATCATGGACATCCCCTACTGGTCCATGATCCCGGCATTCACGGAAGGCGGAAAAGAGCGTGAAAACCTGACGACCCTGGCAAGGAGCTGCGCCGGTGTCGGTTCTGCGCTGATCACAATAGTCACCATGATGGCTGTCATGGCGCTTGGCGGCGGCAATGAGCGGGTGGGATTTAAATGGTTCGCCCTGCTCATTGCAATTCTTTTCGTCGCATTTATCAGCTGCACCTGCCTGAACATCAAGGAAAAATCTACAGTAGATATGGAATCCCCGTCCGTCGGGCAGATGTTCAAAGCCCTCATCCAGAACGACCAGGCCATGGCAATCGTCATCACAATCGTGCTGGTCAACTGTGCTGTCTATATCACCTCCAACCTCGTGATCTATTTCTTTAAATACGATTTCGGCGGTGACTCCTGGTACAGCTCATACACGCTGTTTAACACCTTTGGCGGGGCAACGCAGATTCTCTCAATGATGCTGTTCTTCCCGCTTCTGCGGAAATTTTTTAACACGATCCGCATTTTCTATATCAGCTTCTGCATGGCGGTAATCGGCTACCTTGTCCTGCTTGTGCTGGCATTTACCAACATGGCGAATATCTTCCTGCTGTTTATCCCGGGATTTCTGATCTTCGCCGCCAGCGGAATGCTGACCGTACTGACCACAATCTTCCTGGCAAACACAGTTGACTACGGCGAAGTCAAAAACAACCGCCGCGACGAAAGCGTCATCTTCTCCATGCAGACCTTCGTGGTAAAGCTTGCCTCCGGGATCGCTGCCCTGGTTGCTTCCATCTGCCTGTCCGTGTGCAATCTAAGCTCAGATACCGATGCTGCCGTCTCCACAGCGGCTGCCGCTTCGTCGGTCGCCGGGCTGCGGATGACCATGACCCTCTTCCCGGTCGCCGGGCTCCTGGTTGCCGTGTGGGTCTTCCTCAAAAAATACATTCTGACAGATGAAAAGGTAGAAGAACTGTCCGCCGAGATCCGGGCGCGGCGCGGGTAAACCGGCAAAATCGAGCAGGAGGCTGCTTTTTCGCCTCCTACCCGCCCGCGCGGGCTGCGTATGGCGTAAGCCGTAAAATACCTTACGCAGCCCTGCGCACAAACAAAGAGCGCACAAACTTCTGTGCGCTCAAAATTTAGAAATGGATTTGATTTTACTTTATTGTACCAAACAGCACCGTTCGGAACAACGTTTCAGTTTTCTCCTGGCCAAGGGCTTTCAGAAACACATCGGTAGAAGGACCGCCATGGGTCAGCAACCCCTCAACATACACTGCAGCTTTCTCCTGCTTGGCAGCAGGTTCGCATACAGAAGCTGACTTTGCAGCTTCCAGATAGGCGTCCAGATATTCCCGGGCGCAGACATCAAAGGCGGTACGCTGGGACTTTTTGCCCTTCTTGGCCAGGCTCACCGGCAGTTTGATGGGATCATACCAATGCTGCCCGAGATCATGGGCTGGAAGCTCTTCGTAACGGGTCTGAACATTCTCCAGGGTCGAAAGATTGGCTGGAGCCAGCAGCGTATCGTAAAGCTCGTAAATCAGAGTGTCATTTCCCATGGCCAGCACCCGGTCATAGGACAACAGCGGCAGATCCAGCCGGGTGGGGTTAATGATCAGGGTATCCATGACCATAAGCCCGAAAAAGCCAGCGGCCTGCATCATAGAAACATGCCCCAGGCCCTGAGCCTCAAAGGCACGGATGCGAAAAGTCATACCATTCAGCTTCTGCCGGGCATAGCCGCCGCAATCCAGTTCTGTCAGGGGATAGACTCCCTGAAGCATTTCACACATACATTCCATCATCATCTCTGCCCCCTGTCCAGTTCTTTGAATCCTGCAAAGCTCCACTGACTGACGTGGTTCTAATTTCTATACCTATGACTTTCATCCGCTTGCACCCCACACAAAAGAATAGATTCTGCATCCGTTACATATCTGAAACATACTCTTCCTTTTTACATACAACCTTGCATCTCTTCTTAAAGCAGGCAATGCCATATTTATAAATCGTGTGGAATCCCTCCTGCTTCAGTTCACTCGTATAATGCATCCTCTCGATCTGCGCCATCGCATCCTTACATTCTGCATCAAACCGGGCATCTCGTGCATATTTAAACTCGATGATAATGCCGATATCTTCATCTTCAATTTTTACCATGACATCACTATAACCGTCACCGGCATCCGCATTGGTTTTTGAATCCCATCCTTCTATATTTACCAATATTCCGATCATCTCGCCATGATAAAGGATTTCCTTTTTGTCATTCTGCACATAAGAATCCCTGACTGTAATCGAATCATAAAGGTAAGATGTAAATAGTTTTTCTACTTTCGCGGCGTCTCCAGATTTTAAGGCCTCCCCAAATTCTGTAAGGCGGCTGGTATTTGCCTTGACCACCTTTTGAAACATATCCGTGATCTGGTCCGTAAAAATTTCACGGATCTCCCGGTTGGGAATTGCCAACTGATACTTTTTTCCTTCTGAATCCCCCCGTTGTGTCAAATAACCTGTCATAAACAGGACACTCCAGATATTTTCTATCTCATCGTACAGGTGATTATATGTCAAATCCTCCCTTATCACTTTTTCTACAGTTTCGCCGGCAACCAATGCCTCGATCTCCCTCTTTGTGTTTGCCGTCTTATTCGATTTTTCAATAAAGTGCCGGACTGCATCATTCCCGCTTGTATTTGACCAATATTCCTTTGGATAAGCAGTTGGATCACCTGTTAATTCATAACAATAGTTGATAACATCCCAGGGACAATAGACATCCACTTTTCCAAAACGGTAGCCGTCATACCAATCCCTGACAGCATCATATCTATCCATCAGACCATAGTAACCCAGCATTTCTTTCACTTCATCATCTGTAAAGCCAAAATATTCATCAAAACGAACTTTAGTGATAGAAAGTATATTCGGGTTATTTAACCCGGTGAAAATACTTTCTTTTGCCACACGAAGGCATCCTGTCAACACCGCAAAATACAGGTTATCATTGGATTTCAACGCCTGATCAAACATAATGCGGATCATATCCACCATTTTTTTATAATATCCCCGCTCATTCGCCTGCGCCAGTGGGACATCATATTCATCAATAAGTATAATTACCTTTTTTCCATAATGCTTCCGCAAAAGCATGGAAAGAGTCTGCAGGCTACTCTTCAGCGCATCTTCAGAGATAGAATACACTTTTTCACTATCTGGTGCTGAAATAGTAAGCTGTCTGTATCTGTTTTTCTCATTTTCAGTGAGCTTGTCACTATTTAACAAATACCCAAACCTTGATGCTTCATTTCCAATCTCTTTACGCATCTGTGAAAGAGCAATTTCATAGCTGTCTCCAATAACACTTTTTAAACTGATTGAAATAACAGGGAATTTCCCCATGTATTTTTCGCAGAGCTGTGTCTCTTTGGAAATCTCAAGTCCTTCAAATAATGACTCATCGCATCCAATTTCCAAAAAAGCTTTCAGCATACTCATATTCAGGGATTTCCCAAAGCGTCGTGGGCGCGTAAAAAGATTCACTTCCCCCCAGGCATTCAGTAAATCTCGAATCATTGCCGTTTTATCAACATAATAAAAACCTTCTGTCCGGATCTTGCAAAAATCGTCAATCCCTATCGGAAGCTTCTTTTTCATACTATTATCAGCCATGGTCTACACGCTCCTTCCCTGCATCTAACTCATATCGTCCTTCCCCTACGACTATTATACATAAATTTGCAGGTAAATCAACACTGCCTGGCAACAAAAAATGGGAGACAGCTTTTTCCCTCCCACGATTGCCTGCCTGGCCTGGATAATATGCAGCCTGTCCAACGCGGAAACACTTCCGCCAATCGTCCTCGGCTTTTCAAACCAGGTAAAATTCCTTATACCACTCCGCAAATTTCCGCAATCCATCCCGCAAATTCGTACTTGGCTTGAATCCGAAGTCCCTCTCCAAAGCACTAGTGTCCGCATAAGTCACTGGCACATCCCCAGGCTGCATCGGCACCAGCTCCTTATGGGCATCGAAATCGTAAGTCTCCGGAAGAACCCCTGCACGAATCAATTCCTGCTGAAGGATGTCCACGAATTCAAGCAAATTTTCCGGCTGGTTATTTCCGATATTATAAATGCGGTACGGCGGAATAGGAAGACCATCCTCTCCATTCACCTTCTCCGGCGCACACTGCATCACTCTCTTTACTCCTTCGACAATATCATCCACATAAGTGAAGTCACGCTTGCAGTTGCCATAGTTGAAAATCTGAATGATCTGATTGTTCCTCAGCTTATTGGTAAATCCGAAATATGCCATATCTGGTCTGCCTGCCGGTCCGTATACTGTGAAAAACCTTAAGCCAGTGGACGGAATGTTATAAAGCTTACTATAAGCATGAGCCAGCAGTTCATTGCTCTTCTTCGTGGCCGCATAGAGGGACACGGGATTATCTACCTTATCCTCCACGCTGTACGGCACCTTCTTATTCGAACCGTACACCGAAGAGGAGGAAGCGTAAACGAGATGCTCCACGCCCCTGTTCCCATCACAATAGCTGTGTCTGCAGGCCTCCAGAATATTGTAAAATCCGATCAGATTACTCTCAATATACACATCAGGATTTGTAATGCTGTACCGTACTCCTGCCTGTGCTGCCAGATTTACCACAATAGACGGTCTGTAATCACGAAAGACAGCATCCACACACACTTTATCCGCAATACTTCCTTTCAAAAAACTCCATATGGATTCCGGATGCTGTTCCGCCGTTTTCTGTATTTCATCCAGCCGATAATTCTTGATGTTGACACCGTAATAATCGTTCAGATTGTCGATACCGATAATATTCACAGGGGAACAATTCTTTAGCAGTTCCAGCACGAGGTTTGCGCCGATAAATCCGGCAGCGCCAGTGACGAGGATGGTTTTATTTTTGATTTCTACATTCTTATCTAACACTTCACACCTCTCCCCGACTCAGTCCCTGAAATAAATATCCCGTGTATACACCTTGTCTTTCACGTCATCCAGACACTTGTCATACCTGTTTGCCAATATTGCCCGGCTTCTCTTTTTAAATTCGTCCATATCGTTTACCACAACTGATCCGAAGAATGTACTTCCATCTTCCAAAGTCGGCTCATAGATAATCACAGTGGCACCCTTGGCTTTAATCCTTTTCATAACCCCCTGAATCGAACTCTGACGGAAATTATCACTGTTGCTTTTCATCGTCAGTCTGTATACGCCAACCACTACTTCTTTTTCCTTCTCGGCGCTCCATTCATCGTTTGCCTGATATGCCCCGGCAATTTCCAATACACGTTCTGCGATAAAATCCTTCCTCGTCCGGTTGCTCTCCACAACCGCACGGATCATCGTCTCCGGCACATCCTCATAATTCGCGAGAAGCTGCTTCGTATCTTTCGGCAGACAGTAGCCGCCATACCCAAAGCTCGGATTGTTGTAGTGGGAGCCAATGCGGGGATCCAGGCATACACTGTCGATAATTGCCTGAGTATCAAGACCTTTCATTTCCGCATATGTATCCAATTCGTTGAAATAAGCCACTCGAACAGCCAGATAAGTATTCGCAAAAGTTTCACAGCCTCCGCCTCGGTAAAGCCCAGATAACGGACAGGGATGTCCTCATCGATCGCTCCCTCCGTCAATAACCCGGCAAACGTATGGGCAGCCTCAACCAGCTTCTCATCCTTTAAGTCCGTACCAACAACAATGCGGGACGGGTGCAAATTGTCATAAAGTGCCTTAGATTCGCGGAGAAATTCCGGGCTGAAAATAATATTCTTATCGTTATACTTCTCCCGCACGCTCTCTGTATATCCAACCGGGATTGTGGACTTGATGACCAGCAGGACATCCGGATTATACTTTCTGACCGTCTCAATCACATCCTCTACACAACTGGTGTCGAAGAAATTGTTCTTTGTGTCATAATTCGTCGGTGTTGCAATAATCACCATCTCGGCATCCTTATAGGCCAGCTCACGGTCTGTCGTCGCTGTCAAACGCAGCGGCTTATTCGCCAGGTACTCCTCGATCTCGTCATCCTGGATTGGAGACTTGCCGCTGTTAATCAGGTCGCACTTCCACTGTGTGTTATTTACCGCATAGACTTCGTGGTGCTGTGCGAGAAGCACTGCGAGTGACAAACCTACATATCCGGTTCCTGCTACTGTGATTTTCATTTTTTAATGTCCTCCATTCTCAAAATTCTTTATAAAAATACCCCTGTAAAGCATGGTCTTTTTCCCAATAAAAATAAGAGTCCCGAAAGGCTCTTATTTTTATTAAGTCGACATAGCCCGTTCCTGCTACTGCTATTTTTGTGTTCGACATAATATTGTGCCGATAAATCACTGCCGATAGAAAGAGCATCACGGAATAACAAGTCCTCAATGCTGAATTCACGAAGTTCGATTCTTCTTTTATTCATAAGTATCTCTTTATCCATATAATCCAATCGTTAAATCAAAACCGTCATATCATTCAATAACCTCATTAGAGTTAATCCAGGTCATAGGCTTTACTGTAACCTCATTTCTGACAACAGCACCCATTAATATATGAGAGCCATCACCGATCACACAATCATGGTCAATCAATGCTCCTACATTTACAATACACGCTTTTCCGAGATGAACATATCTGCTTATAACTGCATGGGTCCTTACCATACAACCGGCTTCCAACTCTGCATCTGGGCTAACAAACGCCGTTGGATGAACAAGAATCGGAATGTTATATCCAAATTTCAACAGCTCTTTTGTGAACTTCATCCTGTTCTCGTTATTTCCCATAGCAACGATGGCATTTTGATATCTACCTTTGAAAGAAGACAAAGCAGAAATGTTTCCAATTACGGGGTTACATTTTGCTGTCTCCTTACTTCCATTGTATTTATCGTCCAGGAAAGCAATATTATCATAGCTAAGCAGACGAGCCATTTCTTCCACTTCCGCAGCAAAGCTTCCGGCTCCTATTATCAATAGATTCATAAAATGTCACTCACTTTGTCCTATCAGGCTGAAATAATCTAATATATCTCTAAGACTAATATTCCAGTCACAGAGTTTTAATAATTTCAATTGTGCGTTGGATTCCTCGACTAATATCATACTTCATGCTCCAGCCAAGATTTTTCAGTTTTCCTCCATTCAACCGGGCTTTTGTTGCAGTACTATACCCAGCTTTTTCAACATCATCTGGATATTCAAATACAACCTTTAAGCCAACGTAATCTGCTATTATAGCTGCAAGATCCCTCATCATAATATCTCCGCTTTTATCTGCAATGTTATACGCAGCACCGCATTCGCCTTTCAAAAGTACAGTAAGCAACCCTGCAACAGCATCCGCCACATATGTATAAGAATAATACTGTGTACCGGCACTCTTTAGAACAATATCTTCTCCAGCAACGCCTTTCCTGATGAACTGGCTGATAGCTTTCGTATCGCTCATGAGCATCGTTGGACCATACGAACGTGTCAACCTTGGAATAACAATGTCTAAACCTTTCTGCCTAATATATGCCTGGCATAGAGCTTCACCGCACCTTTTGCTTTCTGGATAACCGGCTCTCATTGTATTGGAATCGATATATCCACAATAATGTTCGTCAAAAAATTCTACGTCTCCTCGGTTTTCACCATATATCTCATTTGAAGACAAAAACGCAAATCTCTTAGCATTATGGTTAACAGCAAATTCAAGCATATTATTCGTACCAATAATATTTGTGGTAACAGTTCCAATCGGATCAGTTGCATAAGCAACTGGATGCGTATTACTCGCCATATGAAGCACATAGCCAATCTTTTCAAGTGAAGCTATCTCCAAAGGAGCATTTATATCGTGTGATATAAAGTTAAACTTTTCATCATTCCAGCAATACTGGAACCTGTCTCTAGCCTTAACATCACTTCTTCCTAATGCATAAACTGAACAATTTAACCCAGTGACCATATTTCTATACATAATCACGTCTATCAAACAGCTTCCAACTAGGCCGCTTGCCCCGGATATCAAAATTGAAGTATTATTCAATAAATTCCAAGGTAAGTCCAAGTCAGCGATATATTTTATATCCTCTTTATATAATTGATTTTCATATACCTTCATAATCAACTCCTAATTATTTTAACCACTTGTCACTGTCCTGTTTCAGATAGGCTTTGAACATTTCAAGGTCATCTTTCGTGGTGAGCTTAATATTCTTATCCGACCCCGCAGCGAAATAAAGTCTTTCACCTAACTCGACCATCATAGTATTCGCATAAGATGAACCATAAATACCGATTTTTTCTTCAAATGCCTTATGGTAGCCCTTATCTATCAAATCAAAACGATAGGCCTGCGGTGTTACTCGACGAAGAGTTTCTCTTGGAATGTACTTGACTGTTGAAATCTCGTCATCTACAACAAAAATCTGCTCATTATATGGCATAGAAGTTACGGCATTTCCATATTTTTGGCACTTGACAATTACATCCGAAAGAACTGTATCGTCAACTAGAGGCCTGATACCGTCATGAATTATTACTACATCATCTGGTGCGCACTTATCCTCGAGGTTAAAAATTCCATTTCTGATAGATTCCTGCCCCGTTGCTCCTCCGGAAATTACCCACTTTAATTTTGAAATGTTAAATTGTTTAGCATACGCCCATAAAACATCGTGCCAGCCATCAATACAAACCACTTCAATAGCATCAACCTGTGGGTGACGTTGAAATCCTTCCAGCGTATAAATAATTATAGGTTTATCATACACATTAATAAACTGTTTCGGAATATCTTGTCCCATACGGTGACCCGAACCACCGGCAATAATAACTGCAACGTTCATTTAATCATTTTGTTCCTTCCCAATATATTTTTTTCTGTTCACTAATCGATCTGTATTGCTCAAAACGGTATAAATATCCAGTGAGCCTATCAGATATTTCATCAATTTCCTCTTGAGTACATTCATTTGGATAAATGTTGGTATATTTAACTGAAATGTCTGGATTAAAAAATTTAAATTCGTTTTCTGGTCTTTTTTCTAGGCCTAAAAAATTCATGATTTTTTCCGTCGTTTCATAGTATTTATAAATCAAGTCCTCATATTGAATATTTAACACGTTCACATTAGAGTCAGAAAATTCTCGAAGCTTACAATAATAATCTGCATAGTTTTTACTTGTATCCACAGGCATAAAAGAATCATAAAAATATCTTTTTTTGAATATGCAAAAACATCTCTAGGATCTCGATCCACTCGAATCACTTTACACTCCTCAAAGAACTCCATTCCTCCCTGTGGTTTAGTGGCTGAAAATAGCATATCAAGAACAACCATGTGCTCAGTATTTATATCTAATGCATTTAAAAGGTTTTTAAAGAACTTTCTTGTTGCAGCATTAAATTCTTCTTCTGTCAAAAAACTAAAATATCTATCCCTTAAGCGTGGAATATTTCCAGGCAGCTTTAATCTTCTTTGAACTCCTCCAACATTCCGTTGCAAATATTTAAGAAATTTATTTCTACTATAGGCAGACACATCTTCTGGATCCATATTACTTCTGCCCTTCCAATTTATAATCTGCAATTCATTAATATATGAATAAACAATATCATCGAACCGACTTCCAAGCCTCGCTTTCATTTTGCTTGCAAATATGGATGAATTTACAGCCTTTTTAAATCGCTTAATTGCTACATTCGTTGATATCCGTTGACAATTTTGAGTTAAATGATATTTCAAATCCAAAATGCCATCTGGCATTTGTATAATTTGAAATTCAAAATCATCCACAATGTCAATGTCATCGTATCCACGTAAAAAATCGAGAACAGCGCTTGCTCCTGTATTTCCGTGTCCTACCGTAGTAATGATCATTTTTCCCTACCTCTCTTCTTCAGCAACCTTCCAACCAATTCAAAATCTTCTTTTTGCGGAAGAACCATTTTTACCGGACTAATCTTGATCAATCTTGAAAAATACAGAATAAATACAATTCCGCATACAACATTGCCAAAGCATGTTGCCACTGCAGCTCCTTCAATTCCGTACAAGGGGATTAAAATCAAATTGAAAATAACATCAATAACAATCGCTACACTAAGCATGACCACATTGCGAATCTGCTTTTTGTTCACAATATTGTACTGAGCAATCAATTTGAAGTAACCAATACACAACGCGCCCACAGCACAAATCATCATAACTGAGTATGCACCCGAGTACTCGCTACCATATAAGAAAGTAATTCCCCACTGGCCCAGAAGAAGGAATGCAATACACATTGCAACACTTGCGAAAAACGTGAGCCGGCATGCTCGTACTACCTCATAATCATCCGCACCTTTTGTCAGTTTAGAAACAAGTACACCTTTCAACGAATCAGGGATTAAAACAATTTTTTCTGCGAGAGCAATACCAATTGAATACACACCTATTTGTGCATCTGTAACATAGCCACTCGCACGAAGCATAAGCACATCAATACGATAATTCAAAGTAGTCATCAACAGTGCAAGCATCGGAAAAAATCCGAATCGTAATAGTTCAATTGAAAGCCCTTTCATGTTTGATGTAATATGAGGAGCGCAATGAATATTAGCGGTAAAAATTACAGCTCTTGCCAAATCAACAAAAAGCAGGCTAATAATTGCCCACATTATATTAGCAGAAGCCCATTCAAACCCATTCCGAGAAGCAATCATCAGAACAGACAGCAAGATGATATTTAATATCTCACATATTATATACAACACATTCCGCTTGTTAGGTTTTTCAACAAGTGACACATATGATACGACATTCGAATACCCCAAAACAGGAATTAAAATCGCAGCTGCCTTAAGTTCAACGCTCTTAAATACAAAACAAGCCAGCAACGCAGCCACAATCATATAAGCAGAATACAGAATATAAACGATGCTCACATAATCCTGCAAGATTGCATCTTTACCATATTTTTTTCTGAAATATGGATAGGCTTGATGAATTCCAAAAGTCACAACAATCGATCCGATGGACACGATGCTGCTTATATATGTCTGTGTTCCTTTTAGCTCTGAACCGAGATACCTTGCTATAAGGATAGATTGCAAAAGGGCTATCGCAATATTTATGAACTTAGTACACACTGCGAAAATATATTCATTTTTTATAAATTTTAATACGTTTTTATACATTAACCTTATCAACCTCTTTGTATGCTATGGTTCACTTTCATTGAACTGTTATGAACACTGTCTATCGTTATCGTGCTGCACGGACTCTTCAAGTCTACTGTAATAGTTGGATTTATTAAGGAGCATTCCCAAAAAGGGCCATAGCAGCACTGATGTGATGATACTGTCAGAAACAAGCAATCTTGCAAAGAAAGCAAGAAATATAACTAACACCAATATTTTATCTGGACATTTGATTAACTTTCTAACAAACAGCCAGCTAAGCACAACAAGAATAATAGTACCAAGGACTGTGCCAAAATCTATCAGTATCTCATACACGAAATTATGAGCGTAAGCAATGTTGGACCTGTATTGTCTTAAATACAGACGGTCTGCGAATAATCCTGACACGTTCTTTCCATTTTTACCAATAATTTCTACACAGTATTCATATATACTATTTCTGTTACTTGAATCCAAAAGTGTTCCATCAATTAACGACGTTACACCTTTTCCGTTTATGCCCAAGGAAGTAATAACAAATGCAATTCCATTTAAAATATATTGCCAAAATAGAACAGCAATGATGATTACTGCCATAAAAGCCATAAATCTAATGACATTTTTTCTTATGTCATTCTTTTCGCCACAGAACAACCAAATTAAGCACAAACCTATGCCAACCATCAAAAGGGTTTGTCGATTTGCAAACAAGGATGCAATGAACCCAATAACAACAATAGCCTTATCCAATGTCCCAGAATATGTATACTTAACACAGTAATAAAACAACAATAGTGCGGGAGTAATTCTTAATCCCAGCCACATTGTTCCAAACTGGTTAGCTGAACCAAATACAACCGAAATGGACAAAATGACAATCGCAAAGCGAAAAATAGGCATACAATCTATTATTAACTGATGTATATCCTGTTCATTTTTTATAATGGAAAAAGCCATTAGACCATATGACATAACAAATATCAAATCATTCCTATACTCGGTAAAAAATACTC
>Ga0192275_1033_pt1 | contig 30275 bp, 29 predicted proteins | sample Koala_Koa24_H3_FD_131265 | JGI IMG/M metagenome (GOLD analysis project Ga0192275, IMG submission 131265) | Enriched cells from koala feces incubated with labeled cellulose particles, San Francisco Zoo, California, United States - Koala_Koa2-4_H3 ...
TCGTGTATCTGGCGACGGACAGTGAAATCGGCCTGGTAGAAAGCGTTCGTAAGAATGCGACGACCATCGCTTCCATCTTTGGACTCGAGGATCAGATTGATGAAAAAATGGCAGCCTTTGACGACCGGGTCGCAGCGCTCCAGGAAGTAGCGGCGGGCAAGACAGCTCTTGTCGGTATGTGCACCAGCGGCAGCTTCAATCTGCTTGGAAACGATGGCCGCTGCTCCATCATTGGCGTGGAGATCGGTTTTGAGAATCTGACGGCGGCGGACTCGACCTCTACACATGGCAATGAGTCTTCGTTTGAGACTGTTCTGGAACAGAATCCGGATTATATTTTTGTGATGGACCGCGACGCGGCGATTCAGACAGAGGGTGCGCAGCTGGCGCAGGAGATCATGGAAAATGAGCTGGTGATGCAGACGGACGCATACCAGAATGGCAATATCGTGTATCTGGAGCATCCGGCTGTGTGGTACACTGCGGAAGGCGGGATTACCGCACTGGATACGATGCTTGTGGATCTGGAGAGCGCGCTGCTTTCGGAGGAATAATGGTATAAGAGCGTTTTGGCGCAGAAAAGAAAGGTGGTTCGCAGCTCTTTCCCTGACAGAGGAGGAGCTGCGGGCTATTTTTTTGCTTGACAAATAGATAATTAATGAATATGATTAACTCATGTGAACTAAATAATTGAAATTGGCTTTCTATCATCATCATATACGGAGGAAATGAATGAACAGAGAAAAGAATAGAAACATGGACGAGGGGCCTATGCCTCACCGCGGAGGAAAAGGAAACCATTTACTTGAGGAACTGGCGGAGAAGGGAATGCTGCTTTTTGTGGGTTCTGTGAATTGCCTGCGTCATAAGCCATATCGGAGAATCGGGGCGCTGAGGCGGGCGGGGCGGGCAGCGCTGCTTTGCCCGTCGATGAGCGATTTTTCCAGCGGGCGCTATCTGAACCAGATCGTTGAGGCGCTCGCAGAGCTTTCCAGGGAACATGGGGAGAAGCAGTTTGTCATTGCCTGCGGCTGCCAGTGGGTCATTCTCTCAACAGACAGTGAGTTGCTGAAGGAACGGGTAAAACGGGAACATGACATTGACCTTACCGTATTTGAGGACGCACATCTGGAATTTGGAGATCATGAGTAGCAGTGTGTTTTGGGAAAACGAGACGCAGATTTGCGGCTGGTTTGGTTTAACAGGCGGATTCGATGAAACAAAAGAAAAGGAGACATTGATTATATGAAGCGATTGTGGAAAGTGCTGCCGCCCTGCCTTTCGGATCTGATGGGATTTGAGGCAGTCGTGAATGAGACAGAAGGACTGGGACTGATTGATGATTCGAGCACCTATAAGCCGCTTATGTTTGGGCGCGGCGGGCATGGACGGCCGGGAATGGAAGGCCACCATGGACATGGAGGCGGTCGGGGCGGCTTTGGAAGGCTTATGCCCGGAATGCGTGTTATTAATTCGGATATACGCAATGAGGATATTATTACCGGCACAGAAAAGAAAGTGATGCAGGCATTTGATAAGGGCGTGAAGCAGCTTTCCCCGAATTTCGCCCTGCTTGCTTATGGTCCATCTGCGTCTATGATTGGATCAGATCTGGAATACGCGGCAGAGAAGATTACGGAAGGTTCTGCCTTCGTGCAGCGAAGCTCCATGGACGAACCGGCCAGCCTCCGAACGGAGAGAGGTAATCAATCGAAGTGCTGGCGGTGCCCACCACCCGGTCGCCCAGACCAAGGTTATCCAGAATATCCAGGGAAGCCAGATCCAGGATTGCGATGCGTTCCGGATCATACGGAACCTCCACCTCTGCCTCTTCGCCATCCGCGTTCAATGCGGTGATGGTGATCGTTTCCGTTTCTTCCGCACAGCAGGTTGCACTGATTGTCATTGCCGCGACAAGCGCAGCGAAAATAAGTCTTTTCATTTACATGATCTCCTTTTTTGAAAGTACTGAAACAATAAAATGATGTGTAACCAGGAAACCTTTCCTGCTTTTTCAATAATAAATCGACAGCGGTTTCCCTTCAATCTCCATAATCTCAAAATCTACATTATAAATGCGCGCCAGGGTCTCCTTTGTCATCACCTCCTTCACGGTACCGAATTTTTCAATTTTCCCGTCCTTGAACGCACAGATGTAGTCTGAGTAAAATGCCGCATAATTGATTTCGTGCAGCACTAAAATCACCGTCTTCCCAAGCTCATCGCAGAGACGACGGACAATTTTCATCATATTGGTGGCATGGTAAATATCCAGATTATTTGTCGGTTCATCCAGCAGGATGTACTCCGTATCCTGGGCAATCACCATTGCAATATAAGCCCTCTGGCGCTGCCCGCCCGAAAGCTCGTCGATAAACCGATCCTCAAATTCTTCCAGTTCCATATAAGCGATCGCCCGGCTGATAATTTTCTCATCCTCCTTCGTCGTACGGTTTCCGGAATAAGGAAAACGTCCAAAGGTCACCAGTTCCCGAACTGTCAGCTTCATCTGAATGTTATTCGTCTGAGTAAGAATCGCCAGGCGCTTCGCCAGATCGCGGCTTTTCCACTGCGTAATATCCTTCCCTTCAAAATCCACCTCGCCGCCATCCCGCGCAATCAGCCGGGACAGGATATTTAATACGGTCGATTTACCGGCGCCGTTCGGCCCGATCATAGAGATGACCGCCTGCTTCGGAATCTCAAAGCTGACACCATCGACAACCGTTTTTCCGTCATATTGCTTCGTCAGTTTTTTTGCAAACATTGTCTGCTCCCTTCTTTTTATGCACAAGAGTACGAAAAAAATATACCTGCTTTGCCTGCATCCTGATTCTCCGATTTCGCCAGCATCTTCGCTGTGCTTCGGGCGATGAAAATCTCACCTAAAATGCGGGATGCCCACACCCGCAATCAGAGATTGTGGACATACCACGCTCCTGCATTACTATTATCTTCTCGAATTTTTCAGTATCAAATACAAAAAATAAATCCCGCCCCACAGGGTAATAAACACGCTGACCGGCACGGAGTATACAAACACCCGCTCCACCACCAGCTGTCCCGCGACCAGCACCAGCATGCCAAACAGCGTGGAGCCGAGGATCAGTTCCGAATGGCGGTAGGTCTTCAAAAGCTGCCGCGACAGGTTCGCGATAATCAATCCGAGAAAAGAAATCGGCCCGACCATTGCCGTCGCCACTGCAATGTAGAGCGTTACGCACAGCAGAAGCCTGCGAATACATCTGTCATAATCAACACCCAGATTGATTGCCTGATTTTTCCCAAGCGTAATCACATCCAGCAAAGCCAGTTCCTTGCGGAAAAGAAATGCCAGCGCTACAAGTACAAGCACAGAAAAAACAATAATCTCGGTATTGATATTGTTAAAGCTCGCGACCAGCGTTGCCAGCAGGGTGTCATACTCATTCGGATCCATGACACGCGTCAGCGTCGACTGAATACTGGAGAAAAAAGAACTCAGCACCGTGCCGACCAGCAGGACATAAAGAACATTGTGTCCGGTCTTTTTAAACAGATAGCTGTAGATAATCGTCGCCGTGATTCCCATCAGCACCAGGTCAATGCCAAACGCCAGATTCGATTTCGTCATGATAAAGCTGGTTGTGCCAAAGACAAAAACCACCGCCGTATGAATCAATGTGTACAGCGAATTCATTCCCAGCAGACACGGTGTCACAATCGTATTATTGATAATCGACTGAAACACGATCGACGCGCTGCCGATGGCAAATGCAGTAATCAGCATCGCGGCCAGCTTTGGCGTGCGAATTTTCATAGAGTAGTGAAACAGCTTCGGATTGGCGAATTTCACACCAATCGTCATGTAAAGAATCGCCGCCAGAATGACAAGTATGCCCAGGATGGCCAGCTTCCGGAGGTTCGAAATATTCGCTTTCATTTCTCAGCTCCTCCTTCCTCTGTCTTTTTCTGCACACCAAAATGTTTGCTGAGAACGTCTCCGACATTGACCGCTTTCCGCCCATGCCTCAGGCGGTACATCAAAAGCCCGATAAACAGAATGCTGCCGAGAATACCGATGATCAGTTCGATCGGCAGCTCATAGGGTGCAATCACCACACGCCCGATCATATCGCATACCAGCACGAAGATCGCCCCAAAAAGCGCGATATCCGGCAAAGTTCCCCGAATTTTATCGCCCTTGAACATTGCCCCCAGATTCGGCACAATCAGGCCGATATAAGAAATAGAGCCAACCACTACCACCACGCTCGCCGTAATCAGCGCGGCAATGGTCAGTCCGCCAAACAACACCAGATTGTAGTGGACTCCCAGGTTATTGGAAAAATCCTTTCCCATACCAACAATGTTAAAATGATTTGCGAATATGAAAGCCAGAATCAACATCGGCACCACCAGATACACCAGCTCATAGCGTCCACGGATGATCATCGAAAAATGCCCGACCGTCCAGGTGGAAAGTGCCTGCGTCATTTCGTAACGATAGGCAAAATAGTTTGTGATCCCCGTAATCACGTTGCCAAACATAATGCCCACCAGCGGCACCATCACCACATCCTTAAACTGAATCCGCTGGATAAACCAGACAAAAACCCACGTGCCAAGAATCGCGGTCGTAAACGAGAACAGCGCCCGGCTCCAGATCGTCGAATTCGGCATAAACAGCAGGGCCAGTAAAATCCCCAGCTCTGCGGAGGAGATCGTCGCGCCGGTTGTCGGCGAAACAAACTTATTCATGCAAAGCTGTTGCATAATCAGCCCCGCCACACTCATGCCCATACCTGTACATAAAATTGCCAGCAGCCTCGGCAGTCTCGACGCCATAAAAATCAGCCACTGCTCGGAATCTCCTGCGGCCAGACCTGCCAGATTCACATCAATCACGCCGACAAAGAGCGAGAAAAAAGAAAGTAAAATCAGTGCCAGTCCAAGCAGCACTGTGCTCCGGTGTTCTTTCAAAAATCCTTGTTTCATGTAAACCTCCGAAAAAGAACAGCAGGCTGTTCTGAATGGTTAAAAACAGCAGCACTGCGCATAAACAAAAAAAACAGCTACTATAGAGTATAGTGGACTGCTATCCAGTAAGTTTTGTAAACCTTTTATTAGCTTAATCTAATTTTCGTTAGGATATTAGCACGTATTAGCACAGAATGCAAGCATTATTTTCGTGTTTGTGTAATTATGTTTGCCGATACGGAAACACTGTTCACGTATCCAACACAAAAAAGACATTCTTTTGTCACAAATTAAATGATAAGATACAGCGGCAGTTTAAACACTGCAAAAATAATATCAGGAGGCAATCCTATCATGAAATGCAGTATAAAAAGAAATCTGTCGTCTTTTCTTTCCCTGACACTGGCCTTTGTACTTGCCGCAGGCTGCGGAATAACCGCAGGAGCCGAAGAAAATGAGGAATTCTCTGCAACGGCTGCCGCAGAGGATGTCCTTTCTGAAAACGGTACAGATACATCTGGCGTTGCCAGCTATTATCTCGTAACAAATATGTACGGCGATGGACAAAAGCCCTGGTATCTTGTGATTGAGTACACCACAGAACTTGACCCGTCAGGTGTCCGGGCGGACGATTTTGAAGTGGACAATTATGAGATTGAAGCCGTTTACACAAATTCAGAGGCTGCTCTTCCTGACAGCAGCACAACCGGAAATTATGTACTGATCGAACTCTCCACCGACTATACTACCACAAATTACGGCGGGAACGGCTCCGGCAGCAACGGAACCGATGCGGATAGTTCCTTTGGGAACGGCTCTTTGGGAGATGATTCACTTGAAGATGGCTCTGATGACAGGCGTCCCATGGGAGAAGACTCCTTCGGAGCTGGTTCTTTCGGAGATGATTCTTTTGGCGATAATTCTGCGGATGACAGGGAGAATTCCGGTAATAGTGGAAATACTGAATTCCTCAGCTATGAAGAAAACGAAACAGAATCCAGTAACCTGGGCGGCTTTGATGCATCCGGTAAGGCAGACCGTTCCATGCAGGGCGGCAACAGCAGCAGAGGCTCCATGTTCTCCTCTCAATCTGCGCTCAGCAACCAGCTGACCGTGACGTTCCGGCAAACCGACAGCATCTCCTGCACAGATGGGAGCACTCTGGACGCATGGGCAGAAAGCTGTACTACGGGTTATGAAAACAATGTAAATCTTCTGGTCGAAAACTTTTCCCAGTATACATTTACGCTCTCAGACGGCACTTCCCTGATGTACAGCCTGTATCTGCCGGATAACTACTCGGAAGATACCGAATATCCTCTTGTCTTGTTTATGCCAGACGCTACAGGAGAAGGCAGCGATGAATATCTCGCCCTGACAGAAAGTCTGGGCGGCGTGATCTGGACAACCGAAGAATGGCAGAGCAAGCATGAAACCATCGTGCTTGTCCCACAGTATGAAACCTCCAATACGGAAGACCCTGCGTATACCATGGAGCTGGTCACCGAGATTGTCAGCCAGTACAGTGTAGATACGTCCAGAGAATATCTGGTCGGACAGTCCTCCGGAACCATCCGTTCCATCAAGCTGCTCATTGATTACCCGGATGAATTTGCGGGCGCTCTTCTTGTTGCCGGACAGACCGATTCGGCCTATACCGATTCGATTGCACAGCTGTCCACACAGAATATCTGGATGATCTGCTCTGAAGGCGACGCGAGGGCTTATCCAGGTATGACCGAGATCACAGAAGCCGTGGAAGCAGCAGGAACCGAAGTGACCATTGCCCAGTGGGCCGCCACACTCACCGATGAAGAGCAGGAACAGCTGGCAGCAGAACAGGCTTCGGCAGGAACAACGATCAATTGGACCGTTTTCGATGCAAATACCGTAATGAGAAATGATGTGACCTCCACGGACGCGACAGAGCACATGAACACCTGGCGCGTAGCATATGATCTGGATACCGTAAGAGAATGGCTGTTTGAACAGACAAAGTAAAATCAAACACACAGCGAATTTCAGGCCGGATAAAAATGTCCGGCCTGCTCATCATTTTCTGCATACAGTTATTTTTTCTTTCAATGTTTCAAAAAAGGTCTTATACATCAGTCCGGAAAAGCCTTTCCGGGCTGAATCCATCCTGCTATATCCTCTGTTTTAAAATCGTAAGTAAGAGTTTCCCCATAGGCCTGCTCATAGGCAGCCACCTTCTGCCGATAATCCTGCCGCATCATTTCCTGACTGTTCTCCCTGACGCTTTTATCCGGATCCGGATAAATGGGCTTGAGAATGTGCATCACATAACGTGTTTTATAGAACTCTTCATTTTCCTTGCCCGGCAGCTCCCGAATCTCCACAAAGCAGGAAATAATCGGAACATGGTTAACAGCCGCATAATAATATGCACCCCGTTTCGGCGGACGGGGTTTCCGATAATGAAACCACATCTCCTGCTCCGGATAGATCAGAATCGCATCTCCATGTTTTAAGCGTTCCCGGATCATTGGACCGAAATGTTTCCGCAAATACTCAGAATGATTCACCAACGGAATAATATCCTCATGATTCATCAGGAAACCAATCCACCCCTTCATGGCAAGATTGGTCTCCTGACTGACGATGAACAGCCGCCGATAGCCTGCCCGGTTCATCGCCTTCCGCACCGCCGTGTTGTCCAGCGGGCTGAAATGATTGCTGGTAACGATCGCGCCGCCATGAATCTCTTTTATATTTTCCAGCCCCTCAATCCTGGTATCCCGGTTCAGCCATCTGGTGGCTGTATCGGTCAGTGCCCGCGCACATACATTACAGAACCGATATCCAAAGGTCTTATAGTTATCCAGAAAATGCCGGACAATCTTCTCCCGTTCCTCCTGGGACAAAACCGGATCATCCGTCTCTACCTTACAGTTCAAATCGCCCCGCTCTGCGGCAGCCCTCATATTGGCAATCACTTTCTCTTTATTCCCGCCAATCAGCATACGTACCTGTTCTCCCTGTCCGATCTCATCGATCAATATAAAGAATTATTCGCCCGTTTTTGATTCCAGTGACTACTCTATGCGAATCCGTTCCCCTTTTTCAAACATCCTGCGAAAGGTAACTTCCTGGCGGCAGACCATAGGACCTTTTGCAATCATATTTTCAAGACAGGTCTGATCTGATTTTTTCTGTTCTTCCGAATAATTCTCTTTAAAGCGCAGGATATCCTGATAAAATGGAGATTGCTTTGCACAGTCCCAGAAATACTCCTCATATGGGATATCATCATAACACCAGGGCTTCTGGAACAGGTTATAATGGATCAATTTTGGATTCTGCAGCACTTCCGCTTCTTTTCCACCCATCGGCGGCATGGCATCCCACGCCTCGTCCAGATAGACGATTTTGCCATTGCACATCGCATTGATGTAATCCTGGTCAGGTGCCAGACAATCAAAATGAAAGGTATGCAGCAAATGGAGGAAATGGTCGCAGAACCCTGTTTCCCGCATCTTTTTCAGATTCATCAGCAGAATGCCGGAATTAATATACTGGTCAATCGGTACCCCGACCGCGTTTTCTACATACTCCACCAGTTCAGGAACCGGCGTGATGGAACGATCCGCACAGGCTCCGATGATGTTATCTCCCAATTCCATCCGGTACAGTTCGGAAATATCACCCGGCACCACAATGTCACTGTCCAGATAAATGCCCTTGTCATACTCCGGAAAGCGGTCAGCGATAAACAGCCGAAAATAAATCGTTAATGTAAAATAGTCACACCGCAGCCGGTTTTCCGTCCGATCGGTAATGCCAGCCAGCTCCCGTTCCATAGGGATAAAACGAATTTCAAAGGGGGCGCGCACTCCGGAAGCGATCCTTCTCTGACTCTCCTCCGATAAATCCTGATGCAAAACAATGATCTGATACAAATACGCTTCGGAAGCGTTCTCCTCCATCGAACGGATTGCGCAATCCAGCCAGGGAGCATAGCTCTCGTCAGCTGTAAAAAAAAACGGGAACTACAGTTTGTTCCATGATATCCTCATCCTTTCCAAATCTGAAAATTTAATTCTGCTTAAACATTCCCTGTCAATTCCGCCATAACAGCAGTATATTCCTGCAAAATTTCATCATATTCATGCAGCTTCAGCTTTTCATGAACCTGGTCAATCTGCCATGGTTTTACCGTCAGCGTATGCAGCCAGGGAAAAAAGCGGAAGCTGGTAGTAAAGTGCTGAAACACCGTCTCTTCATGAAGCTTGCGCTGCTCATTATAGACCCTGCTGCAGAGCTTTTTATGTTCTGCCAGTTTATTGATTGCAGTCTGATCCGGCATAAACATCCTTTTTTCACTGCAAAGGGTGCGGCACCGCGCAAACAAACCTGTTTCCCGAATGGTTGCCAGATTCAGCAACAGGACACCGGAATTCATATAATCCATATGAAACAGGCTCTTCCGGAAAAACCATTTTCCATAATAGTCAGGGACGCCGGCCAGCTCACAATCCGATAATTCCTGATAATAAAAATCGCCAAAATCTTTCCTGCAGACGACATCATTGTCCAGATACAGGATTCGCTCCGGCAATTCAGGTACCTGATCCGCATACAGCCGCAGCATACAGCAGGGAGTAAACCGCGTCTCCATATTCGCCAGCGGCGGCTCAGCGCGAAACAGCTCCGTGGCATCAATACAGACGACCGAGCTTTTCTCATTCTGCTTTTTAAGACGATCGTCCAGATAGATTAATGTTTTCCCGGAAACCGGCAATATATGCTTCGTCTTATCCGTCAGATTCATGGTCATCACAAAAATATGCAATGGTTCCGAAACATTTTTCAACAATGAAAGAACGGAAATCACCAGTCCGTCTTCTATATTCTTATCTCCGCAATACAGGACATTCATACATCCTTCTCCTCATATTCTCTTGTGTCGGCAGGATTTTGCAGGAACGATCTCATCTTTCCGATTAAATATCCCTGGTGGGAACATGATTCTCTTTCTGGTATAGATCGTTGTTGTTATAGACGTGTTATAACGTATGTTTCATTTCATGTCAAGCCCAAACCGATCAGTCTATTGAAATCGGATAGCGAAATGTTTTTTTTCTTATCCGCCTGCGTGGCGCTGTGCATATAAATAGCCCCGGCACGAAAGCCAGCTTTTACCTGCGACCATCGTACCGGGGAATATTATATAATCAAAACTTTTTTTACTTCTGTCGCTGACCTATCAAGAAAAGTCCGCAAGCGGCATGAACTTCTTGTAAGTTATATTACAGCGGCAGATCCTTTTTCTGGAACCGTATCATACCTACCGCATAGCACGCAAGCGCAATTACAGCAAGAGCAACTAATTTCGGTACAAAAGCATAATCTACGCTCCCGGACCCAACCGTCCCCAGTGCCTCGATATCAAACAGGCCGACAATGGTAAGCTTATTGAAATTTCCCAGCATTTCCACACCGATACCCATGCTGACCATGCTCTCCGAGCCAAATATGCCAAGCAGCGAACAGAGGAAAAACCAGACGTTTAAGCCGCCGCCCAGCGCCAGTGCATATTTGCTGAGATTAAACAGGCAGCTTGCCAGATAACAGATCGCCGCCATTGCCTCCGCCAGCAGATACAGACCTCCATAAAGTGCGGCAAATCTCGTGACCTCTACTTTCCCTGCAAATGCCTGTGACGCCGCCAGCTTTACCAGGAACGTGCATCCAACCATGAGAAACGGCATTATAACCATATAAATCGCCTGCGTGATGACCACCGCACTGCGCTTCGTGGGGGTGGAGAGAATATAAGCCATGGAGCCTTTATCCACCTGATCGACCACCAACGCATTTCCGGCAAATACAAGAAACAGAATTAACGGCAGCAGGCTCATGATCGTAAAATACATCTGATTCATCATGGCAGTCGTGTCCATTTCACTCATCGTTTCCAGCATATCGGAGGGAATGCCCATCATCTCCAGCATCATGGTCATCATGGATTCAATATCCAGATCGTCTCCGGAGAAGCAGCCTTGTACGGAGCCGAGAGCATAAACATACTCAAATTGGGAAATATAGGCGTCCAGACCGACCTCCGATTCGGCCAGAGTTTCTGCCGCCGTTTCAAAATTCTCGCAGGAAAGGTCGAGATCATCGGACTGTGCGGAGGCCATCTCAAAGGCTGTCTCATACATAGTCTGATCTTCCGCTTCCGCAAAATCCTCATAGCTCAGTTCCGTTCCCATCATTTCATTGTAAGAAGCCAGCACATACAGATGGCTGTAGAAATCTGTCTGCGCATCGGTATAATCCACGGTTTCCGTTCCGTCCAGCAGATTATTCGCATAGGTTGTGACCACCGTCATCAGGCACAAGACAAGCGTACAGGCGATAAACAGGACTTTATTAGCATTCAGGCTCTGCTTCATCAGCGGCCAGGAAAATATTTTTATAACTTTCATTATTGTCTGATCTCCTTCCGATATATATTCATGAAATATTCTTCAAGATCTTCGTGAGTCTCGTCAACCGAAATCACCGGCAGACCTTTCGTCGCCTTTATTGCGCGGTCGGTCTCGGCAGCCGGAACGGCAAAGGATACCGCATCCTTTCCCTGCTCATCCTGGTCCGCCTCCGGAACTCTCTGCACGTATTCCTGCGCGGCTGCTTCATTAGCAAACGTGATCCGGAACATTCTCGGTGTGTCATGGCGCAGTTTATAGAGGCTCAGCACATCCTTAATTTTTCCGTTCCCGATAATGGCAACCCGGTCGCAGACGTCCTCAATTTCCTCAAAAATATGGCTGGACATGAAGATCGTCCTGCCTTTTTTCTTTTCCTCACGGACCAATTCCAGGAAGGTCTCGCGCATCAGCGGATCGAGGCCGGTAGTCGGTTCGTCCATGATCAGTATTTTTTTATCTCCCATGAGTGCGGCAACGATCGCCGTCTTCTGCTTCATTCCTTTGCTCATGCGCTTCAGATTGGCGGACGGATCCAGACCCAGAAGGTCGATCAGATGATTCATATAAGTAAAATCTTTCACGCCCAGAAACTGCGCCTGCACCTTAAAAAAGTCCGTGCCGGTGGGCAGATCCGGAAACGCAATCTCCCCGGGAATATAACTGACATCTTTCATCACCTCCGGAGCCTGTTTCCATGGGTTTAACCCATTCACCCGCACATCGCCGGAATCCGGCTTCAAAAAGCCCATCATGTGGCGGATAGTGGTTGTCTTTCCAGAGCCGTTGGTCCCCAGATAGCCAAACACCTCGCCTTCCTGAATATCCAGGGAAATGTCAAACACGCCGCGGTTCTCACCGTAATCCTTTGTCAGATTTCTTACAGATATAAGACCTTCGCTCATGCGCTCACCCCCTTAAAATGATGGCCGGTATCGTAGAAGCCCATGAAATAGTCCTCCAAAGTAAACGGTATTTCAATAAAGTCTGTGATATTATAATCGCAAAGACAGGTCATCAATTCACCAACACGGTCTGCTTCCATCTGTACCCTTGCACGGAGTTTTCCTTTGTTTTTTGATGTAAACCGAAACGGTTTCTGAACAAATGCCGTGTAAGACGCCTCGTCCGCAAAGGTCACACGGTAGATGCAGTCATGCTTCTGTTTGAGTTCCTCCGACCTGAACTCGGAGACAATCTTTCCGTCCCTTATGATCGCAATACGGTCGCAGGTAGCATCCACCTCATGGAAGATATGGGAAGAGAGGAAAATTGTCTTGCCCCGCTTTTTTTCTTCCTTTACAAAATCAATGAAAGTCTCCTGCATGACCGGATCAAGTCCGGAAGTCGGCTCATCCAGGATCAGGATATCCGGATCCTGCATAAAGGCCGTGACGACAGCGAGCTTGCGCTTTACGCCCAGGCTCATCCGTTTAATACTGACATTGGGGTCCAGATCAAACTTCTCCAGCAGCATCTTCAGATAACTATCATTCTCCACATGGCGCATCTGCCCCATCATGCGCAGGAACCCGGTTCCTGAAAGTCCCGCCGGCAGCGTTACTTCCCCCGGAAGATAGCCAACCGTATTTTTCAAGGTTGCGCTGTTTTTCCAGCTGTCCATCCCGGAGATTGCCGTACCGCCCTTTTCCGGTTTCGAAAATCCCATCAAATGACGGATGGTCGTTGTTTTTCCGGCGCCGTTCGGGCCGAGGAACCCATAGCATTCGCCTTTATCCACCTGAATCGATACATCAAACACACCGCGGCCGTGGCCGTAGTCTTTTGTCAGATGATCCACAGAAATTACAATCATAAAATTCCTCCTTGATTTTTCCAACATGTTGTTGTAGAATGCATTATACACACGTAAAAAGCGTAATTCAACCATCAGATTTTCGAAATCTGTCGGATTTTTCAGTATACGGAATAATTAACATCCAATTTTCTGCAATTGATATCTGGTAAGAAACGAGGAAAAGCAAATGAAAAAGCTGTCTGAAACTGCCAAAAAAACGCGCAAGTGCTTTCTGGATGCATTCTGGTCGCTGATCAGTGAGAAACCAATTTCCAAAATCGCTGTAAACGAGCTTACCAGGCGCACAACCTATAACCGCGGTACCTTTTATGAATATTTTTTAGATATTGATGATCTGGTTGCGAATGCAGAAGCAGAACTATTGGATGAGCTGAAACAAACGATTCTGCAGGTTATGTCAGAGACGAATTCCCTGAACAGCATGTTTCAGGCTGTTTTTGCAGCTATGAACGAAAAAATCTATCTTCTTCTTGGGCCAAACGGAGACTCTGCGTGTTTCCCTAAAGTAAAAGCCGAATTGCTCCCTCTGGTAAAAGATTATCTGCCTCTTTCACCTGAATCTCCTTATTTTGATTATCTGATTAATTATATAAATTCTGCTATGTTTGGCCTTTTGCAGCTCTGGAATGAAAAGGGGAAGGACCTGAGTACAGAAGAAATCAGCGCATTGATGCAGAACCTGGTAATACGCGGCTTGATGGCATATATTACTCCTGACTCATTAGAGCTGGAAAGCCTATCCGCATTGGTAAATGAATAACATTATTGTCACAACGATTGCGTTCTGTCACCCTTATTACGATAGAGAATTAACCGATGAAGCCGCTAAGGTATCAGGTGTTCCTAAAGAGTACATTAACTATGCAGATTCCGGAAGCTCAATCAAAATAATGTTTTAGGGCATGTATGTACACTTCTCCGATTGGGCTGATTTTTATTCCTTTTTGCTTCACATAACCGATGCAGATTTTTTCTGACTCGACAAGCGGAATTGCTTTATAGTCCTCTCCGTTCAGTTCTTCGCAGATAATACCAGAACATAGTGTATATGCGTTCAGACCCACCATAAGATTCAGCAATGTCGCCCGGTCACTCGCGTGGATCAGCCGTTCATATTCATATGTACTGTTCATCTCTTCCGCAAAGTAATAGGAATTGTTTTTTCCCTGGTCAAATGCCAGGCATGGGAAAGGCGCAAGCTCCTGCATGGAAATGCAGTCTTTTTCCGCCAGGGGATGCCGATGCCAGAGGTAGACATACGTGTCGCACTGAAATAGTTCCACGAATTCAAGGCCATTTTCGGAAATTATCTTTGTCAGCGCCTTTTCATTAAATTCGCTGCGGTACAGAATTCCTATTTCGCTTTTCAGGTTCTTCACATTTTCAATTACCTCTACTGTCGTTGTTTCATACACAGCAAACTCATAGCAGTCAATTCCAGCCGTTTTTACGGTATCAATAAAGGCTTTTACCGCAAATGTATAATGCTGCATGGATACGCTGAATTTCTCTTTTGCGCGCTTTTCCACATAACGCTCATAAAGAAGGCCAAACTGATCGGATACCCCTCTCGCATAGTTTAAAAACTCTTCGCCCTCCCCAGTCACTAGGATTCCCCGGTTCGTGCGTACAAAAATATTGAAGCCAATTTCATTTTCCAATTCCTTTATTGCCCCGGAAAGACTGGACTGGGAAATAAATAACTCTTTTGCGGCACCATTTATAGAACCGTGATCGGCAATCGCAAGGGCATATCGTAACTGTTGCAGGGTCATCGCTGTCTCCCTCCTTACTACAGCCTCTTAAATATAGTAAACGACGTAAGTCGTTTTACTTTGCACCAGACGCGAGGCTGCGTCTGTGTGCATCATTTAACTTCATTCCAACACCAGATTTTCCTTTTCCACTTCCCCTTTTTCCACGTGGAAAGAATTCAGAACCGGAGCTGTCTGATTTTCCAATGACAGGATCAGATAGCTCGCGCTGCTGTCAAAAGCCAGCCGTATGTCCTCCTGGGAAGGGCGTGACGGAGACTCCGGATGGGAATGCCAGTTTCCAAGCGGTTCCCATCCATTTTTGCGCATATCCCTGACTGCCGAAAGCTGTTCTTTGGGATTCAATGAAAAATGCTCCCTGGAATGATCAATATTGGTAAGAAGATACACATTTTCAATATATTTTTCTCCCCCTTCGATTCTCCCGCCAATCAGGCCGCAGGCCTCCTCCGGAATCTGTGCGAAAGCATGGGAAATCATCTTATCGTAATCTTCTCTTTTCAGATGAATCGTCATGACTCGTTATCCCCATTTCTTTTCTTTTAGCAGAATATTTCAAAACGATTGTATGCAGGCCGCAAACCGTCTTTCTGAATGCTGCACGGCTATCGTCAGATACCGCCGCATTCTGTCTGCTCATAATCAATCAGTTCTGTGATAGTCGGATGTGTCCCGCAAACCGCACAGGAGCCGTCCGCTTTGGGAAGCCGCATTTTCCGGAAGTCCATTTTGATTGCATCAAAAGTCAGCAGGTAGCCCGTCAACAGATCTCCAACTCCCGTGATATATTTGATCGCTTCCATCGCCTGAAGGCTGCCAATGACGCCGCCCATGGCTCCGATCACACCCGCCTGTTTGCAGGTCGGAACCGCATCTTTAGGCGGCGGATTTTTAAATACGCAGCGATAGCAGGGACCCGCCCCCGGCACGTAAGTCATCAGCTGTCCTTTAAATCGGATAATTCCCGCGTGAGAAAATGGTTTTCCGGCCATCACACAGGCATCATTGATCAGAAATTTTGCCGGGAAATTATCGGTCCCGTCAATAATGAAATCATAGTCTCTGATCAGATCCATGATGTTTTCCGCGCTCACAAATGTGCGGTATGTATTTACCTGCACATCCGGATTCATCCGGTTCATCGTCTCTTTCGCAGAAAGAACCTTCGCTTTCCCCAGGTCCTCTGTCGAATGGATGATCTGTCTCTGAAGGTTCGAGAGATCCACCTCATCTGCATCTGCGATACCGATTGTCCCGACTCCCGCAGCGGCCAGATACATGGCGGCAGGAGCCCCTAAGCCCCCGGCACCGATGATCAGCACTTTCGCATTTAACAGTTTTTTCTGACCCTTTACACCAATTTCTTTTAAAATGATATGCCTGGAATAACGCTCAAGCTGCTCATTTGACGCCGTCCAGCGCGATGCCGGAGCGCTATCCGGACTCGAAGTGTTTCCAGTGCTGTCGCTACTCGTATCCTTTTGTACTCCCATCAGCAGCCACCTCCCATAAAATACAGGAATTCTACCACGTCGCCTTCCTTCAGTTCTGTCGTCTCAAAGGAGGCGCGCTCCGCAAATTCCTCATTTACGGAAACGCTGACATAGTCCGGCATTTCCACATCCTCTGACTGAATCAATTCCGCAATCGTAATTCCATCCTTTACTTCTTTTGCTGTACCTGCAACAACGATTTTCATGATCTCTCCTCCATTATTCTGATCTCGTAACTGTTCAGTACCTTCACAGTTACGAGGGAAAAGCCCATTTAAAATCGCTGCGCGATGGGGCTTTTCCCCACATTATATATGTTATCATACGTACTTCGCAGCAAGTGCGAAGTACTGTCCTGAATAGTTACCTGATCGCAACTGTGCTCAGTGCCCTAAAAAGCCCCTTTTCAGTCATATCTGAAGACACTCTCTGACCGCCATCTCCAGCACAAGCTTTGGCTGTACCCCGCTAAACCGGCCAACTTCCTTTCCCTCTTTCAGGAAAAGAAACGTCGGCGCGGAAAGAACATGATACTTAGCGGCAAGATCAGAATTCCACGCAACATTTACTTTTCCGATAAATACCTGGTCACCAAATTCTCCTGTCAGTTCTTCCTCCAGTTCAGCAAGTAGCGGTGCCATGCGTTTGCAGGGGACGCAGCTGTCCGAATAAAAGTCAATCAAAGACAGTTTGCCATTTTCCAATACTTTTTCCCGAAAACTTGTACCATCAACCTTTTCCGCCATTGAGTTTTTCCTTTTCCTTTCCTATTCGACCTTTTTTACAATCAGGTCGAACGTACCATCCTCCCGATTAATGAGCTTCAAAACCTGATGTCCCTCTTCTTTTATACTTCTCGGAACATTCTGAACCGGTTCTCCCCCATTCAAATGGATAGAAAGAATCTGTCCATTCTCCAGTTCCTCCAGCGCTACTTTTGCTTTCACAAACGTCACCGGGCAGACAACATCCGTGATATCTACTGACCCATCCACCTGAAATTCCGCCATTCCATAGCTCCTTTCTATCTGTACCTGTTTTTTCAGCATCTTCGCTATCACCCTGCTGCTCCATCGTATGCCGCTTTCAGCACCTCGTGGAATTTCTCTTTGCCGACACGATCAATCGTAAATTTGAACCGTTCTCCGGAATTCGCATTTTCTCCGAAAAATCGAATCGCTGCGTCTGTGACGGCAAAAAGCTGCTCTTCTGATGTAATAAGCGGCAGGGGCGATTCCCCTTTGCAAATACTGTTGCCGAACGTGCCGCCAAACGACAGAATGTATGCCGATTCCGCATCCCAGGCATCGGTCGGGCAGGATTTTGCACATCTTCCGCAGTAATTGCATTTTGCGTAATCTACCGTGACCTTTCCGTCCTCCAGGGTAATCGCGCGGGAGCGGCAGGCCTGTTCACAGACTCCGCATCCGATGCAGTCTTCCTGACGCCATTTTACATTCAGCGCTCCCTTAATTCCCACATCATTTTCCTCTGCTTTCAGGCAATTGTTCTGGCAGCCTGTTACGCCGAATTTGAATTTATGGGGAAGCTCTCTGCCGAAGTAGCGCTGATCCAGCTTTTTCGCAATATCCTGACAGTCAATATTGCCGCTCGGACAGACCGCGTTTCCCTGGCAGGCTGTCACTGTCCGGACACGCGGTCCGCAGACACCAGGTCTGCAGCCGCCATCCGCAAGCTCTGCTTTCACAGAATCAATGTCCTGTAATTTGATAAAAGGAATTTCCACCCCCTGACGGGATGTCAGATGTACATAACCCTCCCCATATTTTTCCGCCACCTCGGCGATTTTCGCGAGATTCTCCGCCGTAAGCGTACCGCCTACTACCTGCAGGCGCAGAGAAAAATGGTCTTTTTGCTTCTGGCGCATAAAGCCGCCTTTTTTCAGTGTCGCGTAATCAACTGCCATAGCCTTCTCCTCGATTCTTATGTCTATAGTAAATCAGATGCTGAATTTGCCTTTGCTTTTTCATGGCAGAGAACAGCAATCAGCTACAAATATCCGCCGTCCTGTGTGCCCTCTGACACCAGGGATGTCTCCCGCAGAATCGTCCGCGCGATTTCACTTGCGGAGCGAATATCTACATTCTTCCATCCGGTATAGACGGATTCTGTTTCAGCGATTTTATATCCCGGACGTTCCACCAGAAGCACGATCAGCCCCGCTTCTGTCAAAAGCTCCAGCGTCCGGCTCACGTCGTCGCCCGGTCCCGGCTGATAGAGAAAAGTTCTCCTTCCTTCTGTGTACAGCCGGTATTCTACCTCCTGTATAAGCTGCAGCGTAATTCCATCTGTCTCCGGCGAAAATTTGAACACCGCTGCGGTATGGCCATTCAATAGCGCACGTTTTACGGCAGTCACCGTTTTGGACTCATGCCAGTCCTGCGTTGTGGAAGTGATAACGCCGCAGGCGGATGTCATATTGGTGATGCGGTCAATCAGAATCAGTTCCCCCAGCGTTTTATGAGCACGGAACATATCCAGCACAACACTGTCGGCAAAGGTAATTTCCGCGGAGCCGATTTCATTTTTACACAAGCGCTCCGTCCGGTATCTTGCCCCTGTGTTCACATCGGTACTATAGCGAATCTGCCGTACCTGTCCGGGAACCAGGCGAGTACCGATTTTTATGAAAAATGCCTTCCCATTTTCCAACGGGACGTCGTCCATCCAGAGAATGTCTGCGGTGACCCCGGAAGCAATCGGCAAATGTGTTCCCGCTGTCAGCACACATCCGCGGGAGACGTCCACCTCCCGATCCAGCTGAATCGTCACAGGCTGCCCCCGAAAGGCTTCTTTCGCTTCGACATCTCCCACCAGAATGCGTTTCACGTGCGCTTTTTCCCTGCTCGGAAGCGCTGTAATTTCTTCTCCGGTCCGAATGACGCCCTCCTCAATCTGCCCCTGGAAACCGCGGAATTCATGGTTTGGGCGGCAGACCCGCTGCACCGGCAGGTAGAAGCTGCCGCCTGACGGATCGGATTGATGCTGCCGGGCGCCAAAAACTGCCGTATCTGTAATATCTGTCTGAAAAAAATGGTTCCCCGCCTTATCCTCAGCGACCTCCACCTGCTCCAGATACGGTAAAAGAGCGGGGCCATCGTACCAGCCAGTATGATCCGATTTCGTGGTTACATTATCCCCCTCTGTCGCGGAAACCGGGATCACAGCCACATCGAACAGATCAATCTCTTTCTTCAGATTTTCAATCTGCAATTCAATCTCCCGAAAGCACGGCTCACTGTAATCCACCAAATCCATCTTGTTTACCGCAAAAACAAAATAACGGATTCCCATCAGGACGCAGATGCGGGCATGGCGTCTGGTCTGCACGAGGACTCCCTGCGTGGCATCCACCAGAATCACCGCAAGATCCGCAAAGGAAGCTCCTACCGCCATATTGCGCGTGTACTCCTCATGCCCCGGCGTATCCGCCACAATAAAGCTCCGGTGTTCGGTTGTAAAATAACGGTATGCGACATCAATCGTGATTCCCTGCTCCCGCTCTGCCATCAGCCCGTCCAGCAAAAGAGAATAGTCAATCGCCCCGCCTCTGGAGCCTACCTTAGAGTCCAGCTCCAGCGCACGCTCCTGATCCGCGTAAATCAGCTTGGAGTCATATAAAATATGTCCGATCAGGGTAGATTTTCCGTCATCCACACTGCCGCAGGTAATAAATTTCAACAGTCCTTTCATATTTAGAAATACCCCTCCCTTTTTCTGCGCTCCATGCTGCCGCTTTCCTCATGGTCAATGACCCGGCTGGTCCGCTCCGATTCCACCGCGCTTAAGGTTTCTTCAATAATCGCGTCCAGCGTATCCGCGTCAGATTCAATCCCTCCGGTCAGAGGATAGCAGCCAAGTGTGCGGAAGCGGATCTTCTTTTTCACAACCTCTTCTCCCGGACGCAGCTTCAGCCGGTCGTCATCCACCATAATGATATTGCCATCCCGATAAACCACGGGACGCTCAGCCGCAAAATAAAGAGGAACAATCTCTATGTTTTCCTGACGGATATATTGCCAGATATCCTTCTCTGTCCAGTTTGACAGGGGGAATACCCTCATACTCTCCCCTTTATGTATCTTCGTATTATAAAGCTTCCACATTTCCGGGCGCTGATTCTTTGGATCCCATGCCTGCTCGGCATTTCGGAAGGAAAAAATCCGTTCCTTTGCCCTGGATTTTTCCTCATCCCTGCGCCCGCCTCCAAATGCCGCAGTGAAACCATATTTCTTCAGCGCCTGTTTTAATGCCTGTGTCTTCATGATATCCGTATAAGCCGAACCATGGTCGAATGGATTAATCCCCTGGCGGACGCCTTCTTCGTTTGTGTACACCAGCATCTCAATCCCCTTTTCCTTCGCGATCCGGTCACGGAACTCGATCATCTCGCGGAATTTCCAGGTCGTGTCAATATGAAGAAACGGAAATGGAGGTCTTTCCGGGTAAAATGCTTTCATAGCCAGATGCATCATCACCGAACTGTCCTTTCCGATTGAATAAAGCATTACCGGTTTTTCGCATTCCGCGGCCACTTCCCGCATGATGTAAATCGCCTCTGCCTCCAGTTCATCCAAATGCGATAAATTGTACATATTCTCTGTCTCCAATCCTTATCTTCGTTTTAGTATCGGTTCGCCTCTCCCGGATTCACACAGACTTCCCGGCTTCCTCCTCCTGGATATGTGACCAGCCAGCGCAGGAGGGTACTTTCTTTTTTTACCGAGAGTACCGCGCCGCAGCCGCCGACATCCGCACCCAGAAAATAGCAGATCGCTCCAAACCTGCATTCCTTTATGCAGGAGGCACACCCCCAGCAGTCGCGTTCATGGCGGATACCAGCGATGCCGTCCGATCCCTTTTTTATCAGATTACCGGGACAGGCTTCCACACATTTACCGCACCCCACACATTTTTCTCTGTCAATTCTGACGCTCATCCCACACCCTCCCGTTTCTGATCTATTGCTGTTTCCCGCGACTTGAGCGCCATAGCTGACTCAGCGAATTTCTTCGTACTCCGCATCTGCGCCCCTCTTCTGTCACCGCAAATCGCGATAAATAATCTCAATCTTCCCATTCCGATATCTTGAATTTACATATTTTTCAAATCCCGGATCTGTCTCAGGGTAATCCGTGTTTTCCGCAAACCCGTGCCATCGGGTCTCTTTTCTGGCCGCCATATGGGCGATCAGCGTCCGGCAGACCACAAGGCGCTCCCGGAGTTCATAAATCCGCAGCAGGTCATCCATTGTCTCCGCCCAAAGGCCCTGTGTCTGTTCTTGCAGCAGCCGGATTTTCTGATCCGCTTCCTGCAGGCCGCGCTCGTTGTAGCGGTAATCCGTGCGGATGCCGCCCGCATACTGATCCATGATCTTTTGCATGGCCTCCTCCGCCTGTTCAGTATCAACCAGAGAACGGGGATTGGAAAGGTATGTCTCGTATTCCCGTTTCTTTGCAAATCCGCGCTCACCCGGCGCTGACTCATGAATCTCTCTGTCATCCGGATCAAACAGGGCAATTTCCTGCTCGTTTGCCTTTGGCACAAGTCCTCCCTTCCCTTCGGAAACGTCTGACAGGTATCGAAGCATTGCCTCTGCCGCAATCTCTGCCTCCGCCAGCGCGCCAGTGACATATTTCTGCGGGCAGCCGCCCGCCACGTCCCCGGCAGCGAAAAGCCCGCGAAGGGTTGTCTTCCGTTCTGCGTCTATCCAATAGCCACTTGCAGTATGGCCGCCCACGACATACGGCTCCGTACCTTCGATTTCCACATCCTTCCGTGCCGGGCCTCCTGCGTCCTCCAGCCACTTTAACGTCTGTGACGGAGCCATATTCAGATACGCCCGGTACAGATCCATCTCCTGTTCTTCTGATATCCCGGATGTTTTCAAATAACAGGGGCCGCGCCCTTCCCGGTTTTCCATTACCGTCCCGTACAGACGGCCGGACGTCGTCCGGTCATAATAATTTTCATATTCCTCTCTTTTGGCATTGATCTGGCTGGCGGCGATGCCCTGTGCAATCGTCCCCACCGGGGCGATTGTATCCTTGCAGCGAAGCGCGATAAAACGCATTTCGAAGGTCGTCATCTCCGCCCCCGCCAGTATGCCCATTGCGTAACCGGCCCCGGTATTAAAAGGAGGATACCACATTTTATGTCTTGAAAATCCGGGATTGTTGGGTCGGTACAGGCCTGCCGCCCCGCTGGTCACAATCAGCACCGTTTTAGCATGAATTTCATAAAATACGGGCGCGTCCACACCAAAGCCATACGCGCCGCGCACCGTTCCATCCTCCAGTATGTAATCTGTAATATTTACATGGTTCAGAACCGTCACATTCGGCTGCGTGGACGCCGCTTTTGCCAGCAGCGGCTTGATGTTTTCCCCATTGATTTTAATGTTGCGCCAGCCGCGCGCGGCATAACTGCCATCCTCATTTTTCAGAATGACCAGTCCCAGCCGTTCCAGCTCGGCCGTCACCTCATTGAGGCGCTCGGACATTGACAAAAGCAAGTCCTCCCGCGCTATCCCATAAGCATCCCTTTTGGCATAATCCACATAATCCTGCGGTGTATGCCCTTCTATAATATAAGCATTCAGCGCATTTACCCCGGCCGCAAGGCAGCCACTGCGCCGGATATTCGCTTTTTCCGCGATCAATACACGGTAATCGGATCTCTGTCCAAGGATGTAAGCGGCATAGCAGCCTGCCGTTCCGCCGCCGATGATGAGGATGTCCGTAGAAAGCACTTTTGTCTCAAGCTTTTTTAATGTTGTTTTCTGCTCCGTCTGCATCGTTCCTCTTCCCTTTTTATTTTTGATAACGCTTAGATGATCACCGTCTCTTCTGTACTGATCAGCGAATTTCCAATAATTTTTACTTTCTGATCTTCACCAAATACATAAGCACGATAGATAAATACCCGGGCTTTCTCCCCTTCCTGCACCGGTTCCTCCTCGATTTTCCGCATACCCTGCAACAGAATTCCATGGATTCTCACCCACAGGTCAATCTCACGCCCACGGAAGAGCACGCGCTCGACGATCCCTTCCTCCGTAGAGATTTCATAACGGAGTGTCTCCCCAGCTTTGGAAATACTCACATTCTCCGGCCGGATTACAGCATGATATTGTGGGCCCAGCTGGTTAAATCCGTTGAAGCTGCCAATGTTATCAATTCGCGTCGGATGCCCCATGAATTCCGCGACGAACGCAGTATCCGGGCTGCGGTAAATATCCATAGGCGACCCGATCTGCTCAATGCGCCCGCTGTTCGTGATGATAATTTCATCCGCCACCTCGATCGCCTCATCCTGATCATGTGTGACGAAAATGCTGGTTACGCCTACTTTGTTGATCATTTCGCGCAGCCAGGCCCGAAGCTCCTGCCTTACTTTCGCGTCAATCGCCGCAAATGGCTCATCCAGAAGCAGCAGTTCAGGGTTCGGAGCGAGCGCCCTCGCAAAAGCCACCCGCTGTCTCTGCCCGCCGGAGAGCTGATTCGGATAGCGTTTTTCCAGACCCTCCAGTCCAATCAGAGAGATCAGTTCATTTACCCTTTCCCGAATATCCTTTGCTTTCCATTTATTTACTTTTAATCCGAAGGCAATATTGTCATACACCGTCTTATAGCGGAACAGTGCATAATTCTGAAAGACGAACCCTACGCCGCGCTTACTGGCGGGAACATTGCTGACGTCTTTTCCGTCAATCAGAATCTCTCCCGAATCCGCCGTCTCCAGTCCGGCGATGATGCGCAAAATCGTTGTTTTCCCGCTTCCGCTCGGCCCAAGCAGGGCAACCAGCCGCCCTTTTTCTACGCCAAAGCTCACATCCTGTGAAGCCTGGCAGTCCTGAAAGGACTTATTAATTCCCTTTAATTCCAGATATTTTTCTTTTCTTTTTTCTGCTTTATTGTTTGGCTGTTCCATTTCGTTCTCCCTGCGATTTCATGTGTCTTTGTTTCCAATCGGTTCCGTCATCGCCAGATAGCATTCCATTCCACGGAATTCTTTGGGGCTGATCCGCCGCTTTATATAAAGCTACGCTTCCGACGTCTCTTTCTTTCCCTTGCGTTCCAGGATACTGCGAAGTACCAGAATGATGACAGCCATTAATACCAGAATCGCTGACACCGCAAATGCTCCTGTAAAATCGTAACCCTGATACAGAAGCTCTATGTAAAGCGGCATGGTATTGGTTTTTCCCCGAAGATGTCCGGACAGCACCGACACCGCGCCGAACTCTCCCATCGCTCTGGCACTGCAGAGGACAATTCCATACAGAAGCGACCATTTGATATGAGGAAACGTGATTTCCCGAAAAATCCGGAATCCGCCCGCTCCCATCAGCGCAGCCGCTTCCTCTTCATCTGTCCCTTTCGCAGTCAGCACCGGAATAATCTCCCTCGATACAAATGGGAACGTGACAAAAATCGTTGCCAGCACAATTCCGGGGACTGCAAAAATAATCTGGATACCGGCTTCTTTCAGATACGGATATAATGCACTCTGCCGCCCAAAGGTCAGCACATAGATCAATCCGGCGATGATTGGCGACACCGTAAGCGGCAGATCAATCAGCGTCGAAATAATCTTCTTCCCCCTGAACTGAAAACGGGTAATCAGCCAGGCTGCGAAAACCCCAAAAATGGTATTAAAAATCACGGTAAGTACAGTCACCTCAATGGTCAGCAGAATTGCCTTTACCGCATACTCATCCGACACAGCCTCCCAGAACGCCCCGACTCCTTCCCTGAAAGCAGTCACAAGAACATAAATCAACGGCAACACCAGCATGACGATCAGGAAAGCCGCACAGATTCCGATGAGCAGCCATTTTACAGGTCCCGAGTTTTTCTTTGTGTTCATAATGATACCTTTCTGTCTTTTCACCGAACAAATCCACTGTATTTCATCAGCAGCAAATGCTTTTCACGCAAAAGCCGAGATTTCCCATATATCATCTCTACGCGATACCGCTTACGATCCGTGACGCGCGGCTCTGTGCCACGGCGTTGACGAAAAGAATCACAAATGCCGCCAGCAGCATCACCAGAGCAATCGACGTCGCGCTGGCATAATCGTATTCCTGCAGCTCCGACATAATCATCAGGGGAGCAATTTCCGTCTTATATGGGGTATTTCCCGCAATGAACACGACGCTGCCGTACTCGCCAAGCCCTCTCGCGAATGAAGTGGTAAAGCCTGCGATCAATGCCGGAAAAATCTCCGGCAGGATCACATGTCTTAATGTCTGTCCGCTGCTTGCACCCAAAATATTGGCAGCCTCCTCAAACTGCGGATCCAGGCTTTCCAGCACGGGCTGCACGGAACGAACCACAAAGGGAATTCCAATGAAAACCAGAGCCACCGTAATACCGGTCGTTGTGTATGCGATCTTTATGCCAAACCGGTTAAAGAAACTCCCTACCCAGCCATTTGTGGTAGTAAGATGGGTAAGAGAGATACCCGCGACCGCTGTCGGAAGTGCAAATGGAAGTTCAATAATCCCATTCATGATTTCTTTTCCCGGAAACTCATGGCGTACCAGCACCCAGGCCAGAATCGTACCCATCACCGCGTCAATCACCGCTGCGACAAAAGCAGTCCGGAAGCTGACTGCGTAGCTGGATAATACCCTGGGTCTGGTCACTGTACTGATGAAATCCGCAAACGAGAGCTGCGCGGAATAAATAACCAGCGTACAAAGCGGAATGACCACGATCAGCCCCAGCATAGCCGTTACGATTCCCAGAGAAAGGCCAAATCCCGGAATCACCCGTTTCTTTTTTCTCTTCTTTTCATTCAAAATCTGGTTCCACCTTTCCACCGCTTAAGCCGCGCAATGTGCGATGGCACCGGAGCATCCGTTTCGCCTTTATGGATATAAGGATACGCAGCACCATCGCGTAAATTGTATTTCTGACTTCCTCTTAACTGTTCAGTATCTTCAAAGTTACTCCAGATCACCGCTTACTCTTCGTAGATGCTGTCGAAGATGGCTCCGTCCACAAAGTGCGTTTCAGTCGCTTCCGTCCAACCGCCAAAGTGGCTGATGTCCGTCAGTTCTACATTCGTGTTAATCCACTTGCCATCCTCCGGAATCTCGGTAATCGTATTGCTCTCATCCTCCGTCGCGTACTCCGCAAGGATCTCTTCGTTTGACGGACGATAATAGTTTTCCGCCTCCAGGCGCTGCGCCTCATCCGAATACAGGTAGCTCAGATATTCGGTCGCAACCTCTCTCGTGCCTCTGTCGTCCACAACCTCATCCACAATCGCTACGGTAGGCTGGCAGAGAATGGATACGGACGGAACTACGATTTCATACTCTCCCGGATATTCCTCCAGTGCCAGGAAAGCCTCGTTTTCCCAGGCAAGCAGCACATCCCCCTGTCCATTCTCCGTAAAGGTGGTTGTCGCGCCGCGTGCGCCGGAGTCAAGCACTAATACGTTCTCATACAGTGTCTTGATGCTCTCCTGAATCTCTTCGTCACTCTGTCCCTGCAGCTCGAAATAATACCACGCCGCCAGGTAATTCCAGCGTGCGCCGCCGGACGTCTTCGGGTTCGGTGTGATGACTCCTACGCCTTCCTTCAGCAGATCATCCCAGTCCTGGATATCCTGCGGATTTCCCGAACGCACCAGAAAGACGATCGTAGAAGTATAAGGCGAGCTGTCCAGATCAAACTCTGAGGTATACCCTGCCTCGATCAGTCCCGCGTCCACAAGCGTATCTACATCACCCTCCAGAGCCAGCGTCACCACATCCGCCTCCAGGCCGTTCGCTACTTCAAGCGCCTGCTTACCGGAGCCGCCGTGAGACTGTACAATCTCGACTTCCTCGCCGGTCAGCTCCAGCCAGTGCGCCTGGAACAGCTCATTGTAAGCCGCGTAAAGTTCCCTTGTCGGGTCATAAGAAACATTTGTAATCTCTACACTGGCGGCAGATGCCGGTATGCTGCCAACGCCCAGCGCAAGTGCGCATAAGCCTGCTGCCGAACCACTTAAAAATTCTCTTCTTGTTATTCTTCTCATTTCTATCTTCCTCCTATGCTTCTATCAAAAAATTTAATGCAAGTTACACTCACTTTCTATTTTCATCAAAATCCCTGTCTCCTGTTGCCGGACTGGCGTCAACAGCCACAGATACCTCCGGCGGATAAGAAAATCAGTCTCATATTCTTTCCTCCATTTTCCTCCTTATTTAGTAGGTTTTGTGTGCTATGTGGTAATCATACAACAAAAAAAAGGAATCCGTCAATCTCCGGATTCCGATAACTGGTTATCGGTTTTTCAGATAACCATAACCTGTCGATTAAATACCATTTATACTGCGGCTGAAGAGGCCCGCTCAGCCATTTTTCAGCGCTGTAGTAATAGCGTTCGTAAAGTCCTCGATCAGATCCTTCGCATCCTCAATCCCTACGCTGACGCGGATCAGGTCGTCATAAACTCCCGCTGCTTCCTTTTGCTCTTCCGATGCGTGTACATAGATCGTTGACGCCGGATGGATGACCAGGGTACGGACATCGCCGATATTGGTGGCCTTTTTCGCGTATTTCAGGCTATCCATCACCTGGTACGCGTTCTCCTTCGAGCCGACGCGCACGGTCAGGATAGCACCGCCGCCCTTTCCGCTAAACTGGCTTTCTGCCAGCGCGTGATATGGGCTTTCCTTCAACGTTGGATAATTCACAGACAGGCAGCCGCCCTGCTCGCGAGCCATTTGAGCAATGGCCCCGGCAAGCGCCTGCGCATTCTCACAGATTCGCTGCATCCGAAGACCCAGCGTTTCTAAACCGACCACATTCAAAAAAGCGTTCATTGGAGCAAGACAGGCTCCCATATTTCTCCAGATTCCGTTACGCAGCTTTGCGGTATAGGCAAACGGACCGTAGGAGCGGTATTTCTTCATGCCGGGATAGCGTTCGGTGTCCCATTTGAAGTTTCCGCCATCCACAATAATTCCACTGATGGAATTTCCGCCGCCGTTTATATATTTTGAGGAAGAATGCACAATAATATCCGCGCCGTATTCAAGTGGGCGGATCAGATAAGGAGTTGCGGTAGTCGCGTCCACAATCAGCGGGATTCCCCTCGCATGTGCAAGCTCTGCCACACTGCGGACATCCATCACATCCAGTGCCGGATTCCCGATCAGTTCGCCAAAAATAACCTTTGTCTTCTCATTTATCAGCGGTTCTATTTCCTGAACCGTCACATGCTGAACATACCGTGTTGTAATCCCAAAGCTTTTCAGATCCCCAAACAGATCAATGGTCCCGCCGAACAGGCCGCTTCCCGCGATCACCTCATCTCCCGCCTGAACAATGTTCAAAAGCGACAGCGTGACCGCCGCCATCCCGGAAGAACAGGCCACGGCGCCCACTCCGCCCTCCAGTTCACAGATTCGTCTTTCAAACGCATCCACCGTAGGATTTCCGATTCTGGAATACGCAAATCCCGGCGCCCGATTCTGGAATACCTTTTCCAATGCCTCCGAGCTTTCATAGCTAAATGCGCTTACCTGTGAAATCGGGGGCAGGGTAGCGCCATTCTGATATTCTTTTGCCTCTTTTCCATGCAGCAGTTTTGTTGAAAATTCCATCGTATTTCATCCTCCACTTTAAAGTTATAGTCCAACCGCCCTGAATGCCTGTTCCAGATCACCTATAATGTCTTCTGGTGACTCAAGTCCAACACTAAATCGAATAAAACCCTTTCTGAATTTTTCCGGATATAACAGAATTCTCTCATCATAACTCGGCTGCGGAAAAATCAGGCTCTCGTCGTGTCCGAGGGAGACCGCGAAAGTGACGACCTTCAGCTTTGCGCAAAACTGCTCGACTGTTTTATCATCCGTATTTATACCAAAAGAGATCACGCCTCCATAGCCGTTTTGCATCTGCCGCTTCGCGAGCTCGTGTCCAGGATTACTCGAAAGACCCGGATAAGATACAAACGTAACGTTTTCCCGCTGCTCCAGCCACTCGGCAATCTTCTGTGCGGAGTGGTTAATCCGCTCCATTCGCATGGGGAACGTGACGGATCCCCGGAAAATCTGCCACGCGTTGAACGGACTGATCACAGACCCGACATTGACCTGCGCTTCATAACGAATGCGATCCATAGTTTCCAGATCATTCGAGATAATCGCCCCTCCCTGTGCGTCACCATGGCCGTTGATAAACTTTGTAAGCGCGTCTACCACAAAATCTGCCCCAAGCTCCAACGGCTTTTGATTCAGAGGGGACGCAAAGGTGTTATCAACTGACAGAATTGCTCCATTTTCGTGAGCAAGCTTCGCAACCGCCGCTATATCTGTCACCCCTACGGTTGGATTGTCCGGCGTTTCGATATGAACCAGCTTTGTACCTGGAGTGATCGCTCTTTTTACCGCCTCCAGGTCTGTCATGTCCACCATGACCGTTTCCACGCCGAATTTTTTATTGAACAGCTCATGGAACATCCGGTAGACGGCCATATAACTGACATTTGGATACACGACCCGATCTCCGGATTTCAAAAGCGTCCAGAACAGCGCATGAAGTGCCCCGACTCCGCTTGCCAGCACGATCGCGTCATCCGCATTGTACAGAGCCGCGATTTTTTCCTCCAGCCAGTGCTGGTTGGCATTTCCATTTCTGGAATACATCAAAAGATCCGTAGAGGAATAATTAACCTGTGAAAGATCATCCGGCAGCCTGTAGCTGTTCGCCATGTGCAAAGGTCTGCGGACAGCGCCGGTTCC
>Ga0192275_1034_pt1 | contig 30214 bp, 26 predicted proteins | sample Koala_Koa24_H3_FD_131265 | JGI IMG/M metagenome (GOLD analysis project Ga0192275, IMG submission 131265) | Enriched cells from koala feces incubated with labeled cellulose particles, San Francisco Zoo, California, United States - Koala_Koa2-4_H3 ...
TGGAGAAGTACTCAAGAGGCTGAAGAGGCGCCCCTGCTAAGGGTGTAGGTCGTTAACGCGGCGCGAGGGTTCAAATCCCTCCTTCTCCGTTTCAACTTGATCAGGAAAATAGAGAATAAAAAACTTGAAAAAAGTTGAAAAAAGTTGTTGACAAACAGGAAAACATGTGATATCCTATCAGAGTTGCTCCTGAGAAATGAGCCAACAACAAAGAAATAAGAAAGAACCTTGATAACTGAACAGTGAGACAACCTTGAAAAGATTCTAAAAAAGTTTCAGCCGTCTTGATCGATAGGCTGGGAACTTAGATGAGTTAAATTTAAGGAACTGACCTTTAAAAAACAGTAAAGGGAAAGATAGCTAACGTTATCTGACCTGGATTGAACATTTTATCAGAGAGTTTGATCCTGGCTCAGGATGAACGCTGGCGGCGTGCTTAACACATGCAAGTCGAACGAAGCATTTCCGATGAGACCTTCGGGTGGATTTGGAGATGACTGAGTGGCGGACGGGTGAGTAACGCGTGGGCAACCTGCCCTGTACAGGGGGACAACAGCTGGAAACGGCTGCTAATACCGCATAAGCGCACGGAGACGCATGTTTCTGTGTGAAAAACTCCGGTGGTACAGGATGGGCCCGCGTCTGATTAGGCAGTTGGTGGGGTAACGGCCTACCAAACCGACGATCAGTAGCCGGCCTGAGAGGGCGACCGGCCACATTGGGACTGAGACACGGCCCAAACTCCTACGGGAGGCAGCAGTGGGGAATATTGCACAATGGGGGAAACCCTGATGCAGCGACGCCGCGTGAGCGAAGAAGTATTTCGGTATGTAAAGCTCTATCAGCAGGGAAGAAAGTGACGGTACCTGACTAAGAAGCTCCGGCTAAATACGTGCCAGCAGCCGCGGTAATACGTATGGAGCAAGCGTTATCCGGATTTACTGGGTGTAAAGGGAGCGTAGACGGCGAAGCAAGTCTGATGTGAAAGGCCGGGGCTCAACCCCGGGACTGCATTGGAAACTGTTTTGCTTGAGTGCCGGAGAGGTAAGCGGAATTCCTGGTGTAGCGGTGAAATGCGTAGATATCAGGAGGAACACCAGTGGCGAAGGCGGCTTACTGGACGGTAACTGACGTTGAGGCTCGAAGGCGTGGGGAGCAAACAGGATTAGATACCCTGGTAGTCCACGCAGTAAACGATGAATACTAGGTGTCGGTGCCCAGGGGGTATCGGTGCCGCAGCAAACGCAATAAGTATTCCACCTGGGGAGTACGTTCGCAAGAATGAAACTCAAAGGAATTGACGGGGACCCGCACAAGCGGTGGAGCATGTGGTTTAATTCGAAGCAACGCGAAGAACCTTACCAGGCCTTGACATCCCGATGACGCAGAAGTAATGTTCTGTTCCCTTCGGGGCATTGGAGACAGGTGGTGCATGGTTGTCGTCAGCTCGTGTCGTGAGATGTTGGGTTAAGTCCCGCAACGAGCGCAACCCTTATGTTCAGTAGCCAGCGGGTAAAGCCGGGCACTCTGGAGAGACTGCCAGGGATAACCTGGAGGAAGGTGGGGATGACGTCAAATCATCATGCCCCTTATGGCCTGGGCTACACACGTGCTACAATGGCGTAAACAAAGGGAAGCGAAGCCGCGAGGTGGAGCAAATCCCAAAAATAACGTCCCAGTTCGGACTGAAGTCTGCAACCCGACTTCACGAAGCTGGAATCGCTAGTAATCGCGAATCAGAATGTCGCGGTGAATACGTTCCCGGGTCTTGTACACACCGCCCGTCACACCATGGGAGTCGGTAACGCCCGAAGTCAGTGACCCAACCGAAAGGAGGGAGCTGCCGAAGGCGGGACTGGTAACTGGGGTGAAGTCGTAACAAGGTAGCCGTACGGGAACGTGCGGCTGGATCACCTCCTTTCTAAGGAAGAGAGTCAGAAGTAGAGGGTGTCTTACTGTTGAGTTACCAAGGAGCGAGTGCGCAGACAGTTCCGAAGGGAAGCCGGGAGCTTGCTCACGGAAGTCCCTGAGCAGCTGGATGCATAAGAGCCTTGCAGATCGCGAGATGAAGCGAAGCGGAATCGAGCGAGCGGAGAGGCGGGCACGCGCGACTGTGGCAATAAAAATTTCTGGTGGCGATGCGCCTGGGGGTCACACCCGTTCCCATCCCGAACACGATGGTTAAGACCCAGGCGGCCGATGGTACTGCATTGGAGACGATGTGGGAAAGCAGGTGGCTGCCAGAATTACAAAAGGGCTTATAGCTCAGCTGGTTAGAGCGCACGCCTGATAAGCGTGAGGTCGGTGGTTCGAGTCCACTTAAGCCCAGAATATGTGTATGAGCTTAAGAAATAGTCTTAAGCCCATCCCATGGGGGTGTAGCTCAGTTGGGAGAGCACCTGCCTTGCAAGCAGGGGGTCAAGAGTTCGAATCTCTCCATCTCCATTTGGCAGCACAATGTTGCCAAATATCGTACCTTGAAAACCGCATACAGAAAAAAATATCCGATGAATTTCATTTTATGAGAAAGCCAGGATGAGAATCCTGTCAATAAGATTAAATTCATCACAAGACATCCGAGGATATGTTCAGGTTATTGAGAGATGGCCTGAATGTATAAATTGCAACAAATTCTTATTAATGAGCATTAATAAAGAAAGAACCAGCCGGAGCATACAACGCTATGTATGTGAAGGTTAAGCGAATAAGAGCGCAGGGTGGATGCCTTGGCACTAAGAGCCGATGAAAGACGTGATAAGCTGCGAAAAGCTTCGGGGAGGAGCAAATATCCATCGATCCGGAGATATCTGAATGGGGAAACCCGGCGGAGGAACCCTCCGTCACCCATACGCCAATCCATAACGTATGGGAGGGAACCCGGTGAACTGAAACATCTAAGTAGCCGGAGGAAGAGAAAGAAACATCGATTCCGTAAGTAGCGGCGAGCGAACGCGGAAGAGCCCAAACCGGGATGCGTGCATCCCGGGGTTCGGACCGCAGAATTGATTCTGCAACTGTAGGGGAACGGTTTTGGGAAAGCCGTCCAGAGAGGGTGAAAGACCCGTACCCGAAACGGAAGCAGACATGGCGGTATCCAGAGTACCACGAGACACGTGGAACCTTGTGGGAACAAGCGGGGACCACCCCGTAAGGCTAAATACTACTTAGTGACCGATAGCGCATAGTACTGTGAAGGAAAGGTGAAAAGGACCCCGGGAGGGGAGTGAAAGAGAACCTGAAACCCTGTGTTTACAAGCTGTGGGACATCTATAATTAAGATGGACCGCGTACTTTTTGTAGAACGGTCCGGCGAGTTGCGGACACTGGCGAGGTTAAGTATCAAAGATACGGAGCCGGAGGGAAACCAAGTCTTAATAGGGCGATAAGTCAGTGTATGCAGACCCGAAACCGGGTGATCTACCCATGTCCAGGTTGAAGCTGCCGTAAGAGGTAGTGGAGGACCGAACGCACATCTGTTGAAAAAGGTGGCGATGAGGTGTGGGTAGGGGAGAAATTCCAATCGAACCCGGAGATAGCTGGTTCTCCTCGAAATAGCTTTAGGGCTAGCCTCGTTTTAGTCTAATGGAGGTAGAGCACTGAATTTCCTAGGGGGCGTCAAAGCTTACCGAAGAATATCAAACTCCGAATGCCATATAGATGATGAACGGGAGTCAGACTGCACGAGATAAGTTGGGTGGTCAAAAGGGAAACAGCCCAGACCTCCAGCTAAGGCCCCAAAGTGCGTGTTAAGTGGGAAAGGATGTGGGATTTCAAAGACAACCAGGATGTTGGCTCAGAAGCAGCCTCACATTAAAAGAGTGCGTAATAGCTCACTGGTCGAGAGGTCCTGCGCCGAAAATTTCCGGGGCTAAAACACGCCGCCGAAGCTGAGGAATTGAGAAATCAATTGGTAGAGGAGCATTGCATACGTGAGGAAGCAGTACCGAAAGGAGCTGTGGAGTGTATGGAAGAGAGAATGCCGGAATGAGTAGCGAGAGGGAGGTGGGAATCCTCCCGGCCGAATATCCAAGGTTTCCAGAGTAAAGCTGATCTGCTCTGGGTAAGTCGGGGCCTAAGGCGAGGTCGAAAGACGTAGCCGATGGACAGCAGGTTGAGATTCCTGCACTACAGTGAGACAGAACTGTGGGGACGCATGTGGAGAGCACGGGCGCGGAATGGAAAGCCGCGTACAAGCGAGGTAGCCGTAAGGGAGGCAAATCCCCCTTGCAAAGCGAAGACGTGACGTGGACCGAACTATTAGTAGGGAAGCGTGTGAGCCATGTGCCAAGAAAAGCCGCTATTGTTCTGACTGTACCCGTACCGTAAACCGACACAGGTGGATGAGGAGAGAATCCTAAGGCCGACGGAAGAAGCATTGTTAAGGAACTCGGCAAAATGGCCCCGTAACTTCGGGAGAAGGGGCGCCAGGGAGATCTGGCCGCAGAGAATAGGCCCAAGCAACTGTTTAGCAAAAACACAGGTCTATGCAAAACCGCAAGGTGAAGTATATGGGCTGACGCCTGCCCGGTGCTGGAAGGTTAAGAGGAGAGCTTAGCGCAAGCGAAGGTTTGAATTCAAGCCCCAGTAAACGGCGGCCGTAACTATAACGGTCCTAAGGTAGCGAAATTCCTTGTCGGGTAAGTTCCGACCCGCACGAAAGGCGTAATGATTTGGGCGCTGTCTCGACAATGCATCCGGTGAAATTGAAGTACCAGTAAAGATGCTGGTTACCCGCGCCAGGACGGAAAGACCCCATGGAGCTTTACTCTAGCTTGGCACTGGGATTCGGTAATGCATGTACAGGATAGGTGGGAGGCAGTGAAGTCGTGACGCCAGTTGCGATGGAGCCAATGTTGGGATACCACCCTTGCGTTATTGGGTTTCTAACCCGCGGCCGTAAGCCGGCCGGGGGACAATGCCTGGTGGGGAGTTTGACTGGGGCGGTCGCCTCCGAAAGGGTATCGGAGGCGCCCAAAGGTTCCCTCAGAATGGTTGGAAACCATTCGAAGAGTGCAAAGGCAGAAGGGAGCTTGACTGTGACACCGACGGGTGGAACAGGTACGAAAGTAGGGCTTAGTGATCCGGTGGTATTAAGTGGGAATGCCATCGCTCAACGGATAAAAGCTACCCTGGGGATAACAGGCTTATCACTCCCAAGAGTTCACATCGACGGAGTGGTTTGGCACCTCGATGTCGGCTCATCGCATCCTGGGGCTGTAGCAGGTCCCAAGGGTTGGGCTGTTCGCCCATTAAAGCGGTACGCGAGCTGGGTTCAGAACGTCGTGAGACAGTTCGGTCCCTATCCGGCGCGGGCGTAGGATATTTGAGAGGAGCTGCCCTTAGTACGAGAGGACCGGGGTGGACTGGCCACTGGTGTACCGGTTGTTCCGCCAGGAGCACGGCCGGGTAGCCAAGCCAGGCAGGGATAAACGCTGAAGGCATCTAAGCGTGAAGCCCCCCTCAAGATGAGATATCCTAAGACCCCTTGGAGAATACGAGGTAGATAGGGCAGGGGTGGAAGTGCAGTAATGCACGGAGCTGACTGCTACTAATAGGTCGCAAGCTTATCCTATGTTCCGATTTTCGAAGAAAGTCGAGAACTTAAGAATATCATGGTTTACAAGGTAAACAGGTGATAAAAGAACGGTTGGGGAATTGATTGTAATGGTTCGGATGATATAAAATTCTGTGTGTGGTTTTGAAGGTACGATGAAATAAGGCCCAGTGGCTCAGTTGGTTAGAGCGCCGCCCTGTCACGGCGGAGGTCGTGAGTTCGAGTCTCATCTGGGTCGTTTCTTTAATATATGGGGTCTTAGCTCAGCTGGGAGAGCATCTGCCTTACAAGCAGAGGGTCATAGGTTCGAGCCCTATAGGCCCCAGTTAAAGAAATTCTCGTGCCGATGTGGCTCAATTGGCAGAGCAGCTGATTTGTAATCAGCAGGTTATCGGTTCGAGTCCGATCATCGGCTTTTGAATCAAATAAATATATGGGTGGGTTCCCGAGCGGCCAAAGGGGGCAGACTGTAAATCTGTTGTCGACGACTTCGAAGGTTCGAATCCTTCCCCACCCAGTTGTCAATTATATTGGCATCATAATTTTATATCGCGGGGTGGAGCAGTCCGGAAGCTCGTCGGGCTCATAACCCGAAGGTCGCAGGTTCAAATCCTGCTCCCGCAACTTGGCAGGATCAAGGGGATTCTGCCGTAAATGTGCCCAGATAGCTCAGTTGGTAGAGCAGAGGACTGAAAATCCTCGTGTCGCTGGTTCGATTCCGGCTCTGGGCATGCTGTTTATTCTCCGGAGGATTTCTTTCTGAGATAACAACAGATGGGATATTAGCTCAGGTGGTAGAGCACTTGACTTTTAATCAAGTTGTCCGGGGTTCGAATCCCCGATGTCTCATGAGGTACTTCAAAAATTCGAATAGAATATTTTTGTTGGAACTGGAACGTCTCTTTTTGAGGCGTTTTTTTTGTACAATAGGAATGTTCTTGTACTCCCTTGTAAAAGATAAGCTATGCGCACAGATGTGTCTGGAAAATAATTTTGATGATAAGGAAATGTGATAGTTGACATTTTATATACCGAACGGTATAATTGGAAAGAAAGCGGCGAAATGGAGACAATATGGAAAAGACGGATATTGTAGTGAATATGGAAAACATGGATAACCGAAGCCGGCTTTTGCAGTGCGCAAATGAATTGTTTTATGAAAAAGGATATGACGCGGTCGGCGTGCAGGAGATCGTAGTTCAGGCAGGCTTGACGAAGCCCACTCTTTATTATTATTTTGGCAGTAAAAAGGGGTTGCTCGAAGCACTGGTTGCGGATCGTTTTGCGCGTCTTCGTGGGATGTATCAGGAGCTGAGTAGGCGTGAGAATATGCGTATAGAGGAAGCGCTGAACTGGCTGGCTGATATTTTTTGCGGATTTTTTGAGCAGGATCGGCACTTTTACATGTTGATGATGGCTTTGTTTTATTCGGCAAGAGGAAATGAGGCTTATCAGACAATCCAGCCATATATGGTAGAGTTTTATGATATGGTAGTGCGGGTGTTTGACCGTGCGGCGGATCAGCTGGGAAATATGTACGGGCGACAGCGGCAGTTTGCGATTGGTTTTGTGGGGACGATCAGTTCTTATTTTCTGCTTCATTACGAACATGACCCTGGAGAATGCGAGCGGGTGGACAGACAGCAAATTTCATCACTGGTAAGACAGTTTATGTATGGAATTTTCTCCTGATGGCAGTATGAATGATGACGGAAGATGCCTCGCGATGTCAGGACATCAGCCGAAGACAAAAGCAAACGTAAAAGAAGAATGTATGAATGATGTCGGAAGATGCTTTGCGATATCGGGCGCCGGATATAGCAGCGATATCAGCAGAGGATTATACAGTTTATGAGAAAATATTTTACGGAGGAACAGTAATATGTCAGTCTGGTATGACAACACAGTTTTTTATCACATGTATCCGCTCGGAATGAGCGGCGCACCATTTGAGAATAGAGAAGAACAGGTGGTTCACCGTTTTTCAGAATTGGAAAAATGGCTTCCACATATTCGGAATCTGGAATGTGGAGCGATTTACATCGGGCCACTGTTTGAGTCGACAACGTACGGGTATGACACGCGCGATTATAGGCTGGTGGACCGCAGATTGGGTGATAATGAGGATTTTAAACGTTTTGTAAGGAATGCTCATCAGCTTGGGCTGAAGGTGGTAGTGGATGGTGTGTTCAACCATACGGGGCGCGAGTTTTTTGCGTTTCAGGATATTCAGAGAAACCGGGAAGGTTCGCGGTATTGCGGCTGGTATAAGGGGATTAATTTCTGGGGAAATAATCCGTATAATGATGGTTTTGGATATGAGGCATGGAGGAATTGTTTTGAGCTGGTGAATCTGAATTTGCAAAACAGGGAAGTAAAAGATTATCTGTTTGATGTGATACGTTTCTGGATTCATGAATTTGATATTGATGGGATTCGGCTGGACTGTGCGGATTGTCTGGACTTTGATTTTATGCGGGAAATGCGATGGATGACAGGGAATGAGAAGCAGGATTTCTGGCTGATGGGTGAAGTAATTCACGGAGATTATTCACGATGGGTAAATCAGGAAATGCTGCATTCTGTGACAAATTATGAGCTGCATAAGGGACTGTACTCGGGACACAACGATCACAATTATTTCGAGATTGCCCATACGATCCGGCGCTTGTTTGACGGGAATGGTGGATTGTGTCGCGGCAAGATTTTGTATTCGTTTGTCGACAATCATGATGTGGATCGGATCATTTCGAAGCTGAACGATAAACGTCATATAAAATCGGTATATACATTGCTGTATACATTGCCTGGGCTGCCTTCGATTTACTATGGTTCGGAGTGGGGCGTGGAGGGACGTAAATCTAATGGCGGTGATCCGGCGCTGCGCCCTTGCCTGAATCTGGAGGAAATGGAAAAGAACCCGCCGGTGCCGGGGCTGGAAGCGTATGTGACATTTCTCGGAAAATGTCGCAGAGAACATCCGGTGGTCGGTGAGGGGATATATCGGGAACTGATGCTGACTACGAGACAGTATGCGTTTGCGCGGATTGGTCAGAATGAGACGGCAGTTGTAATGGTAAATAATGATGAAAATCCGGCAATTCATTCCGTTCCGCTGCCGTGTGCGGCAAATCGAATTACAGAGCTGGCATCCGGTGAGACTTTCTATGCGGAGAATGGGAGGCTGACCGCTGAAGTTGGGCCGGGAGAGGGACGGATCTTTATCCTGGAAGTATGAAATTATGGTTGCTGGTCAAAGCCGGACTGCATACCTGCTATGGGTTGTCGGTATAGGTCACACCTGCAGAGAAAAAATAAGGGAAATTGGTCAGAGCGCGGCCTGTAACAGCGACCAGTAACATGAACGATAATATTGCATAGAAGCAGTTGCGGGATTCGCAAATTAAGTGTATATTAATTATAATTCAATGGTTCGAAAAATGGTTTTTTATTGTTAATAACTGAAAATATTATAACAGTGAAGGTGTTGGACAGTTACGAAAAGGGTAATATGGAAACGCCCCGTTATGACCGGACGCGCAGGCGGCGATGGATATAACGTGGGGAGCGGGCAGGCAGTGTCTAATAAAATTAAGGAGAAGTACGGTTATGGCAGAGAAAGGAAAGAATTCAGCGACGGGGTTGCAAAAAAAGTCTGGTTCGGAGAAGGCAGCGTTTATTACGGAGCTTGATCAGTATCTGTTTGGACAGGGGGCACATTATGATATTTATAAGAAGCTCGGCGCGCACCCGATGACCTGGCAGGGGAAGGAAGGAACTTATTTTGCGGTGTGGGCTCCGCATGCGCAGCAGGTGCAGCTAATAGGTTCTTTTAATGACTGGGATGAATACAGTCATCCGATGGAGCGGCTGGAGCCACTGGGAATTTATGCTTTGTTCGTGCCGGGCGTGGCTGCCGGAGAGCTGTATAAGTATCTGATTGTGACGCCGGATGGCCGGAAGCTGTATAAGGCGGATCCGTTTGCAAATTATGCGGAGTATCGGCCGGGCACCGCGTCGCGGGTTGTGGATTTGAACAGAATCACATGGTCAGATACGGTGTGGCAGGAAAGCAAAAAGAAATTTGAGCAGGATAAGAGTCCGATCGCGATTTATGAGGTGCATCCGGGCAGCTGGAAGCGCCATCCGCATGGTGAAGATGAGAGCGGGTATTATAATTATCGCGAGCTCGCGCAGGAGCTCACTGCTTATGTGAAAGATATGGGTTATACACACGTAGAGCTGATGGGGATTGCGGAGCATCCGTTTGATGGTTCCTGGGGCTATCAGGTGACTGGTTATTTTGCGCCGACGTCTCGCTATGGGACGCCGGAGGATTTTGCCTATTTTGTGAATTATCTGCATAAGAATAAGATTGGTGTGATTCTGGACTGGGTACCGGCGCATTTTCCACGCGATGCACAGGGACTTGCAGAATTTGATGGCACCTGCCTTTACGAATATGCGGATACGCGTAAGGGAGAGCACCCGGATTGGGGTACGAAAGTATTTGATTATAGCAAATATGAGGTAAAGAATTTCCTGATTGCGAGTGCGATTTACTGGATTGAGCAGTTCCATGTAGATGGGCTTCGTGTAGATGCGGTGGCTTCTATGCTGTATCTGGATTACGGCAGACGAGATGGTCAATGGGTAGCGAATAAGTATGGCGGGAATCAGAACCTGGAGGCGATTGAGTTTTTCAAACATCTGAACAGTGTGTTGGTTGGAAGATATCCGGGCTTTATGATGATCGCGGAAGAATCGACGGCCTGGCCAAAGGTGACCGGGCGGCCTGAGGATGACGGCCTTGGATTTACGATGAAGTGGAATATGGGCTGGATGCATGATTTCCTGGAGTACATGAAGCTTGATCCTTATTTCCGCCAGTACAACCACAACAAAATGACGTTTGCGATGACCTATGCATATTCGGAGAAATATATTCTGGCACTTTCGCATGACGAGGTGGTTCACCTGAAGTGTTCGATGGTGAACAAAATGCCCGGGCTGTATGACGACAAATTTGAGAATTTAAAGTGTGGTTATTCCTTTATGATCGGCCATCCGGGCAAGAAGCTTCTTTTCATGGGACAGGATTTCGGGCAGCTCAGAGAGTGGAGCGAAGAGCGTGAACTGGATTGGTTCCTGCTTTCGGAACCGCGTCATCAGCAGATGCAGAATTATTTTCGAGCGCTTTTGAAGCTGTATCGTAAAAATGCCTGCTTGTATGAGCTGGACTGTGAGCCGGCTGGTTTTGAGTGGATCAATCCGGACGACAATTTCCGCAGTATTTTCAGCTTTGTGCGTCACTCGGCGAACGGGAAGAATAATCTGCTTTTTGTTATTAACTTTACACCAGTCGATCGTCCGGATTACCGGGTCGGGGTTATGCGGAGAAAGCAGTACCGCCTGGTGCTGGATAGTAACGCGGCAGAATTTGGCGGCACAGGGAAAGAGCAGCCGGAGGTTTATAAGGCTGTGAAGCAGGAGTGTGACGGAAAGCCATTTTCCTTTGCGTATGACCTGCCGAGATACGGGGTGGCTATTTTTAAATTTTAAAAAACCGGTTAGAACAGCATCGAAATGAAAAGGTGCTGTGTGCCAGTGGCACGCGTTTAGCACCGACCGAAGCAAAGCTGAGACAGCCTGTGCAGATGAATCTGCGAAAGGCTGTCTTTTTACTGCTTTTTTTCTTGTCAAAAAGCGGAAAATAGTTTATTATGACAGAAGAATAAAAAGGTTTTCAGTTACTGTGTAGCTATTGACGCTAAGTACATTATACAAGGATGGGTAATTATGATATCAAGCCAGATTTTACAGAATACGATTGAGGAGCTGCACTCGATTACGCATGTGGATTTTTTGATTACAGATACAGAAGGAAATGAGGTTGTCTCGACGATGGACGCAGAGACCGTGAGGCCGGAGGCGGTAAAGCAATTCGTGAATTCTCCTGCGGACAGCCAGGTGGTGCAGAGCGCTCATTTTTTCAAGGTGTTTGATGATAAGAAGCTGGAGTATATTCTGATAGCGAGCGGGAAGACAGAGGATGCTTACATGATGGGGCGGGTAGCGGTCAGCCATGTGCAGAATCTGATTGTGGCTTACCGGGAGCGCTATGACCGGAATAATTTTATTCAGAACCTGCTGTTGGATAATATGCTGATGGTGGATGTATATAACCGGGCGAAGAAGCTGCACATCGATGCAGAGGCACGCAGAATTGTTTACCTGATTGAGACGAAGTATGAGAAGGACAGTACAGCGAAAGAGATCGTGAAAGGGCTGTTTGGGAATCAGGCAAAGGATTTTGTCACAGAAGTCGATGAGAAGAGCATTATTCTGGTGCAGGAGCTTGATGAGAAGGATACGTATGAGGATGTGGAACGCACGGCGAAGATGCTGCGTGATATGCTGAATACGGAGGCGATGTCGAATGTAAAGATCGCTTATGGCACGATTGTGAAAGAAATTCGTCAGGTGTCCCGTTCTTATAAAGAAGCGAAGATGGCGCTGGATGTCGGTAAGATCTTCTATGAGGAGAAACAGATTGTCGCGTACAATACGCTGGGCATTGGGCGGCTGATCTACCAGCTTCCGATTCCGCTCTGCCAGATGTTTATGAAAGAGGTATTTGGCGAGGAGACGCCGGACACATTTGATGAGGAGATTATCACGACAATCAATAAGTTCTTTGAGAACAGTCTGAATGTCTCTGAGACGGCGCGGCAGCTGTATATCCATCGGAATACGCTGGTATATCGTCTGGAAAAGCTGGAGAAGAGTACAGGACTTGACATTCGAGTATTCGACGACGCGTTGACCTTCAAGATTGCGATGATGGTTGTAAGCTACATGAAATATATGGAGCGGGAATCCTGAGCGCGCATTTTTCTATCGTAATTTGTCATTATTCTACAAAAATCGGGGAGTCGCATCCCCGGTTTTTTTGTGCGCTCCTCACAAAAGTTCAAAAAATCAACTTATCATATTTACAAATTCTAAAAATGTGGTATAATCGCATTACATCACTTCAAAAAGCTGATTTATACATCATATTATTAAACCTAAATATTGAGAAACATCAAGATAAGTCAATCAAATTACAAAAGATAAAATAAGAAACCAACAAAGCAAAACAAATTATACTAATAAAAGAAAATGGCGAAAACAAGGAACCTGTTGATACAAAAGAAAAGGATTGAAGTAAAAACTATCATACAGGGAATTACAAGGATTGCAGGGAAAGGAGGCGGATTTTATTTACAGGGAAATTCAGATGCTTTCGCTTACGGGCATCGCGATGACGGCGGTACTCTGTGATTTATGGACGGAGCGAATTCCAAATGCTGTGATTTCGGTCGGTCTGGCGATGGGGATGGTTTACCAGCTGTATGCGGAGGGAATCGCAGGCTTTCTTCTGTTTTTGGGTGGTGTGATGTTGCCGGTTTTGCTGTTCGGAATATTATATTTCTTCCGGATGATGGGTGCGGGTGATATCAAGCTTCTGTGCGTAGCAGGAGGATTTTTAGGGCCGACAGGAGCGTTTTCCTGTATCGTGCGCTCTGTATTTGCTGCAGCGGTAATTTCGGCGGTGATTCTGTACCAGAATCGGACACTGGAAGGTCGATTGAGGTATTTTTGGAACTACGTTATGGATTACTCGGCGACCAGACAGTGGAAACCATATATGGACGGAGTTGATGAAAAAGCAAAATTTTGTTTTTCCGTGCCGGTGCTGATTGGGATTTTGAGTAGCCTGTGGTAAACGATGCTGGCATAGTCCGTAGTAACCTCTCTTATATCGCTTGAATCATTGTATGAAAGGCTGGGAAATGGATGAGGGATCGTATGAATTGTAAAACTGAGAAAATAAGAAATAACCGTATGAATGGAAAACAGGGAGGGCTGTATGAAAAAAAGCATATTTGCGGTTTGTGATCTGGAGGCTTCGTATGCATGCAATCTTACGGAGTATTTAAATGAGCGGAAGACGACGCCGTTTGAGGTGCAGGCGTTTACGAATGTGGAAAGTCTGGAGAAGTTCGCCAAAGAGAATGAGATTGAGATTCTGTTGATTTCAACGAGGGCTATGTGCAATGAGATACGGGATTTGCCAATCAACCGCACGATTATTCTGTCGGAGGGGGAGCAGATTTCGGATCTGGGGTATCCGCTGGTCTACAAGTATCAGTCTTCGGACGATATTCTTTCAGAAGTGATGGAATATTATGTGCAGGATCATCCGCAGCCGCATATTCTTTCACTTGGCGCCAGAAAGACGAAGCTTTATGGTGTGTATTCGCCGATTGGGCGCACCCGAAAGACGTCGTTTGCGCTGGCACTGGGGGAAATCCTGGCGGAGACGAAAAAGGTGCTTTATCTGAATTTTGAAGAATATTCAGGATTTGAAGAACTGTTCCAGGTGAAATATCGAATGGATATCTCCGATTTGATCTATTTTTCCAGGCAGAGAGAGGGCGGTTTAGTTTACAAAATCAATTCTGTGATTCAGACATTCCATGAACTGGAGTATATTCCCCCGGCTCTGTCGCCGGCGGATGTGCGCGATGTGTCCGGTAAGGAATGGCTTGCGTTTCTGAAGGAAGTGATGGATTTTCGGGAATATGATGTGATTATTCTGGATCTGAGTGAGCAGGTGGATGATTTATTTCGTATTTTGAAAGAATGTGACCAGATTTATATGCCGGTGCAGGACGATATGATTTCCCAGGCAAAAATGAAGCAGTATGAACATCTTTTGCATATGCTGGATCTGGAAGAGGTACAGGAAAAAACGTTTTGTATTCATCCGCCGGTACAGCCGCTTCAGCGGGATGGAGGAGACCTGACGCAGCAGCTGGTGTGGGGAGAGATGGGCAATTTTGTCCGCAGGATGCTATGGGAAAATGAGAGTGAGAATGGATGAAAAGAATAATGCAAAGAAAGACTTTATAAACGGAGGAGGAAGCATGGACGAGCAAAGATTTTCGAGGATGCGAAAAAAACTCCTGGATAACCTGGAAGGGACGCGAGAGCTTCAGGATGAGGAGATTTATCAGAATATTGATGATCTGATCCTGGAATCCGGGATGGAGTATTACATACGGCTTGGGGAACGGATTAACCTGCGGCAGGAGCTTTTCAACTCGGTGCGGAAGCTGGATATTCTGCAGGAGCTGATTGACGATGATACGGTCACGGAAATTATGGTAAATGGGACAGAGGGTATTTATGTAGAGCGGGGTGGGCGGCTGACGCGCTGGGAAAAGCGATTTAGTACGAGAGAGCGGCTGGAGGATATTGCGCAGCAGATTGTCGGTAAGTGTAACAGGATGGTGAATGAGTCGACGCCGATCGTAGATGCGAGACTGGATAATGGAGCCAGAGTGAATATCGTTATGCCGCCCGTGGCGCTGAATGGACCGGTGATTACGATTCGGCGGTTTCCAGACAAACCGATTCTGATGGATCAGCTGGTTCGGTGGGAGACGGTTACACAGGAGGCAGTGGAATTTTTGAAAACTATGGTCTGTGCTGGTTACAATATCTTTATATCAGGCGGGACAGGCTCTGGCAAAACCACTTTTATGAATGCTCTGTCGAATTACATTCCGAAGGATGAGCGGATTATCACCATTGAGGATAATGCTGAGCTGCAGCTTCAGGGCGTGGAAAATCTGGTGCGCATGGAGGCGCGGAATGCGAATGCGGAGGGGGAGAAGCAGGTGACGATCCGGGATTTGCTGAAAAGCAGTCTGCGTATGCGTCCGGACAGGATTCTCGTGGGAGAAATTCGTGGGAGTGAGGCAATTGATCTTCTGCAGGCGCTCAATACCGGACATGACGGCTCGATCAGTACAGGCCATGCCAACAGCCCGCAGGATATGCTTTCGAGAATCGAGACAATGGTGCTGATGGGGATGGAAATTCCGCTGTCGGCGGTGCGCCGACAGATTGCGTCTGGAATTGATCTGATTGTGCATGTCGGGAGGATGCGCGATCGGACAAGAAAGGTGCTGCAGATTATAGAAATATTGGGTTATGACAGTGAGAAGGATGAAATTCTGACTCAGCCACTGTATGAGTTTGAGGAGGAGGGAGCGGAGGTATGCGAGCGAATAGCAGGCAGACTGCAGAAAAGAGGAGATCTGCAAAATCGGCAGAAGCTGGAACGGGCAGGGCTCAGTCTCGAAAGCTAAATTTGTTTTCAGAGGAGAGTTATGCGGGGACACATGCCGGAAAGAGACACAGGGGTATCCATGCCAGAGATCGACCAGGAATGGATTATTCGGTGTATCGGTTTTCTCCTGTTGAACTGCTCCGATATCTGGGAGCGTATGTGTTGCTGGACGGCTGTATTAGTTTTTTATTCTTTCGCTCTTTTTCTGCATTTCTGATTTTGCTTCCGGGAGTTGCGCTGTTTTTTATACAGCTGAAAGCATCGCTGGTGCAAAAGCGGAAAAGGGAGCTGACAAAACAGTTTCTGGACGCGATACAGCTTATGCTTGCCGCGCTGCAGGCGGGCTATTCACCGGAAAATGCGTTGAAGGAATCTCAGAAGGAGCTTCGGAAAATGTATTCGCCGGATGCGGCTATTGTGCGGGAATTTCATTGGATGGACGCGCAGATGCGGATGAGCCGGAACCTGGAAGAACTGCTGCTTGATTTTGGCAGGCGTTCGGATTTACCGGATATCATAAGCTTTGCGGAGGTATTTCTGACGGCAAAGCGCACAGGCGGTGATTTGATCGCGATAATACGGAATACCGTATCCTGTATTCGTCAGAAGCAGGAGACCATGCAGGAAATTGAGACCTGTATGGCGGGAAAAGTGATGGAGCAGAATATCATGAGCCTGATTCCCGTGTTTATTTTAGTGTATGTAAAGCTGTCTTCTCCGGAGTTTTTGGACGTGATGTATGAGACGCCGGTTGGAATGGCGGTGATGGGACTGTGTTTTGCGGTGTATCTGGCTGCCTATTTCTGGGGGCAGAGCATTGTGCAGATTGAGGTGTAGAAAAAGGCTGATTGTGCATAGGTCAGGCAACTGCAAAAGGATTGGTATTTGAGAGAAAAAGTGGAGTAGTTTATTCATGCGAGGCTTACGAGGAAGGAAATGAAAGCGGAACGGGAGCAGGCAGGGAAGATAGAGAATTTTTTTAACAAAATGGGTGCGTTTCTGGTGGAACGGCTTCGGCTGGATACACCGGGAAAGGGGAAGCTTAAGCTGCAGCAGGAGCTGATCGCACTGTCAGCGGGAAGCAAGTCGGCGGTGAAGAATTATTATGTCCGGAAAATGGCATCGGTTCTGGCGATTCTTGGCGTGGGATTTGTTTTGACCGTCGTCTGTGCTCTGGTGTACAGCCAGAGCAGCGGATCAGGCGAACGGACGTCTGTGCTGCGGCCAGGCTATGGGGAAGGAGACAGAAAAACAGCGTTGTCGGTACAGGTAGAAGACGAAGACGACGTGAAAGAACTGGAGGTCACGATACAGGAAAGAAAATATACGGACGAGGAGAAACAGGTGTTTATAAACCTGGCTCTGGAGGAACTGGAGGGACTTCTTCTGGGGGAAAATGAGTCGCTGGATTGTGTGCAGACGAGCCTTACGTTCCCTGAGACCCTGCAGGACGGAATCGTGACGGTTAGCTGGTCAATGAATCCGTATGGGGTAATCGGTGGCGACGGAAGCATACTTTCAGCGGAAGAAGAGGAGGGAACTCTGGTGGAAATAAAGGCTGTGCTGGACTGTGACGGATTGGAAGTGACTTACAGTTTCTGCGCGAATGTTTTTCCGCCGGACATGTCAGAGGAAGAGCAGCTGCTGGCGGCGATCCAGGAGGAAGTGACGCGGGCTGACGAGGACAGCAGTTGTGAGGAAGAACTTATCTTGCCGACAACAGTGGCAGGAAGGAAGCTGATCTGGTTGGAGGAATCCGACAATCCGTTTCTTTCCATACTGGCTTTGACGCTGATTCTGGCCATTTGTGTTTATCTGCAGATGGACAATCAGGTACATAAAAAGGCGGAGGAAAGGAAAAACCAGCTGCTTCTGGATTATCCGGATCTGATGTGGAAAATGACAATGCTGCTGGGCGCGGGCATGAGTATCCGGGGTGTATTTACGAGAATTGCGGAGGAATACGCAAGGAGTAAGACAGAGACACCCGGAAAAAGAAGAAGAGCGAAGAAAACCAGATATGTGTATGAAGAGGTTACCTATACCTGTTTTGAAATGCAGTGTGGGATAGGGGAGGCAGAGGCCTATGAGCGCTTTGGCCGCCGCTGCCAGCTGCCGGAATATATACGTATCGGGTCGATTCTCTCGCAGAACCTGAGAAAGGGAGCGAAGGGGCTGACCGCTCTTCTGGAAGCTGAGGCGGAATCTTCCCTGAATGATCGCAAGAATCATGCCAGGAAAATCGGGGAGCAGGCAGGGACAAAGCTGCTGCTGCCAATGATTCTGATGCTGGGGATTGTCCTCGCGATTCTCATGGTGCCGGCATTTCTGTCTTTCTGAGTAACTGGCGATATGGACCATATCCTGCACAGAATGTGGGATATGGTTCCCGTGCACGGCGAGCGTTGAAAACGCAGCGGTAATTGGCTGCGATGACATTCGCGGGTCGAAGGAACGAGATGGAATACAGGGGAGAGGAGGAAAAGTGATGAATCATGTGAATGCGTTTCTGCAGGAAGAAGAAGGAGTCGGAGTCGTTGAGATTATTCTTATTCTTGTCGTATTGATCAGCCTGGTGCTGATTTTCAAAGAGCAGCTCACGAATATCGTCAATACCATTTTCAGTAAAATCACAAGTCAGAGCAACAGTGTGTAAAAAGGAAGACGACATCAGTCGGTGAGAGTGACTGACGGTCGGCACAGGAAGGAGAAGCGATGGACAGAAACGCCTGTAAGGGATCAATCACTGTTTTTCTAAGCCTGGCCTGTATTCTGTTTCTTTCTCTGATCTGTGCGGTCACGGAATCCGCAAGAATTCAGGGGGCAAAGGCACAGTCGGCGAATATTACGGGCATGGGAACCTTTTCGCTGCTGAGTGAATTTGAAAAGGGGCTGCTGGAGAAGTATGAGATTTTCTCGCTTGACGGAGCCGCGGCAGGCAGCTTTCAGATTCAGAAGGTTAACAGCAGATTTGAAGAGTTTGTAACCCAAAATGCCAACCCGAAGGATGGGCTGCTAAAATCACTGGCCTTTGATCCCTGGAATCTTGAGGTTCAGAAGACAGAAATTACCGGATATGCGCTGCTGACGGATAATAAGGGAGAAGCCTTTTATCAGCAGGCGGTTTCCTATATGGAGGCCAATATCGGTGTAATTGCTTTGGAAGAGTTATTAAATCTGGCGAACAGTACGGATGAGATTGAGGAGAAACAGGAGGCATATGAGACAAGTCAGAGCAGCAACGACGGACAGCTTTCCGAACTGGAAGATGAAAAACAGGAAAAGCTGGAGGTATTGGAATCAGAGGCCCTGGAATCAGGGGAAAGTACAGCAGTCTCTGTGGAGACGGTGTCCAATCCGCTCACAGAGATCGCAAAGCTACGTTCGAAGAGCACACTGGAAATCGTGACTTGGAATAAAACGGTCTCAGACAAGAAGGTGACACTGAATTCGCAGCCGTCAAAGAGTACCCTGCGGAGGGGGACACTGGATATCGAGACGGAATACAGCGGCCTGGTGTCAAATGTGCTGTTTCGGGAATACCTGGTACGATATTTTCCAAATTATGTAAGCGGTGAGTCTGGTGAAGCGCTGGATTATCAACTGGAATATATTCTCGGAGGGAAAGCAACGGATCAGAAGAATCTGCAGTATGTAGTGAATCGGCTTTTGCTGGTACGTGAGGGAATGAATTATGCGTATTGCGCGGGAGATACGACGATGAATGCACAGGCGGGAACGCTGGCGACGGCATTGACCGGTTTTCTCGGCATTCCGGCTCTTGTAACAGCCACTAAACATGCTATTTTACTGGCCTGGGCTTATGGTGAGAGCCTGGTGGATGTGCGGGTTTTGCTGGATGGAGGGAAAGTACCTCTGGCAAAAAGTGCTTCTTCCTGGTCGCTGACTCTGGAAAATTTAAGTAACTTAACGGAAATTCTGCAATCGGGTGGTTCTGGGAAGAGTGAGGGACTTTCCTATGAGGATTATCTGCGGATATTGCTAAACATGGGAAACCTTGCGAATCAGAAGATGCGGGCGTTGGATCTGATTCAGGCAGAGATGCGCGCGGAGGAAGGAATGGCCGGCTTCCAGGTGCAGAATTGTATTGTAGCAGTGGCGACCAGCGCGACTTATCAATGCGGCCAGGTGTTTTTTGGCCTGCCCAAAGTGGTTATGGGTGTTTCAGGAACGGATCTGACGTTTACGCAGACTGCGAGTATAGGTTATTGAGAATATTGAGCCGTGTATAAGACCGGACAGGGCGAAAGCGAGGTGAAGGAGAGTGCTTTTGTGTCAGGAACATAAAGTATTATTCTGTTTAAAAAAAGATGCTGATCAGAGGAATTCCACAATAACACACACAACCTCAAAATCAAATAGAAAAATATTAAAAAGAAAGGAAAGAATCTTCCCCAGGGTCGTAACTGCTTGCCGGGATGACGCAAAAACACTCCTTTTTGCCCCGCTTGAGGCCACGCTTACTGTAGAAGCAGCCCTGGTTCTTCCGATGTTTCTGTTCTGCATGATCGCTGCGCTTCAATATTGCAGGGCGATGGAGACGGCAGTCCAGTTCGGGACGGCTCTTGCTGAGACAGGGAAAACGATGGCGACCGCGGCTTATGCGACTACTTATGCGGGAGAGGTTGGTACAACCGCCGAAACAGCGGTGAGCGCACTTTCTGTGGTTTATGCGCAGAGCAAGGTAACGAGCCGGACAAGTGATACATCCGCAGTGAAAAATGTGAATATGGTGCTTTCGTCTCTGATGCAGGAGGATGAGATGATTGATCTTGTCCTGACGTATCAGATTCAGTCTCCGTTTGGAGTAATCAATCTGCCGGGAACCTTTTTTATCCAGCGCGCGAGTGTGCGGGCCTGGGTTGGCCGGACGGAGGATGAGGAAGAGGGGGAAACGGAAGGCGAAGAGGACGAAGTGATGGTGTATGTGACTGAAAATGGGACGGTGTATCATACCACCTCGGAGTGCACGTACCTGAAACTTTCGATCTTCACAATTGATCAGAATACACTGTCGACTCTGCGCAACAACAGCGGGGAAATCTATCACGCATGTGAGCTCTGCGGAGCGGATGCAGGAGAAATCGTATATGCCACGAGTGAGGGAAATCGATACCACAGTTCTCTGTCGTGCAGCGGGCTGAAACGAACCGTGACGCAGGTGAAGCTGTCGGAGGTTGGGGATTTGCATGTTTGCTCAAAGTGCGGGTGATGGAGAATCACCTTACAGTCAGGGATATAGAAAGAAGAGGGAAAAGAAAAAATGGTTCAATCTGTTTTGACAGGCGTGGTGCTTATAATATGCAGCTATACAGATATAAAAAGTCAGAAAATATACAAAAGTGTGATTGCTGTTCATCTGGTGCTGGCTTTGATTGGGCATCTGGTAATTCGGGATCTGACGGCGGTATCCATTCTTCTGGGAATTGTACCGGGGTTGGGATGTATTCTGTTGTCGGCCGTGTCGAAGGAATCCATGGGATATGGGGATGCGTTTCTTATTTTTTCCTGCGGCTTTTCCCTGGGAACGGATCGGGTGCTGGCGATGCTGTTTACCTCGTTTTTCTGTGTCGGAATATGGGCGCTCTGGCTGGTCTGCTTTCGGCACGGAAAGAAAAAGACAGCGATACCCTTTGTGCCTTTTTTGTTGATGGGAGCAGTCATACAGGGAGTGGGGGCGCTGATTTTATGACAAAAAAGAAAGCAGATGTTTTGAACATGAGAAGAACGATATGTTTACGGAACGCTATTCACTGGTGGAATGATTGGCAGCTATGGAATAAATCACGGGTATGGAAAGGAAGCTATACTGTTGAAGCAGCCGCAGTGGTGTCTATTACCGTTATGGTTCTTGCGGCATTGATTCTGGTATCCTTTTACGCGCATGACAGGGCTGTTTTTCAGAGTTTTGTGTGTGAAATCGCGGCTGTCGGGAGCAATTACGCGACGGAAAGTGAACGGACATCAGCCATAAATTCAGCAAAAGCGCAGGTAAGTGCGTCGCGTTTTCTGGGGAGCAGCAATCTGACTGGAAGCGCGCAGGCAGGAGAGGCCGAAGTGACGGCAAGCTGGGGCGCGGTGTACCCGGTTCCAGGGTTTGCGGCGGAATATCTGGCGGGCGGGGAACTGGCAATCAGTACATCCTGGACGAGCCAGATTATGGATCCGACGGACACCATACGATTGATTCGGGGAGCGGGAAAGCTGATTACCGGAGGAGATGATTGAGGTGAAAGCAGAGTATAAAAGAGATCTTCAGAATAATTATCTGGTTCTGGAAGTGACTGAGCCGGATACGGAGGATGGCTATGGCCTGCGCATGGCGGAACAGAATCAGGTGAAAGGTCTGCTGCCAATGCGTGAATCCAGGCGAGATGGAAAAATGTACCTTCACTATGAAATCACATCAAAGCAAACGCTGGAAAGTCTATACGAAAAAAAGGTGATGGGCTATCAGGATATTCTCTATGTTCTGTCCGGGATTCGCGACACGCTGGAGGATATGCGGAAATATTTGCTTTCTCCGCAAAAGCTGTTGTTTTCACCGGAAATGATTTATGTTTTGCCGGAGCGGGGCGGGCTGCTGTTGTGCTATTATGTGAAAGAGGATGAATGCCCTATTACGATGCTCGCGGAATTTATTTTAAAGCGGCTGGATCATAAGGATCGACAGGCGGTAACGCTCGGTTATGGATTTTTTCAGCAGGCATCTGGTGCGAATTTTAGCCTGGCAAAGGCATTGAAAGAGATTCTTTCCGTGTCAGGTGAAGCAGGCAGACAGGCGGCCGCGCGCGCAGGAAGGAATGTGGGAATTCCGGGAGGGATGCCGGCTGGACGCACGGGAGGAAGTGTGGGATTATCAGGAGGGGTACAGACTGGGCATGTGGGAGAGAATAAGAGGGCTCATGAGACAGCCTGGGGCACACAGGCCGTGTATGGAGGAGAGGACTACGGAAATCAGACCGCCTGTGACCATTTGAAAACAGGTGTGCCAGATATGTATGGAGAAGGAATGGAAGTCCGGGGAAAGGAATGGATGCAGGAAGAGTCACTTGAAAATCCATATGAGGATGCTTCCTATGCGGGGGACCCTCCGGTCATTCACCGGGAACGGAAAAGAAAACGTGAGACAAAGGTAAGCTTTGTGGATCGCATCTTTTCAAAGGTTCATCCGGCGATTCTGCTTTCGTTTCTGGCTATGCTGGTCGTGCTGGAATTATTGATTGTCTTTGGTGTGCTTGGCCTGACCGAGGCGGGCGGCTGTTTCTTTTTGATTTTGTCGGTGGAAATCCTGATTAACCAGAAGGTCCTGAATAAAAAGAAAAAGGATGAGGAGGAATGGCTGGAAGACGAAGAAAATGAGGAGTATCAGAGAATTTTGCAGGAAGTGTATCGAAATGAAGCAGATTCTGAACCTGAGCCGGTGGAAGAGACGCGCTGTCTTCTTCAGGAGGAAGAGACGAATGAAATCTGTCTGATCCATCAGCCGGAAAAGGACTGCGAACAGGTTCTCTGGCCGGAAATTTTTCCGGGGACGGATCCAATCTATATCGGTAAAATAAAAGGAGAAGCGGATATTATTCTGGATTCTTCGACGGTAAGCCGGATGCACGCGCGGCTGGAGATACGTGACGGCAGGTGCTTTCTGAGAGATATGAACAGCAAGAATGGCACCTTTGTGAACGGGAAGCGGCTGATGCCCCAGGAGGAATGTGAACTTCAGGAAAAAGACACCGTTGTCTTTGCGGAAATTATATATCGTGTTGCAAAACGCCGGGTGTATCATTGAGTGTACCAGATTGTACGAAGCACCGAATACCGCCCGGAAATATTATGCGGGCGGGTTTGCGTGCGCACGGAACCAGTAGGTATACAGATCTTCGAAGCCAAGGGAGGTGTATAGATTTTTGGCGTAAACATTTCCCTGAACGACCTGCAGATAGGCGTTCTGAGCTCCTTTTTTGTGTGCTTCGGTCAGAATTGTGCTGCAGATCGCGCGCGCGAAGCTTTTGTGACGGCAGCTGATGTCTACATAAATCGCATACAGGCCGACATGGCCGCGATCAAGAATGCCCAGTCCGGAAGCAACCATGCGTCCGTCTATCTCGATGCTTGCTACGATGGTTTCTTTTGGAATTGCTTTGAACATCGAGGGTACAATGCGGCGAAGGGTCGGATTGGTCGTACCGTTCAGGCGGAAAAGCGCATGAATCCATTCGTCTGTGATGCGGTCCTGCAGCTGAACAATCGTATCCCCGGGATAAACGACAAAGGATGGAAGGCCGGAGTTTCTTCCATAATATTCGAATTCTGCCGACTCAGCAGGAAAAGGATGAAAATTCTGGAAATCCATGGTCATAACTTCCGTCGTGTGCTGAATCTCATATCCTTTCTGAGCGAGCAATGCATCGAAGGAAGGATCGACAAGAGGGCTGATCTTGAAGATCGAAGGCGTATGGTAATTCTGGTAGATTTTTTCGCAGTACGCAATTTTTTCTTCTACCGGGATCAGGGAAGCGCCAACCTGTGTGACACTGTTCGTGCGGTGCGTATAATTGTGGGAAAAACGGATTAGCCAGCCGTCATAAAGTTCGATTTTGTGGGAGGGCCACGCGTTCAGTGAGATTTCTTCAATCAGTTTTATATATGCGATGTCGCTCATAATACTATTGCTCCTGCTTTTGTCTGGAATGGAATCGTGTGTACCATGTCTGTCCGCTTCCGCAGACAGGAAACAGTGTACCACGAAATAGTGTGACTGTGCAATCGAAAATTAGTGGGGTATTGACGATTCGCGCGTGTGCGTGTTATTCTGTAATGTATGGATGAGAACGTGTGACACCGCAGGCGGAATGTATCGAGGAGCCTGCGGCAGCTTCTCTGGAGGGCATTTCGCAGCGGTCACAGGTAAACAGAGGAAACTGCTGCGAGCGGAAAGGAAACAAAGCGATGCAGGAAGCAGTGGCTTTTATAAAATCCAGACAACCGGTGAATCTGGCAATTGTTGTAACAAACATTCTAGTGTTTCTGATTCTCAGCGTTATGGGAGATACGGAAAACGGATATTTTATGCTGATGCACGGAGCCAGCTATGCCCCATATGTGACAGAATACGGGGAATATTACCGATTGCTGACCTGTATGTTTCTTCATTTTGGTATCCAGCATCTTTTTAACAATATGCTGGTGTTGATGTTTCTCGGCGATGAAGTTGAAAAAATGGCGGGAAAGCTGCGCTTTCTGGCAATTTACTTTGTGGGCGGCCTGGCGGGGAATCTGATTTCTGTCGCATACGATATGTATACGGCAGACTACAGAGTATCGGCGGGGGCGTCCGGCGCGATTTTCTCCGTGATTGGCGCGCTGCTTGCGGTTGTTCTTTTGAATAGAGGGAAAATTCCGGCTTATACCAAAAAGAGAATGTTTTTGATGGCGTCTTTGTCTGTATTGCAGGGGCTGACCGCGACCGGAGTGGATAATTGTGCGCACATCGGAGGATTGATTTGCGGTTTCCTGCTGGCACTGCTGTTTCACCGGAAGCTGACGTTTGAGGATCGGATACCCGTCGAAGACTTTCAGGGATGAACCATTGGCGTCGGATAAAATTTTTTGAATTGTACGAAAAATTTGATTGACATTTTGCAATATTCTTTTTAATATACAAATATAGTATGTGCGACTGATCAAAAGCACAAGTATCTGTATTCACGCAGTATGGCCCCGGAAACCATACTGCAGTAACTCGTAGAAAGAAGGGATAATTTTGGGAGATAATTGTATTTTCTGTAAAATTGCAAGGGGAGACATCCCATCTGCGACATTATATGAGGATGATGCGATGCGGGTCATTCTGGATCTCGGCCCTGCTTCTAAGGGCCATGCGCTGGTTATTCCGAAAACGCATGCGGCGAACCTGTTTGAACTGCCGGATGAGACAGCCGAAAAAGTGATTGTGGTGGCCAAGATGGTTGCCGCAAAGCTGAAAGAAGGGCTGCATGCGGATGGATTAAACCTGGTTCAGAACAATGGCGCGGCGGCGGGACAGACGGTTGACCATTTTCATCTTCATCTGATCCCAAGATATGAGGGCGATACGGTCAATGTCGGGTGGACGCCGGGAGAACTCAGTGATACGGATAAAGAGGAGATTCTGAAATTATTCCGGTAGTTTTTTACAAAAGATAAAGGGAATAATGACCATGAAAAAGAATATTCGTTTCGAAGGATGTTATAAAGAGTTTGGAGATTTTATTTTTCGCATTGCTATGAAGAATACGTCCGATTATCATACGTCGCAGGACATTGAACAGCAGGTTTTCTGTGAGTTTTACGCCAGACTGGATCAGATTTATCTGGGTGCTGAGAGAGCCTGGCTGCTGCGCAGTACGAGGAACGCAATCATCGATTTCTGGAGAATGAACAGCAGGCGCAGTGTGGGTTATGTAGATTTTGCGGTTGCGGAAGAGGGGAATCTTCTGGTAGACGAGTGTCTGACACAGCTGGAGGATCAGATTGTGGCGCAGGAGCTGACGCAGCGGATTTTTGAAGCAGTGAAAAAGAAAAATGTGCTGTGGTATGAGGCGCTGGTACTCTTCTGTGTGAAGAACATGTCTTATAAGGAGGCTGCGGAAATTCTGGACGTATCGGAAATGGTATTGCGCACACGCGTGTGCAGAGCGAGAGCATTTATTCGGGAAAACTTCTGGAACGAATATAAGAATGAGTGAGCAGAGGAGCTTATGAAGAAATCCCCCGCTTCTCCGGAGAGTCGGTGCGGAGAAGCGGGGGATTTTTAATAAAAAGTTTAGAAACGCAGAATCACATCGGTGCTCCCCAAAACGTTGTATTAGTGAAACGAATCCATAAGCACCTTTTAATGGTGAGTATTTGCAACGGTTGCCTCAATTAATGCGGTAATTTTTTCAATCGCGTCACTTGCGGCACTGTGTTCCATCGCAGCGATATAAGTCTGACGGTTCTGATAAAGTTCATTGATTCTGGTCAGCAGAAGCTCTGGCGTGATGTCCTCTTCCATTAATACTGCGCTGAAGCCCTGCTTTTCAAATGAGCGTGCGTTCAGAATCTGGTCGCCGCGGCTGGATGAGGCCGGGAGCGGGATCAGAAGGCTTGGTTTGCGAAGCTCGAGAAGCTCGCAAATCGCATTTGCTCCGGCGCGGGAGACAACTACGTCGGCGAGGGCGAAGAGATCAGGAAGCTCCTTTTCAATGTATTCGTATTGAACATAGCCTGGAACTGTGCGTAAGCTTTCATCCAGATTGCCTTTTCCGCAGAGATGGACAACCTGGAAGGTCTCGGAAAGCCTGGGCAGAATCCCGCGGATCGCCTGGTTGACGGCTACTGAGCCCTGACTGCCTCCGATAATGAGCAGTACCGGTTTGTCTGCGGAAAACCCGCAGAATTTCAGGCCGGCAAGTCGATTGCCGTCGTGAAGCTCCTGACGAATCGGTGAGCCGGTTACCACGGCCTTGCCTTCCGGGAGACTTTTCAGTGTCTCCGGAAAATTGCAGCAGACTTTGGTGGCAGCCGGGAGAGCAAGCTTGTTTGCCAGCCCCGGAGTCATATCGGACTCATGGATAATCACTGGAATAGAGAGGCTTTTTGCTGCCTGTACCACCGGGACAGCGACAAAACCGCCTTTTGAAAAGATGATGTCCGGACGGAGCTTTTTCAGAATTTTTCTGGCTTCAAAATAGCCTTTGACAACGCGAAAGGGGTCTGAAAAATTTTTAAGGTCGAAATACCGGCGCAGCTTTCCCGAAGAAATGCCGTCGTAGGGAATGCCGATCTCTTCGATCAGCCGTTTTTCGATGCCGTCGTAGGAACCGATATAATGAATCTCATACCCAAGCGTTTGCAGGTGCGGGATCAACGCAATGTTAGGAGTAACATGACCGGCAGTTCCTCCGCCGGTAAGAACGATTCGTTTCATAAATACCTCCAATTCAAATGTTCTCGTTACTGTTCAGTACTCTCACAGTTACGATTCATTTTCTATACAGTTTACCCGCTATCCTGAAAAAGTCAAGAAGGGAGTTCAATGCGAATGCGTACAGAAGATAAAAAACCAGATAAAATAAAAAACGAAGATACAATAAATAACACAGAAAAACAGCAGTCAAAGAGCAAGGTGACGCTATTTCGATATCCATACAGTGAATCGGATGATCCGGAGATTGACGCCTTTATTTTGCGGGGGCTGCGGAAGGAAGCGGACGAGGCCGAAGCGTGGGTTAATTCCGATCCGGAGCTGTCACAGATCAATCCGCCGGAGGATCAGTATGATCAGATTGTTGTTCGCCTGAAAGAGATGGGCATCTGGGAGGAGGATGAAGAGGAGGAGAAACTGACAGAAGAAGAGCGGGCGAAAGAGGTGGCAGCGGCACAGGAAGAGATTGAGGCTGCAAACCGAGCACGGGAATTGGGCGAGATGGAAGAAGAACTGGCAGAAGCGCTGGAAGAAAATCCGGAAGAAAACCTGAGAGAAGGAAAGACGGAAGAAAATCCTGGAGAAGGTCTGCGAGAAAAAGAATTGGAAAGCAACTCCGCGGACGGGGCGGAATATGTGCAGGCAGGAATTTATGAAAGGGTTGCCTCCGGAAAAGAAGTCCTTGGAGAGGACGAATTGTATCAGATGCTTTCGGAAAAAGACCAGGAAGCAATCGTATTGGGATGGAGAGCACAGGAAAAGAAGAAAAAGCGCTCCCGCTATATGAGAATATTTGTGAAGCGCGGGGGTATTGTGGCAGCGGCGTTTGTGCTGCGGATTTGTGTGAGTATGATCGTCAGTGCAAGCAGGCGCTGGATTGTGCAGATGTGGGGAGCTGTGGCGGAGGTGTTTGCAACGCGAACGGTGACGAACAGTATAGAGGAAGAGCAAGTGATTCAAAGTACCGTTGCGGAATCCCTGGCGGCAATGGAAGAGATTGAAGAGCAGACAGGGATCCCAGGGTTAAATTTTAGTTATTGGCCGGAAGGAATGGAATATCTTTGGTATGATATATTAGACGATAATTTAGAGGCGAATGTTTTTTACTCCTATAATGAAAGTATTGTAAAAGTTTATCTAAAAAATGCTGGCTCGGATGAAACAAGCTATTATGTTTCTGACGAGAATATGGAGTTGGTGAATACAATGGAGATATTGGAAGGGGTTGAGGTAAAAATATGGGAAGAGAATCCTGGGCAGACAGGAGATTATTATCGAGCCGAGTTTGCCTATGAAGAATATCGATATATTATTTCAGGGGCTTTTTCAATGGATGAAATGGAAAAAATAGTGAAAAATATCAATTTTCTTGCTCAATCTTTGTAACAAAACGGAAAGTCGCACGTTTTTATCTGTGTAAGCGGACGGAAAGGAGGGAAGAGATGAAAAAGGGAAAAAGAAGACGGAAACTTACAGTGGTAGTGCTTCTGCTTTGTATGATTCTCGGATCACTGCATGTATCCGCAGCGGATGAACTGCTGGGAACCGTGGTAGACGGATCGTTGCTGACAGAAGAAACAGAAGTATCCACAACGGTATACCCAAAAGCCAGATGGACGTATCTTTCGGATGGAACAGGTTCGATGGCCGTTACGGGAACCAGGACAGTTCGGCTCAGCGGCTCTACTACAGCAAAGAAAAGCGTGGATGCTATTTATGTCAATATGTATCTTCAGCGGCTGGTAAATGGCACCTGGTGTACGTATTATATTGGGACAAGGTCTACCAAATATGATGCTTATTACGCGTCTATCACAGAAACAGGTCTAAGTGTAGAAGGTGGTTACTATTATCGTGCCGCAGGAGCTCATGTCATCAATGAGAATGGCACGATTGAGTCGATCTCCAGCTACACGGATGGCATCTGGATTGACTGATGCACTGGCTTATGTGAATGCACGAATCATGGCAGAAATAAAGTAACAACAAATGATAAAACAAAGCAGAAGTGTGCTTTAAAACAAAAAATTACTTAAAAAAGGTGTTTTGCCTGATTCTTCCGCTTACAAAAGAGAGATACTGCCAGGAGTGGTGCGCAAAAAACAAACGTAGGAAACCTGAAGGGACCGTGCGATTGACAAAGACAAGATCCTTGCAGGGATCATGCGATTGACAAAGTAAGTCACAAGGCAAGTCACAAAGTGAGTGACAAAGCAAGTAACAATGCAAGCAGTAACGCTAGCAACAATGTAAGTGTAACTGATTGACAGATACAGAAATACCTGGAATTGTCGTACATACTATATTGTGGTGCTCTATCCGGGAGACGCCACAAACTGTAGTTTCGGGTATGATGCAGAAATGTAGAAACCGTGATTTCCGCGGCGGGATCCCCTCCTGCCGCGGACAACTGTGAAAATGTAAGAGTGAAGGAAGTCGGGCCTGGAAATTGGAAAAGAACATCCAATCTGGGCTTTTTGGCGTGTTTTTTTGGTAGCCATTTTTG
>Ga0192275_1038_pt1 | contig 28241 bp, 20 predicted proteins | sample Koala_Koa24_H3_FD_131265 | JGI IMG/M metagenome (GOLD analysis project Ga0192275, IMG submission 131265) | Enriched cells from koala feces incubated with labeled cellulose particles, San Francisco Zoo, California, United States - Koala_Koa2-4_H3 ...
GAGGTTTGCAGGTATATTTCCGAAAATCCCCTCGATATGGACGAGCTTCTCGACACCTTGGGACTTACGGAGCATAGAAAGAAATTCCCCCAGCAGCTTTCGGGAGGTCAGCAGCAAAGGTGCGCTATTGCAAGAGCACTTATAAAAAATCCCAAGCTGCTTCTTTGCGATGAGCCTACGGGCGCTCTCGACTCCAAAACCTCACGGGATATACTTATCCTACTGGAAAAAATAAATGAAAAGTACGGCACAACTATGCTGATTGTTACCCATAACAACGCCATAAAAAGCATGGTACATAAGGTTATATTTGTCAAGGACGGTCTGATAACAAAGGAATATCTCAACGAAACAAGAATACCCGCCGCACAGCTGGAGGATCTTTGATATGAATATGAACAGAGTGCTGAAAAAGCGTATACCCCGCGATTTAAAGGAAAATTTGGCGAAATATGCCGCACTTATACTGCTGATTGCTATGGGAATGTATATGGTTATTTCTATGGTTGCTTCGGCGGAAACGGTGATTATCGACACGGAAACCCACGGTGAAGCGAATTGTGTGGAGGACGGACAGTTCAGCGTATTTATCCCCCTTACCTCGGAGCAGGAGGAGGAAATCACAGATAAGGGCTTTACCCTTGAAAGGCAGTTCAGCCTTGACATAGAGGTCACAGACGGCTCAAGGCTGCGTGTTATGAGGGTTCGTAAGGCTATTAACCTTATTGAGCTTGACAGCGGAAATCTCCCTGTGGAGGAAAATGAATGTGTTTTGGAAAAGCGTTACGCACAGGAGCATAATCTTTCCGTGGGCGACAGCATAACAGCGTCCAATACCGAATTTACCGTAGTGGGTGTCGGCTCTGCACCCGATTATGACGCACCCTATGAAAACCTTTCCGACACAGCTATATCAAGCAAGGATTTCGGTGTAATGTTCGTTACCGATGAGCGTTACGACTATATTCTCAACGAAACCGACCAAAAGGCGGAGGACTATACCTACGCTTACCGTCTTGGTGAGGGGAATACCTCGGCGGAGCTTAAGGAAATAATCAGGGATTTTGAGTTTGATTACAAAGATGTTACGGATAAATATTATCTTGAAACAATTGACGGTGTCTTTGAAAAGCGTGATAAAATATCGGACGGCATAAACAGTCTTTATGAGGGTTCAGCGGAGCTTAGTGACGGTCTGAAAGAGCTTTACGAGGGATCGGAAAGCCTTACGGATGGACTGGGGGAAATTTCCGACGGGGCAAGCGAGCTGGCACAGGGCGCATCACCTCTTGAAGCGATTGCCCCTACCCTTACCGTGGGGATAACAGCACTTGAAAGCGGAATAAACGAGGTTTACTAAGGTTCAAAGGCTCTTACCGAGGGGGCTAAGTCGGTGTATGAGGGCTCGGCGGAGCTTAGTGACGGTATGGGAGAACTAAAGGAACAGTCGGATGAGCTGCTTGATGAAATTTTCCAAATTGACCTTGACAATCTGACCTCTTTCATAGAAAAGGAGGATAATATCCGCATAGGCGGGGCGGCGGGCGATGTGGCTATAAACAAGACCGCAGGACTTGCCGCAGGCGTGCTGATTATGATAATCTTCACCTATGTAATATCGGTTTTCGTGGTACATCAGATACAGCGTGAAAGCAGTGTAATAGGCACGCTTTACGCACTGGGCGCAAAGAAAAAGGATCTGATACTGCACTACATAGCACTCCCAACAATAATCACCTTTATAGGGGGACTTATCGGAACCTGCATAGGCTTTAGCCCATGGGGAATGGACGTACAGACCGCCGGGACCTGTGACTATTTTTCTGTACCCGAATTTGAGCCTATTTACTCAACCTACCTGATAATATACGGCATTGTCATGCCCCCTGTTATCGCCGCACTGACAAATGCCCTTGTAATAAATAAGCGGCTTTCAAGAACGGCTTTATCCCTTATAAGGAACGAGCAGAAAGAACACTCTTACAGTCGGGTTGATATAAAGAGTAAGAGCTTTATCCGCAAATTTCAGCTAAGACAGATTATCCGTGAAATGAGAACCTCCGTGACCGTTGTGCTGGGAATGGTGCTGTCGCTGCTTATACTTATGCTTGTGACAGACACATATTTCCTTTGTATAAATATCGGTGAGGCAGCCGAAAATGATGTCATGTATGAGTATATGTACACGCTCAAATACCCTACGGAGGATGTTCCCGAGGGCGGCGAGGCTTGCTACGTAAGCTCTCTTTCAAAGACGGAAAACGGCTACAGCCTTGATGTTACAGTAATGGGAATTGACGAGGATAATCCGTATTTCCCCACAATCAATACCCACGCAGGGAAAAGCAGCATAACCGCATCTACAGCGGCGGCGCAGAGGTACGGCTTAAAGGTCGGCGACAAGCTCATACTCGATGACGACACCAACGAAATAAGCTATGTCTTTACTGTGGAGGAAATAGGCGAGTATGGCGCAGGACTGATGGTATTTATGGATATAGACAGCATGAGGGAGCTTTTCGGCGAGGAGGAGGATTACTACAACTGTGTTCTCTCCGACAAAGCCCTTGACATAGATGAGGGCAGACTTTACTCCACCGTGACAAAGGCTGATGTAGAGAAGGCGTCGGGAATTATCCTTGATATGATGCAGGGAATGATAGTAAGCATGTCGGTGTGTGCCGTAGTGATATGCTTTACGGTGATGTACCTGATGCAGTCGGTAATGATAGACAGAGCCGCTTTCGGAATATCCTTGGTAAAAACATTCGGCTACAGGACTAAGGAGGTAAAGAAGCTTTATCTTAACGGCAATTTCTATACCGCAGTGATAGGTGCAATAATCGGGATTCCGCTGTCAAAGGTGATTATTGACTGTATCTTCCCGATGCTGGTATCAAACGTAGCTTCGGGAGTAGATGTAGCTTACCCGTGGCAGACATATTTGCTGTTTTTTGCAGGGATAATGCTGATTTACTTTATCGTCAACATAATGCTCGTAAGAAAGCTTAACAGGATAACTCCCGCTGAAGTGCTTAAGAACAGGGAGTAAGCAGGACGTATTTCCCGAAAAAAATGTACCCTTTTTACCGCTAATCGGCAAGGAGGGTACATTTTATTATATACTGTCTAATCAACTTCCGAGGGGCTTTGCAGATTATTCAAAAGGAGAATATCCTCACATTTCCAGCCGCCGTCATAGATTAGTGCGGCTTCAACGTTTTTCATAACCAGTGACATTTCACCGCTGTAAAAGCTGACATCGGCTGTGCAGACCCATACCGTGGGGGATATTACTGTCCTATCGGTAATATTCACATTGTAGGAAATAATATCCGTTTCGGACAAATCCGCAAATTCATCCTTTTCGGAAAAATACGCCCGTGCCGCCGCTTTATATTCGGCTTTTTCGGCATCGTTCGGGTCGTAATCCATACCTATTGCCTTGGCATTGCTTTTCAAATCTCCGGCGCACACCGAGGAAAAATACTTCTCCATAGCCTTATCCTGACCGCCTATATAGGAGGACAAAATCAGAAACAGAATCAGTATAATCAGTGTGAGGATAAGAATTATACGCCCTATCAGCTTTGACGGGGACTTGCTTTTGCTTTGTGTATTATCCATAGCATCTCCGAGGTAATCCCTTAGTCAAGGGTGTTTTTCAGCACTGCGCCCGATGCGCCCGAGGTAACAAGGTTCGCATAACGCTTGAGATAGCCCTTGAGTTCCTTTTTCTTCGGTGTAAATTCAGCCTTTCTCTTCGCAAGCTCTTCATCGGAAATGTTGAGAGTAAGGGTGTAATTGGGTATATCAACGGTAATCATATCGCCGTCACGGACAATGCCGATATTTCCGCCCACAGCCGCTTCGGGGGAAACATGACCGATAGCCGCACCTCTTGATGCACCGGAAAAGCGTCCGTCTGTAATAAGTGCAACATCACTGCCAAGACCCATTCCCATAATAGCGGAGGTGGGGTTAAGCATTTCCCTCATTCCGGGGCCGCCCTTAGGTCCCTCGTAACGAATGACAACCACATCACCCTTGACAATCTTTCCGCCGAGAATTGCAGCCTGTGCATCCTCCTCACAGTCGAATACCTTTGCGGGACCTGTGTGGGTAAGCATTTCGGGGGCAACGGCGGAACGCTTTACAACGCTGCCCTCGGGAGCAAGATTACCCTTTAATACGGCAATTCCACCTGTTTCACTGTAGGGGTTGTCAATGGTGCGTATTACATCGGGGTGAGTGTTTACGCAGCCTGCGATATTTTCCGCAACGGTCTTTCCCGTAACGGTGATAAGGTCTGTGTTAAGGAGATTTTTCTTGGCAAGCTCGTTCATAACGGCATACACGCCGCCTGCCTCGTTAAGATCCTCCATGTAGGTGTGCCCCGCAGGCGCTAAGTGACAGAGGTTAGGCGTTCTTGCGCTTATTTCATTGGCAATATCAAGGTTCAGCTCAATGCCGCACTCGTTTGCGATAGCAGGAATATGAAGCATGGTGTTGGTGGAGCAGCCCAGTGCCATATCAACGGTGAGAGCGTTAATAAATGCAGGCTCGGTCATTATGTCGCGGGGGCGAATATTTTTCTTGAGAAGCTCCATAACCTGCATACCTGCACGCTTGGCAAGCTGAATCCTTTCGGAGTAAACGGCGGGAATAGTGCCGTTGCTCTTAAGTCCCATACCGATAGCTTCGGTAAGGCAGTTCATGGAGTTGGCGGTGTACATACCCGAACAGCTTCCGCAGGTAGGACAAGCCTTATTCTCAAATTCGTCCAGATCATCAGCGGAAATAGTTCCCGCCGTATAAGCGCCGACAGCCTCAAACATACTGGAAAGGGAGGTCTTATTTCCCTTAACATGACCTGCCAGCATAGGTCCGCCCGAAACGAAGATTGTGGGGACATTTACCCTTGCAGCCGCCATAAGCAGACCGGGAACGTTTTTATCACAGTTAGGAATCATAACCAGCGCATCAAAATGATGTGCAAGAGCCATACATTCGGTGGAATCGGCAATAAGATCTCTTGTGACAAGGGAATATCTCATGCCGTCATGACCCATAGCAATTCCGTCACAGACAGCGATTGCAGGGAACATCACGGGAGTACCGCCCGCCATTGCAACGCCCATCTTTACAGCTTCAACGATTTTGTCAATATTCATATGTCCCGGAACAATTTCATTGTAGGACGAAACTATTCCGACCAGAGGACGCTGCATTTCCTCCTTTGTCATACCCAAAGCGTTGAAAAGAGAACGCTGAGGGGCTTTATCCGCACCCTCACAGAAAAAGTTGTTACATTCCGTACATGACATTTTAATTTACTTCCTTTCGGTTTAATTGCGTTTTGTTTTGTTCTGCGTCTCCAAGGAATGCCGCACCGATAATTCCCGCATCGTTTCCAAGGCTTGCAACCACTATTTCAGTGTTTTGGGGAATCATTCTGGTATAGACCTCTTTAGCCACAAGCTCCTTAACGGGGAGGAGAAGGTGATCACCCTCGTTGCATACTCCGCCGCCTATACAGAGAATATCGGGCTGGAAAATATTTATGGCATTGGTAATGCCCGCCGCTAAATATCTGCAATATTTGTTGACAACCTCCGTGCCTGCCTTATCCCCATTGCGCATTGCAATGAAAGCGTGCTTGGCGGAGTATTTCCCGTCCTTTTCGTAATACTCGTTCAGCAGGGAGGAGCTGTCTGCCTCCGCAGCCTCCTTGGTCATTCGTACAAGACCTATTGCGGAGGAGAATACCTCAAAGCAGCCCTTTCTGCCGCAGGTACACTGAGGGCCGTCCATATCTATTACGATATGACCCAGCTCCGCGCCCGCGTGGTTAGAGCCGGTAAGGATTTTTCCGTCAACGATAATTCCCGCGCCCACACCTGTTCCCAAGGTAATGCAGACAGCGTTTCTCGCACCCTTGGCAGAGCCTGCCACAAATTCGCCGTAAGCGGCGGCGTTGGCATCGTTGGCTACATAAACGGGCTTATTGATATGTGTTTGAATGTATTCTCTCACGGGAACATCGTGGAAGTCAAGGTTGTTGGAATAGGGGATAGTGCCCTTGTCGTTGTCGGCAATTCCGGGAGTGCCTATGCCGATCCATTCCACATCGTTTACATCGATACCCGCCTCACGGCAAGCCTCGATTGACACCTTCGCCATATCGTCACAGATTTCCTTTGCGAGACGAGGGCAAAGAGTTTTTGTGGTTGCCTTGGCGATTATCTCATAATTTTCATTTACGACACCGGCTTTGATATTAGTTCCGCCTAAGTCGATTCCTATGTAATATTTCATTAAAAAGCCCCCAATACAGATGATAGATGATATATAATCGGTTTCAAAGATAATTACCCCACAAATGTTTTAAGCACGGAGCATTTACCGGTAAGAGTGAATTTGCCAAGACCCGCGGGGATAAAGAAGCTGTCGCCCTTTACGGCTTCAAGGGGTTCGCATCCGTCGGCGGAAATAACGCATCCGCCGTCCAGTACAAGAATGCTGATAAAGGAGGATTCCCTTGCAAAAAGCTCCGCCTGCGTGTCAACCTCCAAGGCATTCACTGTGAAGTAGTCGCAGGATGCCAAAAGCTTATCGGTGTAACCGCCCATAGGCTTGGGATCGCTCTGCGGATAGGGGACAGCGGGACAAAGCTTTGTAACATCCACGGCTTTATCAACATGAAGCTGACGAGGCTTGCCGTCCGCACCCACTCTTCCGTAATCGTAGATACGGTATGTAACGTTGGAATTTTGCTGAATTTCGGCAATAAGTATACCCTTTCCGATAGCGTGCAGCGTTCCGGAGCTTATAAAGAAAACATCTCCCTTTTTCACGGGAACGGAATTGGTTACCTCAAGCAGGGTATTATTCCTGATTCGCTGTTCAAATTCGGCTTTGGATATTTCCTTTTTAAAGCCGTATAAAAGCGATGCGCCTTCGTCCGCATCGATAACGTACCACATTTCAGTTTTACCGTATTGCCCCTCAACTCTGCGTGCGTATTCATCATCGGGGTGAACTTGAACTGACAGATTTTCCTTGGCATCGATAAGCTTAATGAGAATGGGGAAATATTCAAATCTTTTGCAGTTAGATCCGAGAACATGATATGAATAATCGTGAATATAGTCATACAAGGTAGATCCCGCAAATTCGCCGTTGGCAATAACGGATTTGCCGTCGGGGTGACAGGAAAGCTCCCAGCTTTCTGCAATCCTATCGAAATCGCAGTCCTTGCCGAAGTCGTCGCGAAGTCTTGTTCCGCCCCAAATATAATCCTTAAAGGCGGGCTTAAGCTTAAGAGGGTACAGCATAATAACTATCTCCTTTTCGAGTAAAATCCAATACACTAATGATAGCATAATTTGTTCTGTTTGTCAATAAGGAATGAGTTTAAGTTTCTCCAAAATCGGCGGTCAGCGAAAATCCGAAGCGTAATGGCGAAAATCATATCGAAAATAAAAAAGCAAAAAAGTAGTGCAATAAAAGCTCAGATATGTTATAATGATGATAATCGCAGAAAAACAGAAAACCAAAACAGTAGTTTATTGAGCTGTGATTAATTTATCACACTTAACAGCAAGCCGAAATGATGGGTGCATATCGTGATATAAGCATTATCAAAGCTGCTTCGGCGTTCAGCAAATGCAAAAAAGGTCGGTGAAAAAATAAGTGGAAAAATACAGATACTCGGATACCAATAAAAGGTACTATACCCAAAGCTATTATTTGAAAGAGCGCTTTGGCTGCAAGGTTATGAAAATTTCCCTTAATTGCGGCTTTACCTGTCCCAATATCGATGGGAGTAAGGGAGTGGGCGGCTGTACGTACTGCTCCGCGGGCAGCGGCGATTTTGCGGGCGACCCGCAAAAAAGCGTTACCGAGCAGTTTTACGAGGTCAAGGCACGGATGAATGAAAAATGGCACGAGGGCTTGTATATACCCTATTTTCAAGCAAATACCAACACATACGGACCTGTTGAAAGGGTGAAAGCGCTTACGGAGGAGGCCCTTTCCCTTGAAAATGTTGTGGGAACAGCCATATCCATTCGCCCCGATTGTATAAGCGGCGATATGCTGCGTTTCCTTGAAGCGCTGTCGAAGCGTACATATCTTACGGTGGAGCTGGGACTTCAGACCGTGCATGACCGCACCGCCGCAAATATCAACCGTTGTCACAGCTATGAGGATTTTCTGAAATGCTATCGGCGTCTGCATGAATGCGGAATTAACGTGTGTGTGCATCTTATAAACGGACTTCCCGGAGAAAGCAGGGAAATGATGCTGGAAAGCGCCCGCGAGATGGCAAAGCTGGATTTGCACAGCATAAAGCTGCATTTGCTGCATATAATTGCGGGAACGCCCATGGCAAAGGATTATCTTGACGGGAAGCTTTCAGCCCTTACCCTTGAGGAATATGTGGGGATTGTCTGCGACCAGCTGGAAATTCTGCCCGCCGATTTAATTATACAGCGGGTAACGGGGGACGGCAACCGAAATACGCTTATAGCGCCTCTTTGGAGCTTAAAGAAATTTGTGGTTATGAATGAAATTGACAAGGAGCTTGTCCGCCGCGATTCATGGCAGGGAAAGTTCGCTTCCCGCTGAATGAAAAATATTTTGTACTCTTTGACTTTGGAAGCTTTATGGAGGATGTAGGATGAAAAAAATAAATCTTGCGGCACTGCCTTGTATTTGTGCGGATGTTTTTGACGGAACGGATATAATCAGACCGGGAGGGGAGGCGCTGAATTTCGCCGCCCATGCAGCGGAGTTCGCTGACGTTGACGTTACCCTCCTTGGAATTGTGGGGCATGACAAATATGCCGATTTTATAATGGATTCCCTTTCACATCTTAAATATCAATACCGAATACATACGAACCGATGATCGCTTTCCCACCGCCCAAAGCCGCACGTATCTGACACCCGATGGCGACAGGTATTATAAAGATAATTCATGGGACGGAGAAATCCTTGACAACATAGTATTAAACGAAAGGGAAATTAAAATAATAACCTCCGCCAATGCAGTGTTCATTCATTCTTGGGCGTCCTGCTTTTCACAGGTAATTGAGCTTAAGAAAAAACATAGCTTTAAATTGGCGGTGGATTTCAGTATATGTCGGGATTTTGACTATATGAAAAGGTATGCGCCCTATATAGATTTCTTTCTGATAAGCGGTACGGAGGAGCTGCTTTCTCAATTTGGGGAAATGTCTGAGGGATACGAGGGATTATTTAATATGACCCTTGCCGAGAGGGGAAGCGTTACATATCATAAGGGTAATATGTACCGTGTATCGGCGGTTGACGTTGAAAATATAGTCGATACCACAGGGTGCAGCGACAGCTACCATGCGGGATTTATCTGTGAATATATGCTCAGCGGCGATATAATCGGCGCAATGAACAAAGGCTCGGAAATTGCTTCAAGAACCCTGTCACATTTCGGGGGAATTTAAAAAAAGGGGGAAAGCCGCTGCTTTCCCCCTTAGCTATTTTGTTCTTAATTTACGCAAATATCGTCAATCCATGCAAACAGCTCGTCCAAATCATAATCCCCCGCATGGGGAATGTTCCAAGGAGATGCGTAATCCACATTGCAGCCTATTTCCTTTAGCTTTAGGGTAAGAATTGCGGAAATGGCTATAGATGTATCACGGTCACATTCGCCGTGACGTATGCGGAAATGCTTGGCGGTTTTCGCCCTTTCATCGCCGATGTAGTACATGGGATTTAACAGCTTAATTACCCTTTTGTCCGCTGTAATGACATTAACTGAGCTGTGAGCGGCACTGTATTGAGTGAAGTGGGCGAAATCGTTATCCCTGTTCCCGAACAGATGATTTTCGGGACTTGTCATAGTCACATCGTCAAAGGCAGGGGCAAGCTTCATTCTTGTTATATCCGCGGCAAAGCCTTTAAAATCCATAGCAACGGCTTTCCCCTCTTTAACGGTGAGCCAGCCCTGGCGGGATAAATCCTCGCCCTTGTCCAAAGCCTTTTGCGCCGAGGAAAGAATTACCGATTTAACATATTCCTTAAAGCTTCCGTTGCCGTTTTCGTCCAAGGTGAGAGCCTTGCCATTTTCGTCCTTTAGATTAAGGCTGTTAAGGTAGGCGGGGAATAAAGCGCTTTCCTCCTTGGAAATTCGGATACGCATATCGTCCATCATTCCGTCTACGGGTGTGAAAATCGGTCTGCCTCCCTCGGACATATACATTTCACTTCTGTGGTAATCATAGATACCGTCAAACTGCCATTCATGGGCGCAGTCCGCATGGTCGAGGTTGGTTATGGGACAGTAGCAGGATGCGGCGAAAACCGAGTCGTCACCGCTGTCAACGCCTATTTCACCGAAATATTTTTCATAGTCGGGGTGATTTCCCGTTACACCCATTAAGCAGGATAATGCCCCGCCCGCACTTGTGCCGTTGGTAACGATTTTTTTATCATCTCCGGGGATAAGCTCCGCAAACCTGTGAAGATACCTGACAGCCGCCTTGTAATCCACAATGCAGGCAGGAGCTTTGCCGCAATTTTTCCCGTCCTTGTCCTTTAAGGTTCTGCCTCGGATAGCGGGGGAAGCTACCACATATCCATGGAGAAGTGCAAGGCGTATTGTATTGCTTTGGCACGGTTCATCGGTGCTACAGGGAAAATATCCTCCCACGGAATTCGGCATGAAAATAGGGACTGTTTTCAGTGTGTAGCCGTTAATGCTTTCTCCCCGATAGTAGGCTGACGGTGCATAAATATTCATTGTGTGAAAGCCGTCAACAGGCTTATCTGCGAAAATAATTCCGCGATAAGCGCGGTAGGGAAATTTGCCGTCCTCTGTTTCCATATATTCATCGGTATAATTATTTTCATCAAAAAGCATAGTAAGCCTCCTTGTATTTGATTGATCGGACGGGTGGGGGATTACTCATCGGTGTTATCATTATCATCATAAGCCGTAAAACAAATTTCTTTGTAACAGGCGGTGAGCGGCGTATTTCCGTCATATTCTCCGAGCCAGCTGTCCACGCCTGTGCCGGGCCATACATTCATCATTATCTTTGAGGGCGTTTGCGGAATATTTTCCGAAGCGGTATATACGGTCTCATTATCCACCAGCCATGTTATACCGTCCGATGTCCATTCAAATCCGTATGTGTGAAAATCCGCGGAAGCGTCAAAGCCCAGCTCGTAAATATATTCGTGATTACCCTCGCCGTCTGTGAAATAGTTGAACTGAACCTTTGTGGTACCCGTCCCCAAAAATTCAATGTCTATTTCATCCCAAGGGTTATTGTCCGAGGGTCCGGTGTAGGTAAAAAATGATGATACAACACCTGTATTGGAAACAGGCTTCATTACAACCTCATATTTACCGAAGCCGTAAAAGTCCTTTGACCTAAATTCACCGCCGGAATATTTACCGCCGCCGTCCTTTTTATCCTCATCAATCACAAGTGACATCTGTTCACCGTCGAACACACAGTTTTCCTTGCGCCATGTGCAGTCAAACATCGAACCGTTTGACCAGCCGTCAGCAATCTGAAAGCGGTCGCTCAGGCTGTCAAATGAATCGGATGCAAGATCCGCATAAAGGGTATAATTATTTATTTCACTATTATTATCAATATTGCTGCTGTTTACCGAGCATCCTCCCATTATTATGGAAGCGGATAAAATAATTGCGATATGTCTTAGCTCCATCATATAAATCTTCCTTTCCTTTTTCTCCAAGGTGCAAGTAACCGTTACAATTGGGCAGGGGCTTGCCTTACTTAAATTTTACTGTGGAAAAGGGAGAAAATATACAATAATCATGCTGTTTATACCGAATTTTTTACTCCACCTTTAATTCCGCTGCTTGCATGAAAATTCTTGTTCCGATATTCCCGCGGTGTCATATTCATACGCTTTTTAAAAGCCTCTATAAAGTGGCTGTGAGAGGAAAAAGCAAGAAATTTTCCGATATCAGCCGCATCATATTCGGAATACATCAGCATATTGCAGGCGGTTTCTATTCTTTTGTCCAGTATATATTCCTTGACGGTTTTTCCCGTTTCCTTATGGAAAAGCCTTGACAGATATGCAGGCGACAAACCTATGCTTTCCGCAATTGTATTCAAGGTGATTTTCTCGTTCAGATGATTATATATATACTCAAAGCACTGTATAATCGGCTTGGAATAGGGAACAGCCCGCTTAATAGCCGACATTCTGCGGGTAAAATCCAATATAAGGCTTTTATGAAGATCGTTTATCTGCTCTGCAGTCTGTGCTTTATCGGTTCGCCTGATGTAAAGATCACTTAAATTATAAGCGGTTTCACGTTCCATGCCGCCCTCTACGCAAAATCGTGTTATAAAGGCGATTGTTATGATAAGGTGATATTTAAGGTTTCGCAGCTTATCATCGCTTAGGACACCGAAGCCCTTGCTGCCGAGGGCATTGAAGCTTTCATTTACGCCGTCCAGATCTCCGTTTTTTACATAATTGTAAAAAAGCATTTCCCTTTCAACGGGCATATGCTCCAGAGCATTTTCCCGCATATAAAATTCCATATAGGCTAACTTTTCGTGTATATCGCTCATATTTGTCACCACCTTTCACTGAATTATATCACATTTCACAATAAAAAGCAACAAAAATCTTGTATAAACAGCAAAAAAATGATATTTAACAAAAAATCTATGTGATATTATATAGGCATAAGAACAGTTCGTTCAAATCCATTGTGAAAGAACAGATGTACATGAAAAGGTCAACATTCAGGGTAATATCAGCAGCCGCTGCGCTGGCGCTTACCGCATCGCTTACAGCCTGCTCGGACAGTGCATTAACGGAAGCAGGGGAAGGAATATCGGCATCAACCACAGCCGCAACAGAGCCTAAGACACTTGACGAGGAGGATGCACGGGCGGTTGGCGAGATAGATGTTGAGGATGTGGAAACGCTTTCAAATCCGGTGGTGAGATGGCTTTCCTTCTGGGATTTAAACCCTGCAAACGGCAAGCCGAAATCGGTTGAGCTGGAGCTTTTTGAAACCAAATACGGCGGAACAATCGAATATATTCCCACAACCTATGAAACCAGATACTCGGATCTTTCCACACTCGTTTTAAGCGGAGATTCTCCGGATCTGTTTCCCGCCGCCGACCTTGATACATTTCCGGGTAAAGCCGTTGCGGGAATGCTGCAGCCCTTTGACGATTACCTTGACTTTGACAGTGATCTGTGGAGTGAGGGTGCCAAAAAGCTGTCCGATGCCCATACAATCGACGGTAAGCATTACGTTGCCGTGGTTTCAACAGATGCGGGCTGTGTGATAATTTACAACAAGAGAATAGTAGCGGAAAACGGTCTTGACGATCCTGCGGATTTGCTTGCGGAGGACAATTGGACATGGGATACCTTTAAGGAAATGTGCCTTGAATTTTCCGACAGGGAGTCAAATAAATTTGCCTTTGACGGCTGGTGGTTTGAAATTAATTTTCTCCTCACCACAGGAACGCCTGTTATCAGCATGGATGACGGTGCTATTACATCCAATCTTAACAGCGCGGAGATGGAACGTGCCAAGAATTTTATGCTTGAATTAAAGAGAAACGATCTTCCGTTCCCTCACGATGAGTATGACTGGCAGGTATATCCAAGCTGCATAAGCGAGGGACTTACCTTGTTCTATCCCTGCGGAATATGGGCGCTTTACGAGGCAGATCTTTCCGCATACGGTGAAACGGATGAAATAATGTTTGTTCCGATGCCGCGGGATCCCGATGCGGACGAATATTATCTTCCCTCTGGCGTGGATGCGTATGCTCTCTGCAAGGGTGCGCAAAATCCCAAGGGCGCTGCGGCATTTATGAAATGCAAGCTTATAGCCGTAAGCGATCCCGCCGCCCAAGAAATTGCCGAAAAGCAGTACCGTGAGGATTATGGCTGGACGGACGAAATGCTTGAAATGTGGCGGATTACCAAGGATTTGACCAACGAAAATCCGGTTATCGATATGTATGCCGGCGTTTCCTCGGACGTATACGACATGGTACATAACCCAATAAAGGACGCTTCCTACAACGGCAAGGAATGGTCTGTTACAAGAGATGAAATAAGCGATGCCGTACAGACTGCGCTGGATGAGCTGAACGCTAAAATTGCCGCGGGAATATGATTTTACCAAAAACCTCCTTATAACTTAAGACCGGTGTACACGACCCTTGGAGAATAGAGAATAGAGAAAAGAGGATGTAAATTTCTGCTTTCAAGCATCAATATTCCAAAAAGCGGTCGTGTACACCGTCCTTTCGGTTGGATACAGAATTTCTCACTGAAAGCCTAAGGAGCATTTAGTACCTCTACTTTATTTACGGTATGAAAGGAAAACAAATATATGAGAAAATTTAACGGCTATAAAAAGGGCGTAAATCTTGGCGGCTGGCTTTCCCAATGCGGAGCGGGAAATTACAATGCCGCACATTACGATACCTTTATCACGGAAAAGGATATTGAGAGAATAGCCTCATGGGGCGTTGACCATGTGCGCCTGCCTGTTGATTTTCACCTGTTTCAGAATATTGATTTCACCTTTAACGAGAGCGGTCTTGAGTATATAGACAGATGTATCGGTTGGTGTGGGAAATACGGGCTTGACATGGTTCTCGATCTCCACAAAACTATGGGCTATATTTTTGATGATAAAGCATATTGCAGATTTTTCTTTGACGAATCGCTTCAGGATAACTTCGTCAGGGTGTGGGAAATGCTTACTCGCAGATACGGACAATATTCGTCAAGGGTTTCCTTTGAGCTTCTCAATGAAATAACCGAACGCGAGTTTGCGGAAAAGTGGAATAAAATCTCCCACAGGACAATTGACGCCATACGTGCGATTAACAAGGATGTTAAAATAATAATCGGGGGAATTTACAACAGCAGTATAGACGGACTTGAGCTTCTCGAAAAGCCTGCGGATGAAAATATAGTATTTACCTTTCATTGCTACAGTCCTATGATATTTACACATCAGGGGGCGGAGTGGGTAGATAAAATGCCGTCGGATATCAGGGTGAATTACCCCGAAAAAATCAGCGGGCTGAAAAGGCAGTCCCATGATGTTTTCGGCGGCGATTTTGACGGAGAATTTATCGACAGCGAGACGCTTATAGGCACGGGCTTTTTTGAACGCCTTTTGGAAAAAGCAATTGCCATAGGCGAAAAATACGATGTTCCCCTTTACTGCGGCGAATACGGTGTTATAGATACCGCATCCGCCGAGGATACTGTAAAATGGTTTGAAGATATAAATGCCGCGTTTACCCACTGCAATATACCCCGTTGCGTATGGACATACCGTTCTATGAATTTCGGCATTGCCGATGAGCATTACGCAGGCATTCTCCACGACCTTATCAAGCTGCTTTGAGAAGCGTTGAGCATTGGCGGCAAAAAGCCTTTCCCGTTAAGGATTTACGGGGAGGGCTTTTGATTTTGTCGGCGTAAAGTTTTCCTTGACAGCGGTAAAATATTCTGCTATAATATCCGTGAAAATTATAAACGATTCAATAAGGGGCATCGCCCCGTCATTCAACGAATGTCTGGGGACATCAGTCGTGAGTTATAAAAGTGTAAGAGGTGTGTTGATTGAACGCTGAACAGAAAAAAATGCTTGAGGATGAGGAAACTCTGCTCCACAAGGAATTCGGTACGCTTAACAACATTGTTTGGGCACTGAAAAAGGTAAAGAAATATACCCCCGTGCTTCTCCTGCTTATGGCTGTGGGGATTATAACCGGCTCTCTTATGAGCTGCCTTTGGAGCTTTATCGGGAAATATGTACTGGATATAGTCCAGGCGCAAGCGGACACGGCGGACAAGGATATTGTACCCCTTTATAAGCTGCTGGCTGTTATTGCCGTGATTGAGGTGGTGAGCCTTGGACTTAACGCACTGGTTACGGTAAAGATAAACTACAATTTCAACATTGTACGAATGAAGATTATGACGGAGAGAATCGCAAAGTCATTATCCATGAACTATGAAACCTTGGAAAATCCCGCTATGCTCAATACTCAGGAAAAGGCACAGCGGGCAACCCAGTCAAGTGACCGCGGAGTTGAGGGACTTATAAGGATAATTTACGATTCGGGAAAAGAGATTGTACTGATTGCGGTTTCCGTTTCAACCATAGCGACACTTGATGTAAGACTTATAGCGGTTCTGGCGATTATAGCGGCTATTCAGGCGGTAGTGCTGCTGGTTATGGTCGAAAAGGACAGAAAAGAGGTCTGGGAAAAGCTGGGCGGTACATGGCACAAGACCCATTACATGGAACGTGTTACCCAAGGCTTTGACTGGGCAAAGGACATACGGCTTTTCAATATGAAAAACAGCCTTTCCAAAAAGCAGAGTGATATTCTTGCGGAAAAGCGCCGCCTTATGTACCACAGCAACAATATATGGATTGCTCTTAGTCTTATCAATGGCCCTCTCGGTATCCTTGCAAATGCGGCGGTTTACGGAATACTTATATACAGCGTTATCGGCTCAGATATGACTATCGGAAGCTTTACTCTGTACTTAGGCTTGGCGGGAACATTTTCCTCTTCACTTTATCAGCTTATAACGTCCTTCGGTAAATTCAAGGAGCGTTCCATGGAAACGGACGATTTCCGCTCCTTTACCGAGGGGGAGCTTGGCATGGATAAGGACGATGAGGATTATATCCCCATACCCAAAAGCGACACCTACCGTTTTGAATTTAAAAACGTTTCCTACAAATATATCGGTGCTAAGAGCTATTCCCTTAAAAACCTTAGCCTTACCCTTGAACCGGGGAAAAAGCTGGCTGTTGTGGGAATCAACGGTGCGGGAAAGACTACGTTTATCAAGCTTCTTCTTAGACTTTACGACCCTACAGAGGGAGTTATACTTATGAACGGCATTGATATACGCCGCTTTAAGAGGGAAGAATACTATACCCTCTTTTCACCTGTTTTCCAGGACGTGCGACCCTTTGCCTTTCCACTAAGCGAGAATGTTTCCATGGGTACGCCGGAGGATACGGATAAAGCATATGCGGAGGAATGTCTGCGTAAAGCGGGACTTGGCGACAAGCTGGACAGTTTGCCGCTGGGTGTAGATACACAGCTGTTAAAGGTTTTCTACGAGGAGGGAATCGACCTGTCGGGCGGCGAACGTCAGAAGCTTGCCTTGGTGAGGGCGCTTTACAAGGATGCGCCGATTATAGTGCTTGACGAACCCACCGCCGCACTGGACGCTATTGCGGAATATAATCTATATCGCAGCTTTAACGAAATTATCGGGGGAAAGAGTGCGGTTTACATATCCCATCGACTTTCCTCCACCCGTTTCTGCGACACTATCGCCATGTTCAAGCGCGGGGAAATGATAGAATACGGCACTCATGAGGAGCTGTTGGCGGAAAATGGTGCTTATGCGGAGATGTTCGCTGTTCAGTCCCAGTATTACAGGGAGGACGGGGAGCTTGATATGAATATGAGCGTTGAGCTGAATATGAATCCCGATATGGGTATGCGTCACGAGGGAGGTGATTTCCATGAAAAGGTCAGAGGGTAATAATTCCTCCAAAAAGAAAAACTGCGTAATGCCCACACTGAAATACTTTTTCCCCATTGCATGGAAATTCAGAAAAAGCTACTTCTTTTTAGCGGCGTTTAATGTAATAATCGATGCGGTAACGCCCTTTGTGAATATTCTGGTGCTGCCCTACCTTATCAACGAGCTTTTGGGGGATAAGAGCCTTGCCCGACTTTTGACCTATGCGGCGATAATAGTTTTCGGTCAGGGTATACTAAGCTTAATCAAAGATATTCTGCTGAATGTGTTGGAAAAGTATGACGAACGTTTCAAGGATTACTTTACCGAGGAACTGGGAAAGAAATCCATGTCACTGGACTTTCAGCTTACGGAGGACAAGGAGGCACTTGACCAGATAGAGCGTGCAAGGCAGGGAATGGAGTGGTATTCGGGAGGAATACACGGTATTACACAACAGGTCATGGCGATAGCCTCCGCTGTAATACAGATAGCGGGAGTGGCTGTAATTGTAATACTCAACGCACCTCTTGTGCTGCTGATAACCGCTGTTCTTACGGCGATTAACGCAGTGCTTAATTCCAAGAGAAATAAGATTGAGGTGGAGATTTTCAAGGATGATTCAAAGTGGAATCGTGCTTTCGGTTATTTTTCATGGGAAATGAGCGATTTCAGAAATGGTAAGGATATACGTCTGTACAATGCCAAGGATATGATGCTGGGGAAATGGGAGGAATATATCCAAAGGAGCGTAGAAACGAAAAAGGAAGAGCAAAGGCGGACAATGCCCTATTCTCTGGGCGCAGTTATACCTACTGCCGCAAAGGATATAGCTTGTTACCTTTATCTGGGTGTGCTTGCAATTACCGGTAAAATCACTATCGGAGTATTTTCACAAATGCTTACCTCGGGAGGAACCTTTTACACGGCTGTGAACAGTCTTTTAACCGCTGCCCAAGAGATAGTAAAGCGAACCAATTACGCTTATGAATATGTAAAGCTGATGGAATATCCTGTCAGCTTTAAAAAGGGCGATAAGCACGTAAAAGCAGGGGAGCATACCATAGAATTCCGTCATGTTTCCTTTGCCTATCCGAAAACGGGAGTGCAGGTGCTGAGGGATATTAACCTTACCCTTAATCAAGGTGAGCATCTTTCCGTTGTGGGGCTTAACGGTGCAGGAAAAACCACATTTGTAAAGCTGATGTGTCGGCTTTACGACCCTACGGAGGGGGAGATACTTCTGGACGGGGTGAATATCAAGGATTATGATTATGAGGAATATATGTCGGTGTTTGCCCCTGTGTTTCAAGATTTCAGGCTATTCAGCTTTTCCGTGCGGGATAATGTGGACTTAAACGGCACGGCGAGTGACGGGGAGGTAATAGCGGCATTGGAGCGTGTAGGTATGGGGGACAGGGTGAAAACCATGGACGAGGGGATAAACACCCTTTTATTCCGTGATTTTGACAAGGACGGAGTAGAGCCGTCGGGAGGAGAGCAGCAAAAGATAGCCATAGCGAGGGCGCTTTTCAAGGATTCGCCCACGGTGATACTTGACGAACCCACGGCGGCACTTGACCCCATAGCGGAGTATGACATATACAGGCAATTTGACAAGCTGGTAGGAGGAAAGACGGCGATATACATTTCGCACCGACTGTCGAGCTGTCGTTTCTGCGACCATATAGCGGTATTTTCCGAGGGAAGTGTAAAGGAATACGGTACGCATGAGAGTTTGGTGAACATGGAGGGCGGACTATACGCCGCAATGTTCGCCGCACAAGCGGAATACTATAATTAGTGGTTAGTAAGTAGTGGTTAGTTGATAGGTGGTTAATTAGCTAACGCTATTCAAGTACACCTAAAGGCGGCGGAAGACGGCGGGTGCAGGCTCAGCCTGCCGAGGATTCTTAAGGGCGAGTAGCCCTTAAGTGGGTGTGGGCAACGCCCACTTGTGCCGTAGGCACAAATAAACATAGGAAAACAAACAAACGCTTTTGTATAAGTGCTGCACTTGTAAATAAAATCAAGCAACTAAAGCGATAATAAACACAGTCAAGCAAATTGAACAAGTAACTTAGTGCGGCACTGTGAATACGAGTGGACGCTGTGCGTCCACAATGTATTCACGCAAAATCTTTGATTTTGCCGAAAACGTACTTGTTACCGTATAAAAGGTGTATGTTATACAGTCTAAGTCGGTTGATTTGCTAACGCTTTTTATGGAATGATATGTTTGTTCTCGTCAAAATCTCCGTTTTCTGTTAGCTGAAGCCTAAAATACAAGTACGAGTTTGTTTTCAGCAAAATCAAAGATTTTGCGTGAATACATTTCCGCTGCATTCGCAGCAGCTCGTATTCACAAGTGCCGCACTATAGGTCGTTCAGCTTGCATTACTATTTCACAAACACGTTTGTAACTTGTTATTTCGGAGTGCGGCACTTTCACAAAAAGCGTTTATTTGTTTCGCTATGCTTTTTGTGCCTACGGCACAAGTGGGCTTTGCCCACACCCACTTAAGGGCTACTCGCCCTTAAGAATCCTCGGCAGGGTTGAGAATCCTGCACTCAACGTCTCCCGCCGCCTTTTGTCGTTCACTATTGCCCTGCTTTATTGCCCGCCGATAACTGTCGGTCGGTTTACTGCCACAATTCATGTTCATCTTACCGCATTGCGTAGCTATGCACGGCGGTTGAGACAGTTGGGTGCAGGGTCTGCGACCCTGATTAAGATTTATTTAAGACTGTTGTTGTAACATAATGAGAGCGGATAGTAACCATTTTTTCTTTCGAGGTGATTTGACATGAGAGTGCTTATTGTAGAGGATGAAATTAAACTGGCGGATGCCCTTATTCAAATATTGGAGAAAAATAAAATCAGCGCCGATGCCTGTTATGACGGCGCGGACGGCCTGGATAATGCCCTTACAGGGATCTATGACGTGATAGTCTTGGATATAATGCTGCCTAAAATGAACGGTATCGATGTCCTTAGAAATATCCGTAAGGAGGGTCTGACTACACCTATTCTCCTGCTTACCGCCAAGGACGATGTCGCCGATAAGGTCAGAGGTCTTGACAGCGGTGCGGACGATTACCTTACTAAACCCTTTGCAACAGAAGAGCTGCTCGCAAGGATAAGGGCACTGGGCAGACGCAGTACCGCCGGTCTTGTCAGCGATGACAGATTGGAATACGGCGATATCGTTCTGGATTTGTCCGCCTATGAGCTTTCTTCGGGAAAAAATTCCGTTAAGCTGGGATTGAAGGAATTTTCCATAATGGAATTGCTTATGAAAAATACCGGTCGGGTTCTTACAAAGGAAAACCTTATTATAAAGGTTTGGGGATATGAATCCGATGCGGAATATAACAATGTTGAGGTGTATATTTCCTTTTTGAGGAAAAAGTTAAGCTTCTTAAAGAGCAAAACTATTATAAAAACTATAAGAGGCGTTGGCTACATTATGGAGTAGGCTTGATATGATAAAGAAATTGCGAAAGCGCTTTATGCTTGTTATTATGACCGCGCTAATGGTGCTTATAACGGGTATTCTCGTCTGCGTTTATCTGTATATGTATTCATCCGAAAAGGAGAATGCGGGGAATACCCTTGAATTTGCTATAAGCTGGGACTTCGCTGATGAGAAGATAGCCGATGATTTCCTTCCCGATAAGAACGGTACGGCAATGGGTAAGCCCGAGGAGAACGATCCCCCTCCCGATGCCAAGGAAGCTAAGGAAAAGAATGAATCCGAATCCTCTTCCGCTGAAGATGAGGAAAGCTCGGAGGAGGGAAACGGCGAATTCCATCGCTCCAAGGAGCCTGACGTCGAAAGGGACGATATCCGCTTCGGCAATTCGGTATTTTTTAATTATGACGAAACGGGTTCCCTTATGTCCGGCTGGATAATGGTGCAGACCGATGCAAGCGGAGAAAAATGGGTATTCCACAGTCAGATAAACCGTGACGAAAACGGAAATTATACCAGCGGTACAACAGAGCTTGACGCTTCCTATGCCGCTGCTGCACAAAAGGTTATCGACAACGGAGATGAAAGCGGTTATATAACCTTTGATGATACACAGTACAGATATATCTTCCGTGCAATCGGTGACGGATATAGGATAGTATTCCTTGACCGCACAAGGGAGCTTGCAACTCTGCACCAGCTGCTTTATATCCTCGGTGCCATATTCATAGGCGCAATAGCGGTTACGGCGGCTCTCGCATACGCCCTTTCAAGCTGGACTATGCGTCCTACGGAGGACGCATGGAACAGGCAGAGCGTGTTCTTTTCCAACGCTTCTCACGAGCTTAAAACACCCCTTACGGTTATTTCGGCAAATCTTGATGTAATTCAGTCAAACCCCGACAGTACGGTCAGAGAGCAGGAAAAGTGGTTCGGTTATGTTAAATCCGAGGCGGCAAAGATGTCACAGCTTATAAACGAAATGCTGTACATAGCCCGTGAGGATGCACAATCGGAGAAAAAGCCTATTATGAGCGAGTTTGACTTTTCCGAGCTTGTGGAGGGCGAATGTCTGACATTTGAAGCGCTTACCTTTGAACGAGGGAGATTTATTGAACAGGATATTGCCCCTGGAATAGTCGGAAAGGGCGAAAAGGAAAGTATACAGTGTGTGGTACGGGTGCTTATCGATAACGCCATATCACATTCAAGTGAAAATTCCTCCGTAAAGGTAAGCCTTAGCCTGTCAAAGCACGGAAAAATCAAGCTTACCGTCAGCAATGAGGGCGAGGATATACCCCCGGAGAGCCTGAACTGCATATTTGACCGCTACTATCGGACGGATGCTTCGCGCAGTAAGGATACGGGAGGATTCGGACTGGGACTTGCCATAGCCAAGACCATAGTGGACAAGCACGGCGGAACGATTTCCGCGGAAAGCGAAAACGGTATTACAACCTTTAAGGTGGTTTTTCTGCCATAAATATTCAATAAGGGGCATCGCCCCGTCATTCAACGAACGACCGTATGCTCCCCCGCCTGAAGAGGCGGGGGACATCAGTCGTGAGTTATAAAAAGGATATCCCGACCTTGTGTTTTTACACAGAGTCGGGATATTTTATTCACGGTTTACCGTAACCTTAAGCTTGACTATCCTGTTATCCTCGGCTTCGAGTACCTTAAGGGTGAATATTCCCTCGCTTACCTCGTCATTGTCATCGGGTATTCTACCGAAAAGCTCCATAGCCCAGCCGCCCAATGTATAGCTTTCGTTTTCTATAGTGTCCTCGGGGAGGTCAAGGGCGTCAAGGAACGAATCGATGTTCAGCTCCGCATTAGCCTCATATACGTTGTCACTCAGAGGTACAAGGTCATGACTTACCTCGTCCGTTTCGTCATATATCTCACCGAAAAGCTCCTCGATAATATCCTCCATTGTAACCATTCCGTATGTTCCGCCGTACTGATCCTTTACAATGGCGATATGAACCTTTTCCTTTTGCATTTTTGCAAGGACTTCGGATATGGTTTTAAATTCGGATATATATATCAGCTCATGGATTATGCTTTCAATGCTGTCTGCATCGGGATTTTCGGTAATCATGCGGAAAAAGTCACGTTCATGTATAAAGCCGATTATGTTGTCTATGTTCTTTTCATACACGGGCATACGGGAATACTGCTCGCTGAAAAACAGCTCCTTTATGCTTTCTATGTCGGTGCTTTTTTCCACAGCCTGTATCTTTACACGAGGAATAAGAATTTCCGACACGTTTTTCTCGTCAAATTCCAGAGCGGAACGAACCAAATCGCTTTCCTGCTCTTCAAGCACGCCCTCGCCCTCAATTTCATCAATGATATATTTCAACTCGTCCTCGGTGACGGAGGGGGATTTATCCGATTTAAGGCAATTTGATACAAAGCGCTGAAGACAGGCGAATATAGCGGTAACAGGCGTAAGCACCGTCATTAAAAAGGACAGCACGGGAGTAAAGGTGATGGCGGTTTTCTCCGCATTCTGCTTAGCAATACTCTTCGGGAGAATTTCGCCGAAAACCAAAATCAACACGGTCATGAAGAAAGTAGCGACACCGACACCTCTTGCCCCGAAAAGCTCTGAGCAGAGAACCGTTCCCAATGAGGTGGACAGGATATTCACGATATTATTTCCCACAAGGATAGTGATAAGTGCCTTGTCGAAGTTTTGAGAAATGGCGAGAGTTTTCACCGCCCTTTTGTTACCGTTTTCGGCATCGCCTTTGAGGCGGATTTTATTGACGGATGTAAAGGCAGTTTCGATTGAAGAGAAAAAAGCCGACATCACGATCAAAACCATTATCGCCGCATATTTCATAAAAAATTAATACACTCCCTTTTGGATAATAGAGATTGGAGAAAAGAGAATAGAGAATAGAGTGGATAGTGGATAGTGGGTAGTGAGTAGTTAGCTGTCGGTCAGTATAGAAGGGCAAAGGTGGACAATGAAGGGCGGCGGGAGACAGCCGGGTGCAGGGCCGCGGTCCTGCCGAGAATTCTTAAGGGCAGTGATATTTATATCACATAGCCCATTAAGTGGGTGTGGGCGACGCCCACTTGTGCCGTAGGCACAAATAAACATAGGATAATAAATTAAAGCTTCTGTATAAGTGCCGCACTGTAAAGAGAAACCGACAAATAAAGCGACAGTGAACACGGTTAAGCAAGCCAAACAGGTAAATCAGTGCGGCACTTGTGAATGCGAGCATTGCCGACAGGCAATGCAATGCATTCACGCAAAATCGGAGATTTTGCTAAAAAACGCACTCGTTACCGTATTTTAAGCGTTTCAAGGGGAGGGTAAAGTGTCTTGTACTCTAACCGCTGCTCACTAATCACTTCTTACTATAAATCATTGCCCCGAAATGTAAATTATTGTCCTAATAGAGGATAGAAAATAGGGGAAAGAGGATAGAAAAGCGTTACAAGAAAGAGTAAAGAGGCTTGAGTTCTATCCTCCTACTTCTAATTTCTACCCTCCGGCAGAAAAAATGCCTCCGAATTACTTCGGAGGTTAAATCATGATATAGGATTATGGGGGATTTTCCCTGCGGCGTAGGGGGTAAAACACCGCAGGGCAATTTGGGGTTCTTTTATACCGTTCGCTCGTGAGGGGTAACACGAGCCGTATATAAAAGCATGAAATGAAATGAAATCCAGTACTCACTCTCAAGTACATTCATATAATACCCTATATTTGTGTTGATTGTGTGAAAACGTTCTGAAATCATTATGAAACAGTGCGTAAAATTTCGCCACAAATCGACAGCACCGGCCCCGAAATCCTATTTGTAAGCCTCTGACTTAGGGTATTATATCATGTTTTGGGTATAATTGCAAGGGGTTTTGGAGATTTTACCTACTAGAAGCAAGAGGATTAGAGGCAAGAGGCAAGAATAACAAGATACTTTACTTTATCTTTGAAGCGCTTTACTTGTAACTAACAGGTGAAAATTCTTGCTTCTTGCTTCTTAATTTCTTGCCTCTAGCAGCCCAAAGCCTATCGTTTTAGTAGGTCAGTTTTGCACCAAACAAGGCGAAAATTTGCACCAAGCAGTAAAAAAACGCACCGAGTAATGAGAATAATTCAACAATGAAGGCAGAGATTGCCATATTCTTCGGAAATATACTTTAGCACATTAAATCGTTCAAGTGCAAAACGGGTGCTGTTTTGCAAAAAAATAAAAAAATGCACCAAGCTCAAACCCGCTTGTAAAAAGGGTTTGAGGGCATTTTGATGCAAAAGTGCAAAAAGTTTCAACTACGGCACACGTTACATAAAAAAATAAAAAACGGGATTATTTTTTTTTTTTTTTTGGAAACATACAAAGAGAAGTCAGAAAAAAATGCACTTTTTGCACTTGATTACTTTAATGCAATAAAGTGAACTGCTCTATTAGAGGATGGAAGATAGAGAAAAGAGGATAGAAGAAATAAGATTATTTACTTTTTCTTTGAAGTGATTTCAATACAATATCGTGAACGAGTAGGCTTCCATTCTCTATTCTCCATTGTCCATTCTCAAGTAGAACGAGTAAGCTTCCATTCTCTATTCTCCATTTTCTATTCTCGAATAGGTCGCGGTTATTCCTGCTTCTAAAACGTTCCTACCCATGCATAAAATTGAATATACCTTATGCGGGGGGGAGCAAAAAATGAATAATAAGAAATCTAAAATGTCTGTTGATACCGCAAAGCTTATCGCGCTTTCCCTTGTTATGCAGACGGCGGGAATGGCTTTTAATGTAGCGCTCTCCTCCCGTGCAGGCACGGCGGCAGTGGGAATTATGTCCCTTATCTTCTCGCTTTTCGGGTTTATTATGGTGCTGGCAAACGGAAATATTTTCGTAGCGACAAGCCGTTTTGTTTCCGAAGCAAGAGGCGTGGGACACCGCAATTATTCAAGGGTAATGAGGTACACTCTTACCTTTTCCCTATGTCTTTCGTCGGGATTTTCCCTGTTGTCCCTTATCCTGTCGGATTATCTCGGTGAAAGCATTCTCGGCAGCAATCAGCTTGCTGTGGCTGTGAAGATTATTTCCCTTAGTCTGCCCTTTGCGGCGGTGGGGTCATGTATTAAAGGATATTTTCACGGAATACGTTCTGTGGGCGTACCAATGAGAGGGGATATTACCGAATTTGCGGCAAAGTGGATTTTCCTGTTCGGAGCGCTGATTTTCACGGCGGGAACAGATTATTTCTACATAATGATTGCCCTTAGTGTCCTTGTGGGAGAGACCGCAAGCTTTGTCTATTACATGGTAAAATATATAGGTGAATATCGCCGCTTTTCCGCTTATCCCATGTCGGATAAACCCCTGCTTACCGACACGTCGTCATCCTTTCTGAAAAATATTATACCCATATCCGTAAGCGGCTATGTTCAGATGCTGCTTTCCTCCGCAAACGAAGCTATAGTTCCCGTAGCCCTGCTTCACAGCACCATGTCCCGTGATACCGCCATGAGCTGCTACGGTATGTTTGAAGCGCTGATAATACCTGCAATATTTTTCCCCTCGGCTGTGCTTACAAGTATGTCAAATATCATTATCCCCGAATGTGCCTGCTTCAACCGTACAGACAAAGACACGCGCACCGGGGAGCTTTCCGCTTTCACGGATGATATGTTCACAAAGTGCTTTTCCTACGCCTTTTTTATCGCCTGTATATATCTTTGCTGTGGTCGGGAGCTGGGGGCTTTGCTCTGTCCGCAGGATGATCTTGTGGGAAAATCCATTGTAATACTTGCACCTGTCATTCCCTTTATTTACCTTGAAATAATACTTGAGGGCATGCTCAAGGGAATGGGGAGACAGAATTTTTCAACGCTGAACACCCTTGTAGAATACACCGTACGCATACTTTGCGTAATAATTTTCGTACATTTTTGCGGATTTTACGGAGTGCTGATATCCTACTATGCGTCCAACGTTATAAGCAACATAGCGAGAATTGCAGTTGTATCAAAGGAATCGGGACTGAAATTCTCTTTTGTGAAATACGTGTTTGTCCCGCTGACAAGGGGAGCATTATGCAGCCTTACGGGACTGATTATCGCGAAAACGGTTCACGCGGATTATGCGGGGAATATAGCATACATAGCCGTTTTTGTGCTGTCGGCTATAACGTGCTATTTTTGGATAAACAGAAAAGCGATCGGTGACCGCGGCCCTATTAGAGGATAGAAAATAGAAGCAAGAGGATAGAAGAATTAAGATACGTTACCTTATCTTTGAAGTGCTTTCAATGTATCAAACAGGTTCAATTTCTATCTTCTATTCTCCATTTTCTATTCTCAAGTAGGGCAGGCTGAGCCTGCACGCAACGTTTCAACCACCGTGTGTTGCTAAGCAACACTACGCAATGCTTTAGTCGTTCTTGAATTGCTTTAGCAAGCTGACCGCCCCACTACCCACTATAAATCTATTTTCTTGAAAACTGTTCACAAAATCTAAACATATACATCTTAAATAAGTGCTATACTATCCTTGTGTTGTATCTGAGCTGTATTGTATCCCTTTCGGGAATAATAACAAGGAGGATTTTTTTATGAAGAAGTTCGACACAAAGAAAATGGTAATCCTTGCCCTGTTGGCAGCTTTACTGATCGTAATGTCCTTTACTCCGTTGGGGTATCTGAACATTACTCTGCTGAACATTTCTTTCCTGACCATACCCGTAGCCATCGGAGCCATTGCAGCAGGACCGACAGGCGGCGCTTTTTTGGGATTGGTGTTCGGCATAACAAGCTTTGCAAGGTGCTTCGGGCTTAATGCTCTCGGTACTGTGCTTTGCTCGATTAACCCGGTGCTTACCCTTATACTCTGTGTTGTACCCCGCGTGCTTGACGGTCTTATTCTCGGCTTTGTCACTAACGGAATGTCGAAGCTGGGAGCGCCTAAGTATGTCATTTTCCCTGTAGTGGGATTTCTGGCAGCCGCACTCAACACGGTACTTTACATGGGTTCACTGGTACTGTTCTTCGGTAATACGGAGGTTATTCAGTCTTATTGGAATGAGCTTGCACCGGAAGGCGGTGTAATCGCGTTTGTAGCCGCTTTTGTGGGAATAAACGCCGTACTGGAGGCTGTAGCCGCTACAATAGTTACTTCAGCTGTAGCCGCCGCACTT
>Ga0192275_1039_pt1 | contig 28207 bp, 23 predicted proteins | sample Koala_Koa24_H3_FD_131265 | JGI IMG/M metagenome (GOLD analysis project Ga0192275, IMG submission 131265) | Enriched cells from koala feces incubated with labeled cellulose particles, San Francisco Zoo, California, United States - Koala_Koa2-4_H3 ...
TGTGACGATTCACGCTGCAGCCAGGGACATTCTTGATCCGGAAGGTATTCTTTCCTATATGGAGACATTTGGCGCGGACGATGATTTCCGACGGATGGTCGTACTGGATGCACTGATCATTAATACAGACCGCCATCGGGGAAATTATGGGATGCTTTTTGATACGGATACACTTAAAATTACCGGAATGGCGCCAGTGTTCGACCATAATCAGGCGCTGCTGCCTTATGCGGAGGAGGAAGATTTTCGAAATATGGATTCCTATCTGGCGGAGCGGCCGACCAGGATCGGTGAAGATTTCAACGAAATCGCGTATGGTCTGTTGACACCGCAGATTCGTTCGGATCTGCAAAACCTGACAGGTTTTCAATTTAGCAGAAATTGGACATATGGTTTATCTGAAGAACGCCTTTCTGTGTTAGACCAGCTCGTTAATACGCAGATTGACAGGATTCTGCATCGGAAGCGATTATATATTCGACAGTAGTTTGAGCGAGCAGCGTTATTAAACGTAAGATACCCTGATCCGTCTCACCGAACAGATCAGCAAAGGAGCGAAAAATGTCAGTTATTTATACGGAAGCGAGTTATGAGAAATCTGTGATTCAATTATTGGAAGGAATGGGATACTCCTATGTGTACGGCCCTGATATCGAGCGGGATTTCCGAAGCCCCCTATATGATGAAGTGTTGGAGAATTGCATCGCGGATTTGAACCCTTTTTTGCCGGAAGATGCAATCGCTGATGCGCTGTATAAGCTGCGCAATTTTGAGAATGGGGAACTTGTGCAGAAAAACGAATTGTTCATGGACTATCTCCAGAATGGAATCCCCGTGCGTTATTTTGTGAAAGGCGAAGAACGTTCCTCTATTGCCTATCTTGTTGACTATAATAATCCTGACAATAACTCTTTTATCGTCGCCAACCAGTGGACATTCGTTGAAAACAGCAAAAAACGTCCAGATGTGATTTTGTTCCTGAATGGCTTGCCTGTCGTTATTGTGGAATTGAAGTCTCCTTCCAGAGAAGAAACAGACGCAAGCGAGGCATATCTACAGCTCCGAAACTATATGCAGGAGATCCCGTCCATGTTTATTTATAATGCAATCTGTGTTATGAGCGACATGGGGACAAGTAAAGCTGGAACGATTACGTCAGGCGAAGACCGTTTCATGGAATGGAAAACAAAGGATGGCACCTATGAGAATACACAGTATGCGCAGTTTGATACTTTCTTTGAAGGGATGTTCCAGAAAGAAAGGCTGCTGGATATTATAAAGAATTTCATCTGCTTCTCCAATGAGGGACTGAACCAGGCTAAAATACTGGCCGGATACCACCAGTATTTTGCTGTGAAAAAAGCAATTGAGTCCACAAAGCACGCCACTGTCACGGACGGCAAAGGCGGTGTGTTCTGGCATACACAGGGCAGTGGAAAGTCATTGTCGATGGTGTTCTATGCTCATCTTTTGCAGGAAGCGTTGGACAGTCCCACTATCGTAGTTCTCACGGACAGAAATGATCTCGATGATCAGCTCTACAGTCAGTTTGCGAAGTGCAAATCATTTCTGCGTCAGGAGCCAATGCACGCCGAGAGTCGGGAGCATTTGAAATCTTTGCTCGCCGGACGTCAGGCAAACGGAATCATTTTCACCACCATGCAGAAGTTCGAGGAATCACATGACTCTCTGTCTGACAGGCATAACATTGTCGTTATGGCAGATGAAGCCCACCGTGGTCAATATGGTCTGGCGGAAAAAATAAAGATAACGAAAAATGAGAACGGTGAGGAAGTAGCAAAGCGAGTAGTTGGCACGGCACGAATTATCCGGAACAGTCTGCCGAATGCTACCTATATTGGTTTCACAGGGACTCCTATCTCTTCCAAAGACCGCAGCACCCGCGAGGTGTTCGGTGATTACATAGATATTTATGATATGACGCAGGCCGTTGAGGATGGCGCAACCAGACCGGTTTATTACGAGAGCCGCGTCATAAAGTTGAAGCTGGATGAGGCTACTCTGAAACTCATTGATACAGAATACGATATTATGGCGAACAATGCTGACCCGGATGTCGTTGAGAAAAGCAAGCATACACTCGGACAGATGGAAGCTGTACTCGGCAACGACGAGACCATTCATTCGCTGGTATGCGATATTCTCGACCACTATGAAAATAATCGTCAGAACCTGTTGACTGGCAAGGCTCTGATCGTTGCCTACTCTCGTGCTATTGCCATGAAGATATATAACTGCATTCTCGAACTCAGACCAGGATGGACGGAAAAAGTTGCTGTTGTCATGACAGAAAGCAACAAAGACCCGGAGGAATGGCGCAAGGTTATCGGTAACACGCACCATAAAGACGAGCTGGCGAAGAAATTCAAAGACAATGAAAGTCCTCTGAAAATCGCTATCGTTGTGGATATGTGGCTGACCGGTTTCGACGTACCCTCCCTTGCAACCATGTATGTGTACAAGCCAATGTCTGGTCATAATTTGATGCAGGCCATCGCTCGTGTGAACCGAGTTTTCCACGATAAGGAAGGCGGTCTTGTTGTAGACTATGTCGGTATTGCAGCTGCTCTGAAACAGGCGATGAATGATTACACTGTTCGCGATAAAAAAATTATGGCGACACAGATGTTGCTAAGGTGGCATATCCGAAGTTTCTGGAGAAACTGTCGGTCTGCCGTGACTTGTTTTATGGTTTTGATTATACTCTGTTTATCACGGGCAGTGACCTTGAACGGGCGAAGACAATCAGCGGAGCAGTAAACTTTATTGTTGACCGTGACAAAGAGGAGGAAAAGAACACTTTTGTCAAGGAAGCACTTATGCTCCATCAGGCGTTATCTCTCTGTTCCTCTCTTGTGCCGGAAGATTTGCGATTTGAAGCTGCTTTCTTCGAGTCTGTTCGTGTACTTACTGGCAGATTGATGAATCAGGGCGGAGGAAAGAAAATATCATTGCCGGAAATGAACCAACGCATTAATGAACTGTTGAAGCAGAGCATTAAAAGTGAAGGTGTTATCAATCTGTTTTCCGATGTGCAGCAGGAATTCTCTCTCTTCGATCCAAAGTTCTTAGAAGAAATCTCGAAGATGAAGGAAAAGAACCTTGCCGTAGAACTTCTGAAAAAGCTGATAGCGGAACAGGTACAGATCTATCGTCGTACGAATGTTGTAAAATCAGAGAAATTCAGTGAGATTATACAGCGAACCATGAACGCCTACCTCAACGGAATGCTGACGAATGAGCAGGTGATTGAAGAACTCATGAACCTTGCCAAACAAATATCCGAGGCACATAAAGAGGGCGAACAACTTGGACTCACTGCTGATGAACTTGCTTTTTATGATGCACTCACGAAACCACAGGCGATAAAGGATTTTTACAAGAATGAAGAACTGATTGCTATCACCAAGGAACTGGCGGATACGCTCCGCAAGAATCGTACTATCGATTGGCAAAAGAGGGATTCGGCTCGTGCCAGAATGAGAATACTGATTAAGAGACTTCTGAAAAAACACAGGTATCCACCAGAGGGCATGGAAGATGCTGTTCAGACGGTTATGACGCAATGTGAACTGTGGACAGATAACAGCGATTATGAGGAGCCTGTAAAGGAAAAGAAAGTCATAAGATATCCGGATTTTGTAGAAGATCCATATCTTGGCAGGGTAGCTGAGGAGACAGTGCCATATGGGGAAAAGAATTAAAAGCTTTGCTGTTATGATAGATGAAGAAAGGGAAGGTTATGAAAGTATTGATTTTAAACGGTTCCCCAAAGGGAAAAAACAGCGTTACCTTACATACCTGTCTGTATTTACAGAAGCAATATTCAGAGCATTCGTATGAAATACTGGATGTTGGTCAGAAAATTCGCTCTTTCGAGAAGGATATGTCATCGGCGGTGAAAGCTCTGGAGTGGGCGGACCTGATTGTGTTTTGCTACCCAGTGTATACATTTCTGGCTCCGGCACAGCTGCATCGTTTTATCAGGCTGATGAAGGAGAGCGGATGCGATGTCTCCGGAAAGTTTGCGACGCAGATTACGACTTCTAAGCACTTTTTTGATGTGACAGCGCATCGTTTTATCCAGGACAACTGTGTGGACTTTGGCCTTAAATATATTAAGGGATTGTCAGCGGATATGGAAGATCTGCCGACAAAACAGGGACAGCGGGACGCGAGAAGATTCTGGAGGTATGTGGAATATTGTGTGCGACATGATCTTTATGAGCCTGCCTCGGTTCCTGCTATTTCAGAAAAAACGATGGGAAGCTCCGCTCTATCGGGAGAAGAGCAGAATGCTGCTGTAAATGCATATACAAACAACGGCCAGGTGATGGATGAGCCGGAAGACCGGCTTTCAGATGCGGATACTGAGAAGAAAAGCGTGGAAGCTCCCTGGCAGATGAAGAAACAGACCGCAGAAAAACAGGACGAACCAGGGACAAAGAAAACAGCAGCAATAAAGAAAACCGCAGCAATAAAGAAAACAAGAAGGACAGGGAGAAAAGCAGGAACCAGAAATAAGGATATCGTGATTGTAGCTTCTATAAAACCGGGCGATTCCATTCTTTCTGCGATGATTGCTGATTTTCAGTCTGTCAGCCCTTATCCTGCCCGTGTGATTAATATAGAGGAATTTCCGTTTCAGGGAGGGTGCATTAGCTGTTTTCATTGCGCGGCGGATGGCACTTGCATCTATAAGGATGGATTTGCCGAAATGCTGCGGGAACAGATTCAGAGTGCGGACGCGATTGTTTATGCGTTTACGATTCAGGATCATTCGATGGGGGCTCGCTTTAAGCTTTATGATGACCGGCAGTTCTGTAATGGACATCGCACGGTTACGATGGGGATGCCGATGGGGTATCTGATTGCCGGTAACCTGGAAGCGGAGGAAAATCTGCGCATGGTGATTGAGGCGCGCTGTGAGGTTGGTCACAATTTCCTCTGCGGTATGGCTGCTAATTCAGAGGAAATCAGAAAGATGAATGCGCGACTGCTTTACGCACTGCACCACGGGTATGTCCAGCCGCAGAACTTTTACGGCGTGGGCGGCATGAAAATATTCCGTGATCTGATTTATGTCATGCGCGGTTTTATGAAAGCGGATCACCAGTTTTATAAAAAGCACGGCATTTATGATTTCCCGCAGAAGAAGAAGGGACAGATTCTTCTGATGATGCTAGTGGGTGCCCTGATGAACAATCCAAAGCTGCGCGCCAAAGCAGGAAAGCAGATGACGGAAGGTATGGTCGCACCTTATAAGAAGGTTCTGGAGGAGTAACGATATGATAAAGATTGATCTGATTACAGGATTTTTGGGCGCGGGCAAGACGACTTTTCTGAAGAAGTATGCGAATTTCCTGATAAGAAAAGGAATGAATATCGGTATTCTGGAGAATGACTATGGCGCAGTGAATGTGGATATGATGCTGCTGCAGGATCTTATGGGAGATCATTGTGAGCTGGAGATGGTGGCCGGTGGATGTCATCGGGACTGCCATCGGCGTCGCTTTAAGTCGAAGCTGATTGCGATGGGGATGTGCGGCTATGATCGGGTGCTGGTGGAGCCATCTGGGATTTATGATGTGGATGAGTTTTTTGATGTGCTTCATGAGGAGCCGCTGGATCAGTGGTATGAGATTGGAAATGTGATTGCGATTGTGGATGCGAAGCTGGAAGCGGATTTGTCGGAGGAGGCGGAGTATCTTCTGGCGTCGGAGGTGGCTGACGCAGGCTGTGTGGTGATGAGTAAAAGTCAGGAAGCTTCGGAAGCAGAGATTGCGGAGACGATACGACATTTGAATCGTGCGATGGAGACGGCGCGGTGCAGCCGCCGGTTTGGTTTTGAGTCGATGGAGACGGTGCGATGCGGCCGCAAGTTTGGTTCTGAGGCGATGGAGACGGCGCAGTGTGGCTGCCAGTCTGGCTCTGACGTGATAGTGGGTGATTGGAATCTGTTTACCGAATCGGACTTTGAAAGAATCCTTTCCTGCGGATATCGAAATGAGAGTTTTCAGAAAAGAAGTGCGGAGGATGAACGTTTTTCATCGGTATATTTTATGAATGTGCGTATGTCTGAGGATGAACTGGGAGCGGCTGTCGGACGGATATTTATGGATGAAGCCTGTGGAAATGTGTTTCGCATAAAAGGGTTTCTGCGCGTGCCGGGCGCGGATGCGCAGAAGGAGGACACGTGGGTGCAATTGAACGCGACCCGCAGCGAGATCACGCTTAGCCCAATCCAGATTGGACAGGAGGTTCTGATTGTGATCGGCGAGAGGTTGAATGAAAAGGTAATTCAGGCGCAATTGGGCATTTTATGATAAAACGTGCCAGGGAAAGACATCTTAAACATCTGAATTTGCGTCATCGTAATATAGTATATTGTAAGGACATAAATGATGGTTTTTGCATAGCGTCAGTTTTTTGGATGCTGTAGGAAATCCAAGCACAACTTGGATGACAGGAAATATTTTTCCGTGTATAATCACTTTACTGGAGTTACGGGAAGCAGGATGAGTGAGATTACTGTGTATATTTTTTATGCTAATGTATGTACTTGCGAAAAATAATTGGTAGTATATATAGAAAGTGAGAGAACCGGGAAAATGGTTTATGATTCGAAGTCAGATTTGGGGCGGCTTTTTGACGAGAGATATTTGTCAGAAGAAGTGTGTTTTCCACAGACGAGTGAGTTTCAGGATATTCTGGAACTGTGTGATACGGCTGAGGAGGAGCTGCGCACACAGCTTTCTGTCGGGGCAGCAGATTTGTTTGACGCTTATAAGGATTATTCGGAAAAAATTACAGAACAGAAATGCAGAGAGTACTGGATACAGGGGATGGCCCGGGGAGTACGCATGACGGCGGAATCATTTCTGACGGGAGACAGATAACTGCAAAGAGTGTCTATGCACTCCGGCTTTAGAAGAATACGACTCAATGAGAGAAGACCCCATCCGGCGAGGAAATATTCTCACTACTATTTGGGTGGAGTATGCCACCCGGCGAGGGCATATCCTCCCGGTTTATGTGAGGAATGTCCCCCGTTTTTGGCGCAGAATTTTCTCTTTAAGCCGGATGCGATGACTGTGTGGTTAGTACAGCTTTATATTTCTACGCTTGTTGGATTTTCTGTCCTTTCCGGATAGACATAATCGTCAGCGGAAAGATCGAGCAGTCTCATGGCTTTGCAGAATACTTTGAGACTTGGTACACATTTTCCGCATTCCAGGCTTCTTACGTAGTATGAGGATACACCGAGCTTTTCGGCAAACTGACTTGCTGTCCACTGATGTTCTTTGCGCGCTTTTTTAATCATCTCTCCGAGTCTTTTTTCTGAATCGTTCATTTTTCTAAGTCCTTTCTTCTTTCGTTTGTCAGACCCAGAAGGTAGTCGGCAGATACATGGAAATGCTTTGCGATTGCCCTGACTTCAAAATCACTGGCAAAACGCTGGCCTTTTTCGATTCGCAGAACGGTCAGTTCATTGAATTCAGAACCTTCTGTCTGCAGTCTGGCAGCCAGTGTCTTTTGTGAAATTCCTTCTTCGTTTCGCAATTCCAGCAGTCTGGTTCCGATGATGTTCTTGCTTTTTCCGTCCCAATAGATTTTCATGCCATCTGTCATCTCCTGCTTCTATAGTTGAGCTAAGGATCTGCTGTGAAATATCTTTTGCTGTTATTTCCTGACAGTTCCTTATCGGAAGTATATGGACTCCATTGTACTGATTTGAAAGTCTGATACACTTCTAAAGATGAAGTTTCCCCAAAAAGATTTCCTCCTTGTCCAACTCTGCTTATCGTGGTAAAATGTCAGTAACAGTTCAGAAACGGCGGCATGTGACTGTGCCCGCACCTGTTTCATATTTATAATAGGGAGAAATGACAAAGGAGAACCGATGAGATGAAGCTGGAAAAACTGCTGGAGCGGATGGAGTATGAATGTTTGCAGGGAACAGTTGACACGGATGTGAAAAAACTGGTGAATGATTCGCGGAAGGTCGAGGAGGGTTCTCTGTTTTTTTGTATAAAGGGAGCGGTGACGGACGGTCACAAGTATGTACCGGATGTGGTGGCAAAGGGCGCGAAGGTGCTGGTTGTACAGGATGCGGTGGAAGCGCCGGAGGATGTGACTGTGATTCAGGTGGCGGATACGCGCTATGCGATGGCGCTAATGTCGGCGGCGTATTTTGGATATCCGGCGGATGAGATGCGCATCATCGGTGTGACCGGGACGAAGGGCAAGACGACGACGACCTATATGGTAAAATCGATTCTGGAGTCGGCTGGATATAAGGTTGGCCTGATCGGGACGATTGAGGCGATTATCGGGGAGGAGAAAATCCCGGCGCACAATACGACGCCAGAGTCTTATACAATTCAGGAATATTTCCGCCGCATGGCGGACGCGGGCTGCCAGGTGGTGGTGATGGAGGTCTCTTCGCAGGGGCTGATGCTGGAGCGTACGGCTGGGATTCCGTTTGAGATTGGAATTTTTACAAATATTGAGCCGGATCACATCGGACCAGCGGAGCATGAAAGCTTTGAGGATTACCTAGAGTGTAAAAGCCGCCTGTTCAAACAGTGTAAATACGGGATTCTGAATGCGGATGACGCACATCTGGAGGAGATTCTGAAGGGGCATACCTGTGAGGTGGAGACCTTTGGTCTGTCGGAACAGGCGGGTGTGCGCGCAGAGAATTTACAGCTGGTATCGCGGCCGGGATATCTGGGAATCGCGTATACCGTTTCGTGGAAGAATGAGAATGTTTCGGGAGAAGTGGAGCGGACTTCTTTTGATGTTGAGATTGACATTCCGGGTAAGTTTAGTGTATATAATTCTCTGACAGCGATTGCGATCTGCCGCCATTTTCGGGTGGGGATTGAAGATATCCAGAAAGCGCTGAAGGTGGCGAAGGTGAAAGGGCGTGTCGAACTGGTAAAGGTTTCTGATGCGTTCACGCTGATGATTGATTATGCGCACAATGCGATGGCGCTCCAGAGCCTTCTGGAGACGCTGCGGGAATATCATCCGCATCGTCTGGTCAGCGTATTTGGCTGCGGGGGGAATCGCTCGAAGCTTCGCCGCTATGAGATGGGGGAGGTTTCCGGCAAGCTTGCCGATCTGACGGTGATCACTTCTGACAATCCGCGTTTTGAGGAGCCGGAGGCGATTATTGAGGATATCGTGACGGGCATAGAGAAGACGGATGGGAAGTATATCAGGATTACTGACCGCAAGGAGGCCATTGCCTGGGCGATTCACCATGGAGAGCCGGGGGATATCATTGTTCTGGCAGGCAAAGGACACGAGGACTACCAGGAGATCTGCGGCGTGCAGTATCCGATGGATGAGCGGGTGCTGATCCGTGAGATTCTGGAGAAAGATAAAAGGGGCTAGAATATAGTGGTAAGGGCATAATTGTTCAGGACAGTACTTCGCACTTGCTGCGAAGTACGTATGAAAACGTATATTATGTGGGGAAAAGCCCTCGCCGGGTGGCATCCCATCCAAAAACCAGATGGGATAATCCCCATCGCGCAGCGATTTTAAATGGGCTTTTCCCTTGTAACTGTGAAGGCACTGAACAGTTACATAAGAGCATCAGATTAGAACAGTTACCGAGAGGACGGCATATGGATTTGTACGCGGATATCATCATTGATATCTCACACAGTAAGCTGGATCAGACGTTTCAGTACCGGATTCCGCCGGAACTGGCGGATGTTCTGGAGCCGGGGGATGTGGTGGAACTTCCGTTTGGAAACGGGAATCGGCTGAAAAAAGGATATGTACTCCGCATTTCGACGAGCCTGAAGTGTCCCCCGGAAAAGATGAAGACAATTGTCAGGCGCGTGACGGAGCTTGGCGGCGCGCAGTCGAAGCTGATTACGCTGGCGTTCTGGATGCGCGATTATTATGGTTCGACGACAGTACAGGCGCTGCGCACGGTGCTTCCGTTTCGGGATAAGACTGCTCCGAAAAAGAAAAAGAGCGTCAGCCTGGCGATTTGTGCGGAGGATGCAAAGAGCCTGCTGGTGGAATTGCGGAAAAAACATCAGACGGCGCGGGCGCGGCTTTTGGAGGCATTGATCGAAGAGCCGGTGTTGCCGCAGGAAGTGGTGACGGGTGCGCTTCGCATCACACAGCCGGTGCTGCGCGCGATGGAGCAGATGGGGCTCATCCGATGTGAGGCGGAGCAGATATATCGAACGCCTGCGATCCTGGAGCAGTTGAGAACGCAGATGCAGGAGGAACACAATTGTACTCCGCCAAGAGTAACTGCCGGATCTGACCAGAATCATGATCAGAATGCTTGTAATGAAAATATACAAGACGATTCGTCAATTGAGAATACGCATTCCGTTACTGGTTTTACCTTGACGAATGAACAGCAAAATATAGTAGACACGATCTGTGCGTCCTTGCGTGGAAGGGAACGGCATCCAGAATCTGCTTTCCGGCCTCAGCCAGACACAACTGGCTGTACGGAGTTCCTGATCCACGGCGCGACCGGCACTGGCAAGACGGCAGTTTATATGGAGCTGATCGCGGAGACGCTGCGGCAGGGAAAGCAGGCGATTCTGCTGATTCCGGAAATTTCACTGACGTATCAGAATGTCGTTCGCTTTTACCATGCGTTTGGCGACCGGATTTCGATTTTGCATTCGCGGCTTTCGCAGGCCGAGCGGTATGACCAGTTCGAGCGGGCGAAGGAGGGGGACATTGATGTGATGATCGGGCCGCGCTCGGCACTGTTTACGCCATTTGAACGCCTGGGCCTGATCATTATTGACGAGGAGCATGAGCCTTCTTATAAAAGTGAGACAACGCCGCGCTATGACGCGCGGGAGGTCGCGCGCAAGCGAGCCGCGCTGGAGGGAGCGGTTCTGGTGCTTGGTTCCGCTACTCCATCTCTGGAATCTTATTACGCGGCGAAAAATGGAATGAGTACCCTGCTTGTAATGGAGCACCGTCCGACAGGCGGCCAGCTCGCGGATGCGACCATTGTAGATATGCGCAGGGAGCTGCGGGATGGTAACAGCTCGATTTTAAGCCGTACACTGCTGGAAAAAATACGCACACACCTGGAGCAGGGGCAGCAGTGTATGCTGTTTCTCAATCGTCGGGGCTATGCGGGATTTGTTTCCTGCCGTTCCTGCGGTCATGTGATGAAATGTCCGCACTGCGATGTGTCTCTTTCCCTTCATCAGGGCGGACGGCTGGTCTGCCATTATTGCGGGTATGAAGAACGGGCAGTGAAAAAATGCCCGGTTTGCGGCTCACCCTTTATTGGAGGGTTTAAGGCGGGAACACAGCAGATTGAAGCTGTGGTGGCTGCCGCCTTTCCCGGGACGCGGATTTTACGGATGGACGCGGATACGACGAGAGGGAAGGACGGACACGCGGAGATTTTGCGGGCGTTCGGCGCTCATGAGGCGGATATTCTGATCGGCACACAGATGATTGTAAAGGGGCATGACTTCCCGCAGGTGGCGCTGGTCGGCGCGCTTGCGGCGGATTTGTCGCTGAATGTCAGCGATTTTCGGGCGGCAGAACGTACCTATCAGCTCCTGGCGCAGGCGGCGGGCAGGGCCGGGCGCGGAACGATTCCGGGTGAGGTAGTGATTCAGACCTATCTGCCGGAGCACTATGCGATCACCTGCTCAGCGGCGCAGACCTATGAGCCTTTTTACGAGCAGGAAATGAGCTACCGTTCCCTTTCGGGCTACCCGCCGACGGGGAGTCTGATGTCGGTGCATTGCGCCTCGGAGGATAAGGAACGGCTGGCTGCGGCGGTCGGTTATCTGGCACGGTTTGCCGGAGGGCTGGCGGAAAAGTATCACGCGGTCGTCATGGGACCTTCGGACGAAGCGATCGCGAAGATGAAGGATATTTACCGCATGGTTTTATACATCAGACACAAGGATTCCAAAGCCCTGACATCAATCAAAAATTATATGGAACAATATATTGAGATGAACAGCGGCTTTCATGATATTATGATTAATTTTGAAAGGCAGGATTAAAACAATGGCTTTGAGGCAGATCAGAATTTACGGAGATGAGAAACTGGCAAAGGCGTGCCGCCCGGTGCAATATGTAAGCCCGCGCACGAAGCTGCTGATCCGGGACATGCTGGATACGATGTATGAGGCAAATGGCGTTGGACTGGCCGCGCCGCAGGTTGGGATTTTAAAGCAGATCGTCGTGATCGACATCGGGGACGCGGGCGAAGAGGATACGGAAGATGCGGATACTAAGCCGGGAATCGGCTGCGGAGATGGCCCGCTGGTGATGATCAATCCGGAAATTCTGGAGACATCCGGTGAGCAGACGGGACAGGAGGGCTGCTTAAGTTTGCCGGGACAGGCGGGAATGGTGACGCGCCCGGAATATGTAAAGGTAAAAGCGTTTGATGAGAATATGAAGGAATTTGTGGTGGAGGGCAAAGGCCTTCTGGCGCGCGCGATCTGTCACGAATGTGACCATTTGCAGGGAATTATGTATGTGGAAAAAGTGGAAGGCGACCTGTTTGAGGTGACTGACGAGGAAGAAGAGTGATGAAGGTATGCTGAAAAATGTTGTCTTTATGGGAACGCCTGATTTCGCGGTGGGTACATTAAAGGCGCTGATTGCGTCAGAAAAGTATCAGGTACAGGCGGTTTTTTCTCAGCCGGATAAGCCCAAAGGCCGTAGTGGTGCGCTGCAGATGCCGCCGGTGAAGGCGGTTGCGGTGGAGGCCGGGATTCCGGTGTACCAGCCGGTAAAAATCCGCGAGCCGCAGTGGCTGGAGCTGCTGAAAGAATTGTCTCCTGATGTGATTGTAGTAGTGGCGTTCGGGCAGATCATTCCGCAGGCGATTCTTGATCTGCCGGAATACGGCTGTATCAATGTTCATGCGTCGCTGCTTCCGAAATACCGCGGCGCCGCGCCAATTCAGTGGGCAGTGATTAACGGCGAAAAGGAGTCTGGTGTGACTACGATGCGCATGGATGCCGGGCTTGACACCGGGGATATGATTCTGCGAAAAACAGTGACGCTGGATAAGAACGAGACAGGCGGGAGCCTGTTTGATAAGCTGAGCGAGACGGGAGCCGGATTGCTTCTGGAGACACTGGAGGCGCTTGAAAATGGCAGCGCCTGTTTTGAAAAACAGCCGGCGGATAGTCCAACGCCTTATGCGGCGATGCTGACAAAGGAAGATGGACGTATCGACTGGAGCTTGAGCGCACAGGAGATCGAGTGCCGGATTCGCGGCCTGGATCCGTGGCCGGGCGCCTGGACCAGATTTCACGGGAAATTGCTGAAAATCTGGAAAGCGGAGGTCGTGGAAGAAGCGGCGGAAGGACGGTACCAGATATCAGAGGGGCAATCGCAGATGGAAGAAGAACCGCCGCAGGCTGCGGCGCAAAATCCGGATGGTTTCGGTACCGTATGCGCGGTTACCAAAAAAGCACTTTATGTCCAAACCAGAGACGGCATTCTCTCGATTCTGGAACTGCAGCCGGAAGGGAAGAAACGGATGTCTATCGATGCATTTTTGCGCGGTTATCCGGTGAAAACCGGGGAGAATATATAAAAAGCTTTGCTGTAATGAGGAGGAGTGCCAATGTATTATGGATATTACGGATTTGACTGGACGTATCTGCTGGTAATAATCGGGCTGGTGCTTTCTCTGGCCGCGTCGGCTCATGTGAAAAATACATTTCGAAAATACGACAATGTGCGCAGTATGCGCAACCTGACCGGAGCGATGGCGGCACAGAAAGTGCTGCAGAGTGCCGGACTTTATGATGTGCGGATTGAGCGGGTGTCCGGTGAACTGACGGATCATTATGATCCGCGCACAAAGACGCTGCGCCTTTCAAACAGCACCTATAGCTCGAGCTCTGTGGCGGCAGTCTGCGTGGCGGCGCATGAGTGCGGGCATGCGGTGCAGGATCAGGTGGGGTACGCGCCGCTGGCATTCCGCAGCTCGCTGGTGCCGGTGGCGAATTTTGGCTCTTCGCTGGGATGGCCCGTTTTTCTGTTTGGCTGGATTTTATCCTTGCAGCCGCTGATCACAGCGGGGATTGTATTATTTACGCTGGCGGTGCTGTTTCAGCTGGTGACACTGCCGGTAGAATTTAATGCTTCCTCCCGTGCTCTGCGGATTCTGGAAGATACACATATTTTGGGAGACCAGGAGATCGCGGCTGGCCGGAAAGTGCTCGGAGCGGCGGCATTGACGTATGTGGCCAGCCTGGCGGCTTCCCTGCTGCAGCTGCTGCGGCTGGTGCTTCTGTCAGGAGGGAGACGGCGCAGATGACGAAACCGGTAAATATTCGTGAGATATGTCTTGGTATGTTAATGGAAATTACCGAGGAAGAGGCCTACAGCCATGTGGTATTACGGGAAACACTGGAAAAATATCAATATCTGGAGAAAAGAGACCGTGCCTTTATCACAAGAGTGGTAGAGGGTACGCTGGAGCATATGATTCAGCTTGACTATATTATCGAACAGTTTTCCAACGTGCCGGTATATAATATGAAGCCTCTGATCCGCAACCTGCTGCGGATGTCTGTGTACCAGCTGAAATATATGGACAGTGTGCCGGATTCTGCGGTCTGCAATGAGGCGGTCCGACTGGCGCAGAAAAGGGGCTTTTATAATCTGAAAGGCTTTGTCAATGGCGTATTGCGCAACACTGCGCGCAGACTCTCTCAGGTGCGCTATCCAGATCCCCGTCAGGAGCCGATGCGCTATCTTTCGGTCAAATATTCGTTTCCAGTCTGGATGATCAGTAAGTGGGTGACACAGTTTGGCTATGAGACGACGGAGACCATGTGCCGGGATTCCCATATAGGGAAAGGTACCGTTGTGCGCTGCAATCTGGCAAAGGCATCCAAAGAGGAGATTGTGCAGGAACTCACTGCGCAGAACATCACGGTAAAGCAGCATCCCTATCTCGATTACGCGCTGGAAATATCGGATTACAATTATATTGGAGCTGTTTCTGCGTTTCGCAAGGGATGGATTCAGGTGCAGGATATCAGTTCTATGCTCGTAGCGGAGATTGCGGCGCCAAACTGGGGGGACTACTGCATTGATGTCTGCGCGGCTCCCGGCGGCAAAAGTCTGCATATTTCGGATAAACTGATGGGCAGCGGTTACGTGGAGGCGCGGGATATCTCTGAACGCAAGGTGCAGATGATGCAGGAAAATATCGAGCGGACGGAGGCAATTAACATTCGTGCGATGCGGATGGATGCGACTGTGATGGACGAGGAGTCCAGAGGAAAAGCCGATATTGTGCTGGCGGATGTTCCCTGTTCCGGTCTAGGTGTGATACGCAAAAAACAGGATATCAAATACAAAATGTCGGAAAAGCAGCAGCAGGATATTATCCGGCTGCAGCGGCGGATTCTGCAAACGGTACAGGAGTACGTGCGCCCGGGCGGGACACTGATCTACAGCACCTGTACAGTCGGAGCAGATGAGAATCAGTTTAACGTCAAATGGTTTCTGGAAAATTTTCCGTTTCATCTTGAAAGCATCGACCCGTATATCTGTGAAGAACTGAAAAACCGTACGACTGCGGGCGGATATATCCAGCTCTTACCGGGCGTGCACCAGTCCGACGGATTTTTTATCGCACGCCTGAGGAGGAACTGAACCATGCAGGAACAAGCTGGCAAAGAAACAGCGGCAAATCTGAAACCGGAAATGAGAAATGCAGTGGCGGAGCCAAAAACGGATATACAGTCTCTGACACTGGAGGAGCTTACCGCGGAGGTGATCGCACTTGGCGAAAAACCGTTCCGCGCAAAGCAGCTGTATCAGTGGATGCATCAGAAGCTGGCGCGCGATTACGATGAGATGACGAATCTGCCGAAATCCTTTCGGGAAAAACTGCGCGAAAAATATACATATACTGCACATACGCTGGTGGAGCGATTCGTCTCAGCGGTGGACGGGACGGAAAAATATCTGTTCGGTCTTGCTGATGGCAATGTGATTGAGAGTGTGCTGATGCGTTATCATTTTGGAAATTCTGTCTGTATCTCCTCTCAGGTTGGCTGCCGGATGGGTTGTCGGTTTTGTGCCTCGACGATTGGGGGTCTTACGAGAAATCTTCTTCCATCGGAAATGTTAGATCAGGTTTACGCAATCCAGCGGCTGACCGGGGAAAGAGTTTCACACCTTGTGGTGATGGGAACCGGGGAACCATTGGACAATTATGACAATCTGCTTCGATTTATCCGGCTTTTATCGGATGAAAATGGTTTGAATATCAGCCAGAGGAACATCACAGTATCGACCTGCGGTCTGGTGGAAAGAATCCATGATCTGGCACAGGAGCGCCTGCAGATTACGCTTGCACTCTCCCTGCATGCTTCCTCTCAGGAAAAACGAAAAGCGCTGATGCCGATTGCCTATCAGTATGAGCTGAGCGACGTGATTGACGCCTGCCGGTATTATTTCGAGCAGACCGGACGGAGAATCACGTTTGAGTACAGTCTGGTAAATGGAGTAAATGACTCACAGGATGATGCGGAACGTCTTGCGAAGCTTCTTGGAGGAATGAGCTGCCATATCAATCTGATTCCAGTAAATCCCATCAGGGAGCGGGATTATACGCAGCCTGACCGCCAGGTAGTGATTGCATTTAAAAATAAGCTTGAAAAATACGGGAAAGCTGTTAGTATAAGAAGAGAAATGGGGCGCGACATAAGTGGCGCCTGCGGCCAGCTCCGCAAGGGGTATCTGGAGAAAGGACAGACAAAATGAAGGTTTACAGCGTCACGGACATCGGCAGGAGGCGAGCCTCCAATCAGGATTTTATTTATGCCTCAGACCAGCCGGTCGGCAATCTTCCGAATCTGATGATAGTCGCGGACGGGATGGGAGGACATAATGCGGGAGATCTGGCTTCCCGCTATACGGTAGAGTCTATGATTGAGTATCTGGGGCAGGCGCAGGAAAAACGGCCGATTCCGCTGCTCTCGGAGGCGATTCATTTTGCGAACGACCGGGTTATTGAGAAAGCGTCGACAGATAAGGCATTGGAAGGAATGGGGACGACTGTGGTGGCCGCGGTGGTTAAGGATGGCTATCTGTATGTGGCCAATGTCGGTGACAGCAGGCTGTATCTGATGGATCAGGAGATTTCGCAGATTACCAGAGACCATTCGCTGGTGGAAGAGATGGTGCGGATGGGAGAGCTGCAGCGCAAGGACGCGCGATCTCATCCGGATAAGAATGTCATTACCCGGGCGATTGGAGTGAAATCGCCTGTGCGGGTTGATTTCTTCGATGTTAAGCTGGAACCGGGCGACCATATATTGCTCTGCTCAGACGGCCTTACCAATATGGTCGAGGACGCGGAGATTCTGCAGATTGTCAAAAAATACCGTTCACCGAAGGAGGCGGCGCAGCATCTGGTGAATGAAGCGAACAAAAACGGGGGAAAAGATAATATCTCTGTGGTTCTCGCTGAGGTTTAAGGGGAGAGAATATGTTAAGTGCAGGAGTGTTTATTCAGAACAGGTATGAGATCATATCCCGGATTGGTTCCGGCGGCATGGCCGATGTTTATAAGGCAAAGGATCATAAGCTGAACCGTTTTGTGGCTGTTAAGGTGCTGAAAAATGAATTTCGGGACGACAAGGTTCTTGTCTCTAAATTTCGGGCAGAAGCGCAGGCGGCCGCAGGTCTGGCGCATGGCAATATTGTCAATATTTATGATGTCGGGGAAGAGGCCGGGATCAACTATATTGTGATGGAGCTGGTGGAAGGCATTACTCTGAAAGAATATATTGCAGGTAAGGGTCATCTGTCTGCAAGAGAGATGACCAGCATTGCACTGCAGATTTCGGCCGGTCTGGAGGCCGCGCATAACAATGGAATCATCCACCGGGACGTAAAACCGCAGAATATCATTATTTCTACAGACGGTAAAGTAAAGGTGGCGGATTTTGGAATTGCGCGTGCGGCGAGTTCGAATACGATTACATCTACGATGATGGGTTCTGTGCATTATACATCGCCGGAGCAGGCGAGAGGCGGCTACAGTGATGAGAAGAGCGATATTTATTCGCTTGGCATTACGATGTACGAGATGCTGACCGGGCATGTACCATTTGACGGAGATTCAGCGGTGGCCATTGCGCTGCACCATCTGCAGGATGAATTGCATGGCCCGAAAGAAGAGTTCCCGGAGATTCCGTACAGTACCAATCAGATTATATTGAAGTGTACACAGAAAAGCGCGGATCGCCGTTACCCGAATATGGCGGAGCTGATTCGTGATCTGCGCGAGTCGCTGGTGAACCCGGAGGGGGATTTTGTGACCTGGGTGGTGCCGGATCGAACCTCGCAGACGATTATGATGTCGAAAGAGGAGATGGCGCAGATTAAGGCGGAGCAGCGTATGCCGTCCTATGATGAGACCCTGAATGTGGGTGCGGCGGCAAACATGCATGCGCCGGAGAACGGGTCAATACAGAACCGGGCCTATCAGCCTGGCAGCTATTATCAGAAAAGCCAGTATCAGGATGTCTCGTCCATGGATGGCGTCTATGATGGCACACGCTGGAATGCGGGGTACCGGACGGACGCTGGGGATGATTCCGGTTATTATGGCTCTTTTGACGGTGCTTATGGAGGAACGGGCGGTTACAATCTGGAAGACAATGACCAGGAAGAAGGCTATGAGCTTGATGAGACATTCGAGTCTTCCCGTACACGCAGGAAAAATGAAGAAGATACAGACAGTGATCTGAACCCGAAGCTGGAAAAAGCAGTGACGCTGGGCGGTATTATCATTGCGGTGATTGTTGGTATTGTTTTCCTGGTTTTGCTGGCAAAAGCGTTTGGACTGATGAATTTTTCCAGCAGCAAAAAATCAGATTCGGATGGAAACGATATTGTGATAGAGACTTCGTCGGAAGCGGAGACGGAGGAACAGACAGAATCGGAGACGGAGTCTGAGACAGAATCCGAGACTTCGGCAGAATTTGTCCTGGATAACCTCAGCAATATGGAACTCACACAGGCACAGGCGCTTCTGATTACAAAAGGTCTGAAATATACGGTGGATCAGACGCAGTATAGCGACACTGTAGCGAGTGGTTATATTATATCGACGGATCCGGAATACGGGGATTTGGTAAGCACAGGGGACACGATTACTCTCTATGTCAGCCAGGGGCCGGAAGAGACGGAAGAGTCAGAAGAGACGGTCACAGAATATAAGACTTTGTGGGATCTGACCGGTTATACGGTAGAGCGGGCAGAGGAAGCGCTGGAGATGCTGGGACTGACGGCCGCTTACGCATATGAGGCCAGCGATACCATCAGTGCGGGCATGGTGACGCGCACCAGCGCAGAGGATACGGATAACCAGGTTCCGAAAGGAAGTACGGTGACCCTTTATATCAGTACGGGTCCGGACACATCATCGGACTCGTCGGATGATGACAACATTACGATCGAGGACAGCAGCAGCACGACCTCTTCTTCGGATTCGACAGCCAGCGGTACCTGGATGTGCAATGCATCTTTGACTGCTCCATCCGGATACACCGGGCAGCCAGTGCGGATTACGCTTTATCAGAACGGCACAGAAACGACTGTTTTTGAGGGAACGACGACGTTTCCCTATACGCTCCAGGTAGAAGGCGCGAGCGGTGTATCTACAGGCATCGCGTATGTCTATCTGCTTGATGAGGATACTGGAGAGGTCATCAGCAAGATTGAGTATTCCGGGATTACTTTTTCGGAGGTTAGCTCATAAGGGCAGGGCGAATTAGGATGGCGGAAGATGGCTTGCAGGGGTGAGAAGTACCCTGGGATGGAAAATCCGGCGGAGGATGAATGCGTGGAAAGATAATCAGAGGAGTCGGCGGTTTTTATTACGTACACGCCGAGGACGGAGGCGTTTATGAGTGCAGGGCGAAAGGGATTTTCCGGAAGGAAAAGGTGAAGCCTCTCGTCGGCGACGACGTCGAGATCTCCATATTGGATGAAAAGGAACGGACAGGAAATGTGGACAGCCTGCTGCCGCGAAAAAATATGCTGATCCGCCCGGCCGCCGCGAACGTTGACCAGGCGATGGTAGTTTTTGCACTGACTCATCCAAAGCCAAACCTGAACCTGTTGGATCGTTTTCTGATTCTCATGAACCGTCAGGAGATTCCGGTTATTATCTGTTTTAATAAGACCGATCTGGCTGACGAAGGGCAGGCGCGGGACCTGGGACAGATTTACCGCGGCTGCGGTTGTGAAGTACGATTTGTGAGTGCGGCGCAGAGGGAAGGCCTGGATGAAATACGCGCCCTTCTGGAGGCGAAGACGACCGTGCTGGCAGGCCCTTCCGGAGTCGGGAAATCCTCCCTGACGAATTGTTTTTTGTCAGAAGAGCATATGGAAGTCGGGGAGATCAGCCGGAAAATTGACCGTGGGAAACACACGACCCGCCATACGGAGCTTCTGGTATTGAAACCATACGGGAGGATAGAAACGCAGGGGGATACGGATATATGCCATCAGGAGGTAGGTCTTCCAGCCAACAGCAGTTATATTCTGGATACTCCCGGCTTTAGTTCCTTATATTTGCAGGATATCGAATACGAAGAATTGAAGGATTATTTTCATGAATTTGCCCCATACGAGCCGTGTTGCCGGTTTCAGGGCTGTATGCATCTGAAAGAACCGAACTGTGCAGTGAAGGAAGCCGTAGAAAAAGGCGAAATTCACCGCGCAAGATATGAGAGCTATGAACTGCTGGCGGAGGAGTTGAAAGGCAGGCGGAAGTATTAAAATGCAGGGCTCAAAAATTACTGTAGATAAATGTTATTGATGAACAGCGATAGTGAACGACCAAGAAAGATACAGGGAGAACGAACATGGAGCGGAAAAATATACTGGCGCCGTCGATTCTGGCGGCTGATTTTAAGCATCTGGGCAATGAAGTAGAAACCGTGGCAAAGGCTGGCGCCAGCTATCTGCATATCGATGTGATGGATGGGGTCTTTGTGCCGAGCATTTCTTTTGGTATGCCTGTGATCTCTTCGATCCGAAGCGCGACTGACAGTGTTTTTGATGTCCATCTGATGATTACTGAGCCGGAGAAATACATAGCGGATTTCGCTGCCTGCGGCGCGGACAGCATTACTGTACACGCAGAGACCGCGAAGCATCTGCAGCGGGTTCTTCACGATATCAAAAGCCTTGGCCTGCGCGCGGGCGTGGCACTGAATCCGGCTACCCCGCTGAGTGTTCTTGATTATGTGCTCCCATACACCGATATGGTGCTGATTATGACAGTAAATCCAGGCTATGGCGGGCAGGCCTACATCCCGGAGATGACCGGGAAAATCCGCGCCCTTCGCCGCAAAGCTTTGGAACTGGGGCTTCCGCTTGACATCGAAGTCGACGGCGGCATAAATGACAAGACCCTGCGGACGGTTCTCGAAGCCGGGGCGAATGTCTGCGTGGCCGGTTCCGCGGTGTTTGGCGGCGACCGCGCCGCGAATGTGGAGAAGATGCTGGGTGTGATGTCAGAATATAAGAAATATGAAGAATGATTGTAACTATTCAGGACAGTACTTCGCACTCGCTGCGAAGTACGTATGAAAGCGTATATTTAACAGGGAAAAGCCTCATCGCGAAGCGATTTTAAATAGGCTTTTCCCTTCGTAACTGTGAAGGTACTGAACAGTTACGAATGATTGTAATGATTCCGGACGGTATTTCGCACTCGCTGCGAAGTACGTATGAAAACATACGAATGATTTAAGGAACAGAAAAGCAGCCGTTTCCGGCTGCTTTTTCTGTGCACATGGGCGGTAATTTGTATTACACTAAAGCGTCTGCCAGTGCTTCCAGCTGTGCGAGACTTTCGGCGCTGAGTGCAGAGCGGATGGTTACGACGGGTTCGACCTCGGTCATATTTTTCATCCCGGCGATATGAGCCTTCATAAGCTTTGCAGAAGCCGGAGCCCAGGAACCGTTCTGGATGTAGCCGACCTTGCGGTTCTGGAAATTCTTGATCTTCAGGTGATACAGGAAATCCTCCATAGCCGGGAAAAGCGACGCGTCGTAGGTGACGGAAGCAAGGACAAGGCGGTCATAGCGGTAGGCATACTCAATGGCCACAGACATATCGTCACGGTTTAAGTCAAATACAGCGATGTTTTCTACGCCCTTCTGCCGGAGCATGTCTTCAAAGCGGCGCACCGCTTTTGCTGTGTTGCCGTGCAGGGAGGCGTAGGCGATTACGATGCCTTCCTCTTCCGGCGTATAACTGCTCCAGGTGAGGTATTTATCAATGTAATAACTAAGGTTTTCCTTCAGAACCGGGCCATGCAGCGGGAGAATCGCGGCGATGGAAAGTCCGGAAGCCTTTTTTAAGAGGGTCTGGACCTGCGGGCCGTATTTTCCGACAATGTTGATATAATAGCGTCTGGCCTCTGTGATCCAGTCAATGTCGGAGCTTAAGGCGCCGAATGTGCCAAATCCATCGGCGGAGAACAGCAGCTTTTCCGTCTGTTCATATGTAACCATAACTTCCGGCCAGTGCACGAATGGCGCCATGAAAAACTGGAGTGTATGGCTGCCGAGAGAGAGCGTACCGCCCTCAGCGACGGTAAGTGTCTTTACAGACTGGATGTCTGCTTCGGGGGGGGTGCCTGAAGCGGCCGCGGACGAATCCGAAGCGCCGGTGGGTACAGATACCAGCTTTATTTCGAAAAACTGCTCAATCATAGGAAAGGTCTTCTGGTTTCCTACCAGGGTAACTTCCGGATATTCTTCCACAAAGCGGCGGATACTGCCGGCATGATCTGGCTCCAGATGCTGTACAACAAGATAATCCGGCCTGCGCCCGTTAAGAACTGCGCGCACGTTAGCCAGCCATTCGTCTGTGCCGCGCGGGTCTACCGTGTCCATGACGGCAATTTTTTCATCAAAAATGATATACGAATTGTAAGAAACACCATAGGGTATTTTGTACTGACTCTCGAACAGGTCGAGTGTGGTGTCATCCACACCGACATAAGCGACAGAGTCGGAAACGTGCATGTCTTTCATAATAACTCCTCCATAATGAATTGATAAATGCGCTGGCTGTGTTCGCGCCAGCTGCGGCAGGCGGCTTTGGCCTGGCTCTCCGTCGCGACCGTGATGGTCAGGTCGATGGGATTGGAGAATTTTTCTTTGACTAGACAACGAACCGAATAGTCCCCGCTTGTCGTCTTATAATAATCTGCGAGTACAGAGACTTCATCGCGCATCCGCACTTTGTTTTCCGACATGTATCGGTCTATCTCCTGACGGATGGAAGGCGAGATGCGGTGACGGAAAAACTTCAGCGCTTCTGTGCCAGGGTCTTTGATGGAATAGTATACGCAGTCCTGGATGGTATCGCTATGGATCATCTGAGTGTCCTCCAGGTCACCGAGCACCGAATGAAGTGTAAAATAATCGGTATAGCCCTGAGTCAGGATAAAATCAGAGATCTGCGCGTCCGTCAGCGGAAAATCCGCTTTATCCAGCATATACAAAATGATCAGCTTGTAGAGTGTAACAGGTTCAGACATCAGGAATCACCTCTCTATATGTGTTGCCATGCCGCATAGAAGTAAGTATAGCATTGGAAATGATTTTCGTAAAGAAAAAACTCAGCCTTTTGCAGGTAAACCTGCACAGGCTGGTTTTTCTGTTCGATGCTGTTCGGAATTTGTGTAAAAAATAAGAGAAAAATAAGATTGGCTCGTTGAAACGAAGCCGATGTCATGGTATACTAATTAACTGAACTGGATTGTTGCGGAGCCTGCCATGCCAGGAAAATATAAATGGCGGAAGGCTCATACTCATAAGAGAAAAGAAAACAGGCTGTGAAGATGGTCTGCAGATTTATTGGAACGGAGAAAAGACATGGATGAACAAAAGAAGACGCTTGGGCGTTCCCGTGTCTATACGGGGAGCTCGAACGGCAATGAGCCTGGAGAAATACCGGAATCAGGCAGACGCGACAGACGCGCGCAGCCGATCGGGACGGCGCCGAAGGAACATCTCTCTGAATCATCCGGACGCAGACGCAGGGATGAAGAGACGGATGCAAAGATGCGTCTGCTCTGGGGGATTTTGCTTGCACTGATTGTGGTACTGGTTGTCGCGATTTTTTATGAGGTCGTGCTGGGGTATGGCAGTCTGGAGACCGGATCAGAGCGTATGGGGACGAATGTGCAGGAGACGGAGCTTTCATCCCTTACGGAGGCGGATGACACGGAGCAGGAGAGTCAGGCGGAAATCGGATTCGGAAGCGGAGACTTCTGCGCTGACGGTAAAGGAAGCTCTGGACAGCCAGAATGCCAGTGCAGAGCAGGAAACGGATGAGGAACTGGAGACATTTTCCAGCCAGGCTGATCAGACAGAGAACGCAGCAGAGGGAATTGTGTTATCTTCAGATTCTACGCTGGCGGGAGTGGCTGAGTAAACACAGAATAGCGGGGAGGGCTGGTTTGCTTTTCACTTCGTGACAGGTTCTTTGATGGAACATTGGGTATTTAAGATTAGGAGGGGAAAATGGGAGAACAGGAGAACAATCCGCAGGAGCGGCGCACGAAGCGACGAAAGAATGAGCTGGTTATGAAATGTCTGATATCGGTGCTTGTGCTGGCTCTTGTGGTGATGGGAACATTGCTGGCCAAAGAGGTGGTTATTCCCGAAGTGGTGAAGCTGACATCTTCAGAAGAGCAGTCACAGAGCAGTGCAAACACTGCTGAGACAGGAAGCCTGACGGATGATTCCAGTGTCGTCTCAGACAGTGAAGCGGCGGACACGGTTTTTGAGGAAACTGGAGATGAGGATGCTTCAGAGGCCATCGAGACGGCTTCTGCGCAGTCCGATGCCTCAGATGCGGATGACGGTGCGTTTACAGTTGCGGAAGAGGCAGAGATTGAAGCGGTATTGATGGAAGCTGAAAATCTGGCCGCTATGTATGATTACGACAGTGCGATTGCCTGCGTGCAGGCATCGGAGTATTATGAGGCGAGCGAGACGCTGCAGCAGGCAGCTTCCAGTTATGAAAAGACAAAAGCAAACTGTGTTTCGTGGTCGCCCGAAGAGGTCACGCATATCTTTTTCCATACCATTATCTGGGATGCTTCCAAAGCATTTGACGGAGATTTGTATGCGGAAGGGTACAATCAGTACATGGTGACGATGGATGAGTTTTCCGCGATCATGGAGACCATGTATGAGGAAGGCTATGTCATGGTCAGCATGCACGATATGTGCGAGGTCAATGAGGATGGCACGGTGACACGCAAAGAAATCCTGCTCCCGGAAGGGAAGATTCCTTTTGTGCTTTCACAGGATGATGTAAATTATTACCATTACATGGATGGAGATGGGTTTGCCTCACGGCTGGTTCTTGATGAGAATGGCGATGTGAAGGCAGAGTATATTGAGGATGACGGCACTGTCTCTGTCGGCGATTACGATCTGATTCCGTGGATTGATACGTTCGTGGATTCCCATCCGGATTTCGCGTATCATGGACACAAAGGAACAATTGCGCTGACCGGTTATGAGGGTGTGCTCGGCTACCGGACGGATGAAGCTTACCTGACGCGTGATGAGGATCGGCTGACGATCTGGCAGAAAGCATACCTGGAAGAGAATCCGGATTTTGATGAAGAGGCATGGCAGGCGGAGGTGGACGCGGCTACAGCGGTTGCCGACGCGCTGAAAGCCGACGGATGGGAATTTGCAAGCCACACCTGGGGGCATATCGATCCGATGGCGAAAGGCCTGGATGGAACGATGACGGACACGGAGCGGTGGAAGAGCAATGTCGAGACCATCGTTGGAGAGACGGACATTATTATCTTTGCGTTTGGCGCAGATATCAGCGACTGGACAGAGTACGCGGAGGACAATGAATATTATATCTATCTGAAAGAGCAGGGCTATAATATCTTCTGCTGTGTGGACTCGACGCAGTATTGGGTGCAGTTTAACGGCACGTCCATGCGTATGGGCCGGAGAAACATTGACGGGTACCGGATGTATTATAATGCCGATCTGCTGGCAGACCTCTTTGATGTAAGTGCGGTGTGGGATGCGCTGCGGCCAGATACGGTGGCAGAGCTCTCCGAAGCGGCCGGAACGATGAGCTCGGAATACACAGCGTCGGGGTCTTCGGATGAGGACAGTGCGGAAGGCGCTTCCGACGAAGAAAGCGCAGCCGGGGAGGACGGCTTGGCCGCAGGAGAGGGCACTTCGGAATAAGAGACGGGTATTTTTATGGCGGAAGTTTTCCGGATAAATATACATTAGAAAAAGTTGGAGGAAAATTATGAGAACATACCTTGTAACAGGAGGAGCCGGATTCATCGGTTCCAATTACATTCACTACATGTTTCGCAAATATGGGGATGAGATCCGCATCATCAATGTGGATAAGCTGACCTATGCGGGGAATCTTGAAAATCTGCGCGATGTGGAGGACCGGGATAATTATATCTTTATCCGCGCCGATATCTGTGACACCGAGGCGATTAACCGGATTTTTGCGGAGAATGACATTGACCGTGTGGTTCATTTCGCGGCGGAAAGCCATGTGGACCGGAGCATTCGTGACCCGGAGGTTTTTGTGAAGACGAATGTGTTGGGGACGCTGGTGATGCTGAACGCAGCGAAAGCGGCCTGGGAGCTTCCGGATGGCTCTTTTAAAGAGGGGAAGAAGTTTCTTCATGTTTCAACGGATGAGGTCTATGGTTCTCTGGAAAATGAGGGGGAGTATTTTTATGAGACGACCCCTTATGCGCCTCACAGTCCCTATTCCGCAAGCAAGGCTTCTTCGGATATGCTGGTAAAGGCGTATATGGATACGTATCATTTCCCGGCGAATATTACGAACTGCAGCAACAACTACGGCCCGTATCAGTTCCCGGAAAAGCTGATTCCGCTGATTATCAATAATGCGCTGCAGGGCAAGCCGCTTCCGGTGTACGGCGATGGCAAAAATGTCCGTGACTGGCTTTATGTGGAGGATCACGCAAAGGGCATTGATATGGTACAGGAAAAGGGCCGCCTGTTCGAGACCTATAACATTGGCGGGCATAATGAGCGGCAGAATATCCAGATCATTCACATCATTCTGGATACGCTGCAGGAGATGCTTCCAGATGATGACCCGCGCAAGGCGCTTGTCAGTGAAAAGCTGATCACTTATGTGACTGACCGCAAGGGACATGACCGCCGCTACGCAATTGCCCCGGACAAGATTCGCGCCGAGGTAGGCTGGGAGCCGGAGACAAAGTTTGAGGATGGCATTCGCCTCACCATCCGCTGGTTCTTTGAGCACGAAGACTGGATGGCCAATGTCACCAGCGGCGATTATCAGAAATATTACGATGAAATGTACAAAGGAAGATAAGATAAAAAGCCTCTCGTTTCACAGACAGACGAAACGAGGGGCTTTCTTTTTTCATACGCAGTCCGCGCGGGTGTGCAGAGGCGAAAAAGCCGCCTCCTACCTGATTTCGTTTGTACCCGTTCTCTCTCCTTCCTGGCGGATGCCGCAGCTTCCGCCGAGAAGAGTCAGGTGCGGGCTATAGTAGGGATCCCCTGCTTCCAGAAAGTCTTTCCAACGGCTTTGGAAGCGGCGGATTTCTTTCTGGAACCGTGCCTGTTTTTCCGGTGTGTCCTCATACCCCCGCGATTTGGATTCGTAGTGATAGAGCTCCACATTGGGATCCATCACGATTAGATAGCCCTTTTCGCGGATGCGCAGGCAGAGATCCACATCATTCAGTGCCACGACAAAGTCCTCATCAAAGCCATGGATCGCTTCAAAGACAGAACGTTTCACCATGATACAGGCGGCGGTGACCGCACTGATGTCCTGTATCGCTTTCAGACGGCCCAGATAGCCGGTATCAGCGCGGCTGGTGAAGGGATGGACGTGTCCGGCAAAGCCGCCGATGCCAATTACCACGCCCGCATGCTGTACCTGGCCGTCCGCGTAGTAGAGTTTTGCGCCCACCGCAGCGGTATTTTCCCGCTGGCAGAAGCCGAGCATTTCCCGGATCCAGAAAGGGGAAATGACTTCGGTGTCATTGTTGAGGAATACTAGATATTCTCCGTTTGCGTGGCGGACGCCAAAATTATTAATGGCGGA
>Ga0192275_1040_pt1 | contig 28164 bp, 20 predicted proteins | sample Koala_Koa24_H3_FD_131265 | JGI IMG/M metagenome (GOLD analysis project Ga0192275, IMG submission 131265) | Enriched cells from koala feces incubated with labeled cellulose particles, San Francisco Zoo, California, United States - Koala_Koa2-4_H3 ...
GCGGAGGACAACCTCGCTGATTATTATATTGACCAGCTGCAGAATAATAAGAATCGGCTGGATACTATCAATCAGTCGATTCGTAAATATAATCAGTCCGTTCTGTATTGCCGGGAAGACAATGAGGACATGGCGATCATTCAGCTGAAAAAGGTGATCAGCCACAATCCGAAGCTGGTGAAGGCTTATCAGCTTCTGGCACTTCTCTATATGAAGCGGCAGGAATATGAGCGTTCACGAAAGCTGCTCAAAAAGGCTGTTCAGATTGACGCGACAAATACGACGACGCTGCGTTATCTCCAGGAGATTGAGACTGCGACCGGCAAGAGCACCAGCCTGAGCCGGCGTCACAGAAAATACGAGCGGGAGCCGGAGGAGGGCGAAGAGCAGGTATCCGGCACGCTGCGTTACCTGAGCGGGAATGAAATGATCATTCAGCCGACCACGTTCCGCGACAGCTCGACCATCGCAACCTTTATCAATATTATTCTGGGAATCCTGCTGGGCGGCGCGATTGTCTGGTTCCTTGTCGTACCGGCGAACCGTCAGTCTGTCAATGATTCTGCAAACAAACAGGTCACTGAGGCGAATACGAAGCTGGCAGCAGTTCAGATACAGGCGGAGGAGCTCCAGGAGGAGATCGACGGCTATGAGGAGCAGATTGCGGACGCCGCGGATGAGCGCGACGCGGCACTTGCCAAAGCGGACAGCTACGACGAACTGCTTGCGGTTGCGAATCTTTATATCAGCGGCAATGAATCCAGTGCCGCCGATCAGATTCTGACGCTGAACGCAGACGATTACGAGGACAATGCGCTGGCTCTGTACGAGAGTATCCGGAGCGCGGTGGCCGCGAGCCTGTTTACCAAATACTACAACGCAGGTACGACCGCTTACGTCCAAAAAGATTATCAGACGGCTGCGGACAATCTGGCTCTGGCGGTAGAAGCCGACTCGGAGCGCGAGCAGTCCAATCATTACAATGCCCTGCTTTATTTAGGTATGGCGTATTATTACCTGGGTGATCGGGACAGCGCGGACGAGGTCTTCAACCAGATCGTGGAATACTATCCGGAGAACGCTTCGGTGGTAGAGGGCTATATTTCCTCCTCTTCCTCCACCAGTGACGGTACGAGCACCAATACGTTGGATTTAAGCGGGCTGGGGGACGCGGCTACAGACGTCACAGCCGAGACCGACGCCAGTACGGCGACCGCCGATACGGGTGACGATATCGTGATTTACGATAACGACAGCACGACCACATCCAGTGAGGTCGTCTGGACCGACCCGACCACCGGCCTCCAATACGACGCCAACGGAAACGTGATAAACTAGAAGGCAGGCGGTCTGCGGCCTGCTGTTCGGAACGTATTGTGGTAGCAGCAAAACAGAAGAACAGACCAGGCGGATTTATCCGCCGAGGGATACATATACATAAGAGAACCCCGGGAGTATGGGAGAGCGCGAATGCGCTCTCCTTTTCAATTTTAAGGAGGTGTATCATTATGGATTCTGTATTTACAATCGCGGGTACGATCATGCGCATTCATTTGCCTGCGGAAATCGACCATCATGTATCAGAACAGCTCTGCGGCCAGATTGATCGGCTTGTGCAGAGGAAGCATATTCGCTGCATCCTGTTTGATTTTGCGGATACGACCTTTATGGATAGCGCGGGCGCGGGTATGCTGATTGGCCGCTATAAAACCATGCGCTTTATGGGGGGAAATGTGATGGCGGTGAACGTCAGCCGGCGCATGGAGCGGGTATTGGCTCTGGCTGGAATTGATAAGATTATGGATATCTATGAAACGGTGCCGTTGGGATTATAGGGGGAGAGCACGATGCATCAAAATGAAATGAAACTGGTATTTGACAGCCGCTCCTGCAATGAGAGCTTTGCACGGGTTACGGTTGCGGCTTTTATGACACAGCTGAATCCCACGCTTGAAGAAGTGGCGGATGTTAAAACCGCGGTATCCGAAGCGGTGACGAATTCGATTATTCATGCATATGGGGAGTCCTGGAAAAGAATGCGGATAAGTGCGGAAAAAGCAGAGAAGATAGAGATTACCTGCCGTATCTATGAAAATGTGCTGGAAGTGGAAGTGCGCGATACCGGCTGCGGTATTGCGGATGTGAAGCGTGCGATGGAACCGATGTTTACGACAAAGGCGGAATGTGACCGCGCGGGCATGGGATTTGCCTTTATGGAGGCATTTATGGACACGCTGGAGGTGGAATCGGAGTTGGGAAAGGGAACGACGGTGCGCATGAGCAAGCGGATCGCGCGAGGCAATGCGCAATATGCAGAGGAAATTTCTACACATATGGAAGGACATGAACGAGTTATGAGTGCCGTGGAGCGAAATACTGTGGCAATGATTGGAAGGGAATCTGTGGGTAACGCTTATGGGTTGACCGACGGATACCCGGGAAATAATTCGACAGAAAGGCGGAACGCAGACTGATGGAGCACACCCTTGCGTTGATCGAGAGAGTACACGAGGGGGATAAGGAAGCCAGAGAGCAGCTGGCGGAAGAAAATATGGGGCTGGTTTTCACGGTTGCGCGCCGTTTTCTCGGACGAAACTGCGATTACGAGGACCTTGTGCAGATTGGCTGCATTGGTCTGCTGAAAGCGATCGATCATTTTGATTCGTCCTTTGAGGTGCGCTTTTCCACCTACGCGGTACCGATGATTGTCGGTGAGATCCGCCGCTTTCTGCGCGACGATGGCTTGATCCGGGTGAGCCGTTTGCTCAAAGAATCCGCTGCCAAAGCCTGGCAAGCCAGGGACGCGCTGGAAAAACAGACCGGTACTGAGCCAACGCTGAATGAAATCGCATCTAAAGCTGGCATCCCTCCGGAAGAGCTGGTGCTGGCGATGGATGCGGCGGCTGACGTTCAGTCTTTGAGCCAGACCATTTATCAGGGGGATGGGACACCGGTGCTGCTCGGCGACCATCTTCCTGATGAAAAGGATTATAACGAAGCTCTGCTCAACCGCATGCTTCTGACACAGCTTTTGCAGATGCTGGAGCCGGATGAGGAAAAACTCATCCGGATGCGTTATTTTGACGAAATGACACAGGTACAGGTTGCTGCGGCGCTTGACATGACACAGGTGCAGGTTTCCCGTGCGGAGAAACGGATATTGCGGCGGATGCGGGAAGCGGGGACGTAGCCGAAAGTACGGTTATTTCCATGAAGCACGGACGAAAGCAAAAAATGGATACCACGAGAACCAAAAGCCGTACGATTGCGCGAGGGAGTGTTATGATTGGCAATCGGAGCCTTAAGCTTTTTGCGAAATGGATAGATATGGATGAAAAATGGATGAAAAATGGATAAAAAATGGATAAAAATTGGATAAAGACACTTGACATGCAGATGCTTTTGTTTTATTATTGCAAGCAGAGAGGCCGTTCAGAATCGTTATGCAAGAAGGTGCTGCAGAATAAGCGGCTACAGGTCTGAGTGGTTACGATACAGGTGAGGAACGGAAAAGGCGGTTTTATTATGACGATAGAAGAAATGAGAGAAAAAAAGAAGGAATTCGGCTATTCCTATGAACAGATCGCCGATTTGGCAGGTCTTCCGGTTGGGACGGTTCAGAAGGTTCTGGGCGGTATTACGAAATCACCCCGTTACGCTACTGTACGGGCGCTGCAGAAAGTGTTTGAGGAAAAAAGCGGGTGGAAGCCCATGCCGCAGGAAACTGTCTGGACGGCGTTTCCTTTGAAAGATCCGCAGGCTGACAGAATAAGTGAAACGTCAGCTTCGGGTTATGGATACGATTATGATAAGAAAACACCTGTAGACGATATGGTTTCAGAGGCTTTGTCAGAATATGCGGTTACAAAGCGTCAGGGAGAGTATACGCTGAAGGATTATCTGGCTTTGCCGGAAGACCGCCGATTTGAGTTGATCGATGGTGTGATTTATGATATGGCATCTCCGACGCTGATCCATCAGGCAGTGTGCGTGAAGCTGGTTCGGAAGTTTGACAATTATATTGCTGAAAATCATGGTTCCTGTATGGCTTTTACCTCGCCGGTAGATGTGCAGCTGGACTGTGACGACCGGACAATTGTAGAGCCGGATGTGCTTATCGTCTGTGATTCGTCGAAGCTGCACCGGGAGCGTGTTTACGGCGCACCGGATCTCGTGGTGGAGGTACTTTCTCCTTCCACATCAAAGAAAGACCGCAGCCTGAAGCTGACCAAATACAGAAGAGCTGGGGTACGGGAGTACTGGATCGTAGATCCGGATCAGAAGAAAGTATTCGTTTACGAGTTTGAAAAGGGAGATTCCTATGTGATTTACAGTTTTGAAGATTCCGTGCCGGTGGGGATCTATGATGGGAAATGTAAGGTTGATTTTGCACAGATATATGAGGAAATTCGGATTTTATATGACAGGTAATCCCTTCCTGAAAACCGATTTCCCGCTTGTAATCAGGTTGCCTGTTTTTGAAATAAGTCGGCTGCAATTGGCTGGAAGAAGAGATTGTGAAAGTGGAAAAGGATGGAAGAAAAACGCTCAGACGGATATTTCATAATTTCCCGCATCTCCTCATAAGATAGCTTATCGGAAAACGCACAGGCGAATTCCGGGAGCTGTGAGAGGGAGGACGGGGTATGAATGACAGATCTTTGCGGGTATTGGAGCAGTATGAACTGGAACTCATCAGTACGAGGAGGGGACGTGGCTCCTGGATTTTTGAGACGTCTCAGGGATTAAGGATTTTGAGCGATTATTCCGGCTCAGAGAATCGGGCTCTGTTTCAGAATTGTGTGATGGACAGGGTTCGGGAGGGCGGATACGCGAATGTGGACAGAATCCTTCCGAATAAGGAAGGGCTTCTGGTCTCAAAAGACTGGGAGGAGCATCGCTATGTGGTAAAAGAATGGTATACCGGCCATGAGTGCGACACATCAAATGAGGTTGAAATTCTGGCAGCGGTTCAGAATCTGGCTCGCCTGCACCGTCTGATGCGGTTGAAAGAAGATTCGGTTTATCCGGAGATTTCCATTGCAGGAGCCAGCGATGACCGGAAGAAAAAGAGCGATGAGGTAGAGATGATAGCAGACGCAGGCGTTGGGATGGCGAATGGAGAAGATGCCAGCGGTACGACAGTAGAGATGACTCCAGCAGATGAGATGGCGAATACAGAAGGAGAATCTCCCTCGGTTTGCGTGCCATCTATAGAAATTTTTCGAAGAAATTATACGGCACAGCCGCCTCTTATGGAGCTTCATGCCTGGAACGCCCAGCTTCGAAAAATTCGCTCTTTTGTACGCACACGCCCGAGAAAAAGTGCGTTTGAACGGTCATTTCTGGAATGTTTTGAGCGGTATTTTGTTCAGGCGCTGGAGGCGGAGCGTCAGCTTACGGATATTTCGGAACGTCTGGAAACTTTGCGCACGGCTCAAAGCGGTATGGTATGCCATGGCGATTACAGCCACCATCATATTCTAATGCGAGGATATGAAGTTGCCACAACGAACTTTGACAATTGCCGGTTTGATTTTCAGGTAAACGACCTGTACCGCTTCATGCGTAAAATATTGGAGAAGCATGACTGGAATACGCGTCTGGGAATGCGGATGGTGGAAACTTATGACCGAACCAGGACGTTATCCGGTGTCGAGCGGCGTCTGCTGTTCGTGCGGATGCTGTATCCGGAGAAGTTTCGCAAGCTCGCAGCCAGCTATTATAGCAGCAACAAGGCCTGGATATCCCGCCAGTATATGGAGAAGCTGGAAAAAATAAACCGTCAGGAGGCGGCGCGGCAGGCATTTATGAAGCGGCTGTAAAAGGGATACGGAATATCAGCCGGTATGTGAAAAACAGCCTGAAAAACAATTAGAAAGACTTTGAAACCGATTGACAAAACGATTTTTATTTATTATAGTAAACGGCAGGCAGCGATGTAAAGCAGCTGCAACAGCATAAGATAAATAAGCGCCTGCGAAGCAGGTAAAAAAGAATTTTGTGCGTAGAAGAAGAATAGTAATCCAAAAGCACCATGCAGAGAGAGACCAGCTGGTGAGAGGTCTTTGGCGGCGTGGATGAACCGGCTTCGGAGCATCCGTGAGAAATCGCGGCGTATCCCGGCGTTAGCGGGAAAAGAGGTGAGCGGCGTTTTTGCCGCTAAGAAGGGTGGTACCGCCGGTATTCCGGTCCCTGGATGGGATTGAGAAACCGGTGTTTTTTCTTTCTTATGAGTACAGGCAGGAAAATCTGAGACTGGCATTCCGTTTTATAAGAAAGATTGTAACTATTCAGAACAGCAGGCCGCAGACCGCCTGCAACGCAGGCTATATGCCGCTAACGCGTCATATGTCTGTGGCTTGATGGGCGTTCTGCCCATCCCGAAATGAAAATACAGCCTTTAGCAGGTAAACCTGCACAGTCTGTCTTTTCATTTCGATGCTGTTCTGAACTGTTACGAAAGATTGCAGTAAAGGAGAAGAGATTGGTCGTTACAGTTTGTGAAGGAAGGAGAACGATTATGGCAAAGGAAAAGAAACTGGTGGAGTCCATTACCTCGATGGAGGAGGATTTCGCGCAATGGTACACAGATGTGGTGAAGAAAGCGGAGCTGACGGATTATACGAGCGTGAAGGGCTGTATGGTAATCAAGCCCGCGGGTTACGCGATCTGGGAAAATATTCAGCATGAGCTGGATCGGCGCTTTAAGGAAGTCGGCGTGGAGAATGTGTATCTGCCGATGTTTATTCCGGAGAGCCTGCTGCAGAAGGAAAAGGATCATGTGGAAGGCTTTGCGCCGGAGGTGGCGTGGGTGACGCACGGCGGGCTGGAGCCGCTGCAGGAGCGTATGTGTGTGCGTCCGACCTCGGAGACGCTGTTCTGCGATTTTTATAAGAACGATATCCATTCCTACCGTGATCTGCCGAAGGTGTACAACCAGTGGTGCTCTGTAGTGCGCTGGGAGAAGACGACCCGTCCATTCCTGCGTTCGAGGGAGTTTTTGTGGCAGGAGGGCCATACGGCGCACGCGACAGCGGAAGAGGCCGAGGAGCGCACAATTCAGATGCTGAATGTGTACGCGGATTTCTGCGAGAAGGTTCTGGCGATTCCGGTTATCAAAGGCCGCAAGACCGACAAGGAAAAGTTCGCCGGTGCAGAAGCAACCTATACCATCGAGTCTCTGATGCATGATGGCAAAGCTCTGCAGTCCGGTACAAGCCATAATTTCGGCGATGGCTTCGCGAAAGCCTTTGAGATTCAGTATGCGGATAAAGACAATACTCTGAAATACGTTCATCAGACCTCCTGGGGCATGACGACGCGTATGATTGGCGCGATTATCATGGTACACGGGGACAACAGCGGTCTGGTACTGCCTCCACGCATCGCGCCGACGCAGGTGATGGTGATCCCGATCCGTCAGCAGCAGGAGGGCGTTCTGGACAAAGCGAATGAGGTGAAAGCAGCGCTCGTCGCGAGCGGTTTGCGTGTGAAGCTGGATGATTCCGAGAAGAGCCCGGGCTGGAAATTCTCAGAGCAGGAGATGCGCGGCATCCCGGTGCGTGTGGAATTAGGACCGAAGGACATCGAGGCGGGCAACGCCGTAATCGTTCGCCGCGACACGAGAGAAAAGATTGCCTGCGCGATCGACGCGCTTCCGGAGAAAATCGCAGAAGTGCTCGATACCATGCAGAAAGATATGCTGGAGCGGGCGCGGACGCACCGCGACACGCACACCTACACGGCTGCGACCAAAGAAGAATTCAAACAGATTGCGGATGAAAAGCCGGGCTTTATCAAGGCCATGTGGTGCGGCTGCCAGGAATGCGAGGACGCGATTAAGGATGAGATCGGAGTAACCTCCCGCTGTATGCCGTTCGAACAGGAAAAGCTGGCGGATACCTGTATCTGGTGCGGCAAGCCGGCGAAGCACATGGTCTACTGGGGGAAGGCTTATTAAATTGTAAAAGTTCAGAACAGCATCGAAATGAAAAGACAGACTGTGCAGGTTTACCTGCTAAAGGCTGTATTTTCATTTCGGGATGGGCGGGCGCTGAACGTCCAGTGGACGTTCGCTTAGCGCCGACCGAAGTGAAACGGAGACGCCCATCAAGCCACAGACATATGACGCGTTAGCGGCATATAGCCTGCATCGCAGGCGGTCTGCGGCCTGCTGTTCTGAATAGTTACATTTAATTTAAAACGGCGTGGCTTTCCAAAACGGTAAGTCTTTCCTGTACGGACAAATGTTTTCGCAAAAAATGCATTTTTTCTTGACAAATACCTTTGAAAACAGTATAGTTCACTGTATCAGGGTTTTTCGGGCGTATTATTTCAAAAGGACGCACCGGATGTACCCGAATTATTAAGAGGAGGTACTTATTATGAAATTCAAGAAAGCACTTAGCCTGGCTCTCTGTGGCGCAATGGTAGCTGGCTGCTTCGGCACAGTGGCATCTGCTGATGAGGAACTGACCTGGAAGATCGGCGGTATCGGACCGATCACCGGCGCGGCATCCGCGTATGGTTCTGCGGCAATGAACGGCGCACAGATCGCGGTTGACGAGATCAACGCGGCAGGCGGCATCAATGGTTATCAGATTGAGTTCAACGCACAGGACGATGAGCATGACTCAGAGAAATCTGTTAACGCGTACAACACCCTGAAGGACTGGGGTATGCAGGCTCTGGTCGGCACCGTTACGACGGCTCCCTGCCTGGCAGTTGCTCCGCTTGCAGCAGAAGATAATATGTTCATGATCACTCCGTCTGCATCTGCGGAAGAGTGCATCACCTATGGCACCAATGAGTTCCGTATGTGCTTTACAGACCCGGCACAGGGTACTGCTTCCGCACAGTATATCGGAGAGAACCTGGATGTGACAAAGGTCGGCGTGATCTATGACAGCTCCGACGTATATTCATCCGGTATCTACGCTACATTCCGTACAGAAGCTGAGAATCAGGACTTTGAGATCGTAGCAGCTGAGGCGTTTACATCGGACAGCAAGACCGATTTCTCCGCACAGATTCAGGCGATGATCGACGCGGGAGCAGAGCTTGTATTCCTTCCATTCTATTACAATGAGGCTTCTATCGTATTTACACAGGCTGCGGCTCTGGAGTACAGCCCGCTGTGGTTTGGTGTAGATGGTATGGATGGTATCCTTTCCGTAGAAGGCTTTGACCTGTCTCTGGCTGAGGGCGTTATGCTTCTGACCCCGTTCTCCGCAGATGCTGAGGACGAGCTGACCCAGACTTTCGTAGCGACCTATCAGGATCTCTATGGTGAGATTCCGAACCAGTTCGCGGCAGATGGTTATGACTGTGTATACGCGATCGCGACTGCTCTGGCAACCACAGATCTGGATCCGAGCGCAGATGCTTCTACAATCAGCGACGCGCTGCAGGCAGCGATGCTTGAGATCTCCATGGATGGCCTGACCGGCAGCGGCATGACCTGGGATGAGGACGGCGAAGTGTCCAAGAGCCCGAAGGCAGTTGTGATCCAGGACGGCGTTTACGTAGGACTGTAATGATTACTGCATAACCGGATCCGCCTGGCGGGTTCCGGTTCCAACTGAAAATGAAGTCATTTAGAAAAACTTAAAATGACCCGACAGGGGGTTGCAGCGGGCAGCCCCCTGTTTTCTGGTATGACCGGTCATTTTTTTAAGAACAGGGGTAACTGTGAAAGTACTGAACAGTTACGAACAGGGAAAATAGAGGTGTCCCATGAGTTTTATTTCTTATCTGGTAAATGGTATCAGCCTCGGCAGTGTATATGCCATAATCGCACTTGGCTATACCATGGTATATGGTATTGCGAAAATGCTGAATTTTGCACACGGGGACGTGATTATGGTCGGCGGCTACGCAGCGTTTTCGATCATGATGTACTATGGCGGCAGTCCGTTGATGGCGGTGCTTGTGGCTATTGTGGTATGTACAGTGCTGGGAATTGCGATTGAGACGATTGCGTATCGGCCGCTTCTGGAGGCTGCGTCTCCGCTGGCAGTTTTGATTACGGCGATCGGTGTCAGCTATTTTTTACAGAACGTTGTTCTGCTCATTTTCGGCTCCACGCCGAAGAGCTTCCAGTCTGTGGTAACTCTGTCGAATGTAAAGCTGTTTGACGGTGCGCTGACCATATCCGGCACTACGATTGTGACAATCGCGAGCTGTATAATTATCATGGTAGTTCTGACTATATTCATTAACAAATCCAAACCAGGACAGGCGATGCTGGCGGTTTCTGAAGATAAAGGCGCCGCGCAGCTGATGGGAATCAATGTGAATGGCACGATTGCGCTGACATTCGCGATTGGCTCCGGTCTGGCTGCGATTGCAGGCGTGCTGCTTTGCTCCGCTTATCCGTCTCTGACTCCGTATACAGGCTCCATGCCCGGCATTAAGGCATTCGTGGCAGCTGTCTTCGGCGGGATCGGATCCATCCCGGGCGCGATGGTCGGCGGAATTCTGCTTGGCGTAATCGAGATTCTGGCGAAAGCGTATATTTCATCGCAGCTGTCGGACGCGATTGTGTTCGGAGTGCTGATTGTTGTGCTTCTGGTAAAGCCGACCGGACTGTTTGGCAAGAAGATTCAAGAGAAAGTATAGAGGCGCGCGCATGGAAATAGTAGAGAGAATGAAGAAAAAGAATTTCAAAAGCAGCATGATCACCTATGCTATGGTGATTATTGCCTTTGCCATCATGCAGGTATGGAAAACATCCGGAAATCTTTCCAGTCTGCTGACTGGCCTGCTGGTTCCGATCTGCGTTTATGTGGTGCTTGCGATATCACTGAATCTGGTGGTCGGTATTTCCGGTGAGTTGAGCCTGGGACATGCCGGGTTTATGTGTGTCGGCGCGTTTGCGAGTGCTTTTTTCTCAAAATGTACCGTTGATGTTATCACGTTTGTTCCGCTGCGCTTTCTGCTGGCGGTTCTGATCGGAGCGGCGGTAGCCGCAGTTTTTGGTCTGCTGATTGGTATTCCGGTACTGCGCCTGCGCGGTGATTATCTGGCGATTGTGACGCTGGCATTTGGCGAAATCATCAAAAATGTCATTAATATTTTTTATATCGGACTCGACAGCAATGGTTTTCACGTTTCTACGCAGGATCAGTTTTCCCTGAATATGGAGGCGGATGGACAGATCATCCTGGGCGGCCCGCAGGGAATCACGAACATTCCGAAATGTTCGACTTTTGTGGCCGGGGTGATTTTGATTTTGGTGGCGCTGTTTATTGTGCTGAACCTGATCAATTCCCGCGATGGGCGCGCGATTATGGCGATCCGGGATAACCGTATTGCGGCAGAGTCGATCGGCATTAACATTACAAAGTATAAGCTGATGGCTTTTACCATCTCAGCGGCACTTGCCGGGGCGGCGGGAGCGCTCTATTCGCATAACCTGTCCACCCTGCAGGCGTCGAAGTTTAATTTCAATACATCGATTCTTGTGCTTGTGTTCGTGGTACTTGGCGGGATTGGGAACATGCGCGGCTCCATTATTGCAGCTGTGATTTTGACGGTGCTTCCGGAAATGCTGCGTTTCCTGTCCGACTATCGTATGCTGATTTATGCGATCGTATTGATTGTGATGATGATTTTCAACTGGGCGCCGAAGTCGCTTGAACTGCGTGAGCGCTACCTGGGCCGTTTCTTCCACAAATCCGCGAAGGAGGGCGAATGATATGGCAGCAATGTTAGAGGTGAAAAATCTCGGAATCTCTTTCGGCGGACTGCGCGCGGTCAACGCGCTTGATCTGACTATTGAAAAGGGTGCGCTCTATGGGTTGATTGGTCCGAACGGAGCTGGCAAGACGACCGTCTTCAATCTGCTGACCGGCGTTTACAAGCCAAGTGAGGGCAGCGTACTTTTGGACGGAGAGAATATTGTCGGAAAAAGTACCATTGAGATCTGCAAATGCGGAATCGCCCGTACGTTTCAGAATATCCGTCTGTTCAAGGATCTTCCGGTGCTTGACAACGTCAAAGCAGCTCTTCAGAATGAATATAAATATTCACTGTTTTCCAGCATTTTCCATACGCCGACTTACCGGAAAGTAGAAAAAGAGATGGATGAGAAAGCGCTGGAGCTGCTGAAGGTATTTGACCTGGACGGCGTAGCGGACTACAAAGCGTCGAACCTTCCCTATGGCCGGCAGCGGAAGCTGGAGATTGCTCGTGCGCTGGCTACGGATCCGAAGCTGCTGCTTCTGGACGAACCGGCGGCCGGTATGAACCCGAATGAGACCAAGGAACTGATGGAGACCATTCATTTCGTGCGCGACCATTTCGGTGTGACCATCTTACTGATTGAACACGATATGAAACTTGTTGCGGGAATCTGCGAAGAACTGACGGTATTGAACTTTGGCGAAGTGCTTTCTCAGGGCAAGACGGCGACTGTGCTGCGGGATCCGCAGGTGATCACAGCGTATCTGGGCGAGTGAGAATTTGTTTGCGGATGCATAAAGACAGGATTCCGGTTTGCGGAGGTAAAACGTTATGTTCGAAGTCGGTTACACGGAAGGAAGGAGAAAAGCATAATGGCGATGCTTGAAGTAAAAGACCTGGAAGTGTTCTATGGCGTGATTCAGGCAATTAAAGGGGTTTCTTTCGAGGTCAATGAGGGAGAAATCATTGCTCTGATTGGGGCAAACGGTGCCGGAAAGACCACGATTCTGCACACGATTACAGGCCTGATTACGCCGAAAAAAGGCCATGTTATTTTTGAGGGGCAGGATATCACCAAAACTCCGGCACATAAGATCGTAAAAATGGGGATGGCGCACGTACCGGAAGGCCGCCGGGTATTTTCCCAGCTGACTGTTTACCAGAACCTGAAGATGGGCGCCTACACCCGTTCTGATAAGAATGAAATCGAAGAAAGTCTTGGAAAAGTATATAAGCGATTTCCTCGTCTGGAGGAGCGCAAAAATCAGGTGGCCGGGACACTTTCCGGCGGCGAGCAGCAAATGCTTGCGATGGGTCGCGCGCTGATGTCAAACCCGCGCATCATTGTCATGGACGAGCCATCGATGGGTCTGTCTCCGATTCTTGTCAATGAGATTTTTGACATCATTCAGAGTGTGAGCGCAAGCGGTACGACCGTGCTTCTGGTTGAGCAGAATGCAAAGAAGGCGCTCGGAATTGCAGACCGCGCCTATGTACTGGAGACAGGCAAAATTGTCCAGGAAGGCAGAGCGACCGACCTGATGGATGATGAATCAATCAAAAAGGCATATCTGGGCGAGTAAAAAAACAATTTTGCAACTATTTAAGACAGTACTTCACACTTGCTGCGAGGTACATGAAATTTTGTATTGCAGACATCTTTTCAGGCACCTTTCGGGGTGCCTTTTTTTCCGACAGGAAAGCTCTCCGAGCTTTCTTATTGGACAAAAATTTATGCGCACGGATGCGTAGGGTGTTTTATTGCTTCGCAATACGCATCCGGCGCGGCAAAAAAGTGTGCTTCTTGGAATTCAATCAATTCGCGAGTGCGTGCGAAGCACACTTTTTATGCATGACGTGAGTCTGATTTGAAATGGGCTTTAATGCATTGGTAAAATTACACAAAATTAACTTGCTATATGCCGAAAAAGATGTTACACTAAAAGAAAAATAGAAAGTAAATAGATAAATAAGCGGGAATGCCACAGAAAAATCAGAAAATTTGATTTTCTTCGAGAGAAAGAGAGGTGCAGAGTATGGCTCAAAACATCGTCATAACAATCGCGCGTCAGTTTGGCAGCGGCGGAAAAACGGTTGGCCAGATGCTTGCGAAGGATCTGGGAATTAAATGCTATGATAAGGAAGTTCTTCGGATGGCTTCCGACGAGAGTGGGATCAATGAAGCTCTGTTTCAGGAGAAGGATGAAAAGCTGAAACGCGCCCCACTCTTCGAAAAAACAAAGGGCGAGTATAAGGGGCGTCTGATCTCGCCGTCAAGTGAGGAATTTATCAGCGACCACAATTTGTTCAATTATCAGGCCAAGATCATCCGCGACCTGGCGGATCAGGAATCCTGCGTCATCATTGGGCGCGCTGCAGACTATGTCCTCAAAGATTATGAGGGGCTGGTCAGTGTTTTTGTCCATGCACCGAAAGCCTATTGTGTCCGGCAGGCAATCGAGCGCTGTTCCTGCCGTCCGGACGAAGCAGAAAAGTTTGTGGAAAAAACAGACAAAACCCGCAGTGATTTTTATAACTACTATACCGGCAACAAGTGGAACGATGCGAGGAACTACGATCTTTGTCTGAACAGCCAGCGTCTGGGATTTGACGGTGTGATGGCAGCGATTGAAGCTTATATTCGCATTCGGTTTGGGAAGCTTCCAAATGAGTGAAAATGAGAAAATGTCTTTGATGCGGTTTAGATGCATATTGCGTGGGATTCCTGCTTTGCAGGGATCCCATTTAAGTGCTTCCACTGCGCTTTCAGCCCTCGCCGGGTGGCATCCCACACGATGTGTGGGATAAGCCCTCGCCGGGCGGCATCCCATACCTCGTGCGGGGTGTGACCAGTAATGCACATCATATTTCAAACGTGAGATAAAGAAAAAGAGTATTGACAATTTTATTGCGATAAGATACTATAAGAATGTGTTTATGTGGATTTGATTCTAAAGCAATTCGGAATTTTCAGAAAGAGAAAGCGGTTATTATTTATAATCATATTTCTCTCAATGCTTATGTTCAAAGGGCGTATATGTGAATTTGCCAGTTCCTGCTTTGAACCGATTCGAAGTGCGGAGGGACAAGACAGGAAGCAAGTTCATGCTCACCACCGGGGAAGAACAGGTGGGAGATATGGCTGTCGAGTGGAAAAAATTAGAACTGAATCAGGGTGAAGTGAAATCAACCGGGCAGAGTATCGTGTTAAATGTTCCTGGATATGAGACGAATCGGGAACGAAGGAAAGCACCTGTCAGCGATTATTTGGTTGCATGTGAGGAAGGAGAGCTGATTGAATACCAGAAGCAGCTCCTTTTTGACGTGCTTGGCCCGGTTTTCTTTGGCAAAAAGCAGGCAAGCAACCGAGAAGAGCTGGCGCAGCTGTTCTGTGTCCGCTATGGCATTGATGTGCAAAAGGATTTTTGCGAAGGAGATGAACATTTTGAGGAATTTCGAGAAGCGCAGGAGGCAATTGCGGAAGGACTGTGCATTTACGGCGGGCAGATTGCGTTTGGTGACTGCGTACTCGCGGAGATAGCGGGAACCATCTGGGAGGATTTGGAAAAGCAGGATAAACACAAATTCAGACGGATCAATACGATGCTGGAAGAGTGACACCATCTGCTATAAGAGAATGCACGAGAAAGCGTTGGTTCTTTGAAAAATAGTAGACGCGCGATGGGTCAGGCAGGGAGATAAAGCTTCCTGCCTGATATCTTGTTAGGGCATGGCCCTGTTCTCCATTGCATAGTTTTTCGTTTAAGAATGAAAAATGCGGAAATTCACAGCATTTCATACGGAGTGAGGATCGAATATTGTAATTACTTTCTTACAGACTATTACGGATTTGTTAATGTAATTTTTCAGGGTTAATAGTCACAAACTAGTCACAACCAGGAGCCTTAATTTTTTCAATTTCTGAACGCAGCTCTTCGACTGTTCTGTGTCCGTAGACGCCATTTGTGATATCGCTCCCAAAAGAGTGCCCCAGCATTCGCTTTCGATCCGATTCACTGACTTTGAATTTTTCACAGAGGCGGGAAAAAGTATGCCGACAATCGTGCGGTGTGTGACGAGCGATTCCTGCTGCCTTTAAGATCTTATAGAAACCACTTCGAATTGTATCATTGGAAACCGTCACCAGACGTCCGCCATTTCTTTTCAGTCTGGTAACTACAAGTGATTGGATGGCACTGTGGATGGGAACAATCCGGTTTTTACTTGCCGCCGTTTTTACGCCGCCTCTGAAATACCATTCTGTTGTGTTCACTTCCATCTTAGCGTAGGCCGATATTCGAAATCCGGAATAGCACATGATCAAAGCCAATTCCGCGTTCGGGTCTGTCTTATGCTGCCAGAGAATCGCCAGCTCCTCATCGGAAAACGGTACGCCATGCTCATCATCCTCCGCATCCGGCAGGGTAAGATACTGCGCGTAATTTCGATTGCAGAGATCCCTGGGTTCGGCGAATTTGTACATCTGCTTTAACAGTGTCATGATATTTTCAAGACTGGCCTTTTTCAGCGTACAGTCATCCAGGCATTTTTGCAGCTCAGCAAGCGTAATTTCCCGAAAAGGCCTGTCGTGCAGTGCCGCGCAATTATGAAAAGCAGTCCTCGTACTGTGCGCCGATTGCTTTGAAAGTTTTTTTGCTGCTTTTTCTCCGTACTTCCAGGTAAAAAAGAGATCATATACCTCTGAAAAAGTTAAAGAATCTTCCGCTTTTTTCCCCTCATCTTTATGCAATTGCGCAGAAAAATCAGCCAGAATCCGACTACAGAACGCATCAAGATCTGCTTCTGAAGCATCTCGGTAGGACTTAAATTGCAGTTCATCCCCCGGTTTGTACGTCCCAGCGTGGTACGCATTCAATACAGCAAACCCGACATACCAGTCATCAACATAGCATAACGCCGGAGGGAGCAGATACCGTCCTCGCTCATCTTTTTCTAACGCCGGAGGATGAACGGCGTAACAATTTCTCCGATTTTCCCCCAGAAAGCGGATGCTTCCGTATCTGTTTGGGAGACGGGGAAAACGTTTTCTCTTTGGCATAAGACAGCTTCCTTTCTATATGATTCGTAGCCCAAAGTATACCACAAAAAGAGTTGTTTTGCGATATCTACGGATCATTTATTAGACACATATTAGTCACAAAGCAAATAACAATAGCAGGAATTTCAAGGGAAAATCAGAAAATCGTTTTAATATGAAGTTAAAAAGAACTAAGCTTGCAGCCTTAGCGTTGACCGCATTGATGGCTGTAGGCGCAACGTCTCTGGTCGCATATGCGGAAGAGACAGACACGGCAGCAACCGTGAGTTCGGATGGGTATGTGCTTGTAGAAGACTCTATTAAGTTTGCGTATACCGTTGAAAATTACAAGGTGACAAATGATAGTATGCAAGTAGAGTATACGGTGAAATCCACCTCAACTACAAGTAATGACGAGTACGAAGTTAAGTATGCTACAGCTACTATTTTTAAAGAGACATCAGCAACGTGTTATGCGGATGGTTCCCTTGAAGACGGTGTTAGAATTCTTCAGGTAGAGATTCAGGGAAAGATTTACTATTCTGATGAATATCCAATCGAACAGGCAAAACATTCTATGGTAGAGATTAAACGCCAGACGATTACGGCTGCTTCTCATATGAACACAGGTATTGATCATGTCTGGTATCAGTGTAGTAAATGCGGCTATGAATATTATGATGATAATTATGTGACTCCTGTTCAGGAGCATGACTTTGAAGGCGTTTCTGTTACTTATGAAGCAATTTCAAATATTGTAACGGATAGTAACGGTAAGGTTGTTCTTGATACAGACGGTACGCCAAAGCTTATTGAAGCAAATAAAGATGGTCTGTATTATGAAGTATACTATTGCACTAAGTACGGTGAAACTGATGAATATGGCGCTGTTGATGATGGCGAAGAAGGCCGGACAATAAAGACAAAGTATGCGACAGAAGGTTCTTACGCGATGATCGTAAAACAGGATAAAATCGCGGATAACCTTGTAGACGGAACAAAGTATTATTCACCGACGACACAGTTACCACTTGATAACGATAGTATTGAACTTGAACACTGCAATGTGGCTGGTTCCTATGTGATTGCTTACTTTGATGCAGAGGGAAACAGAATTTCTGAAGAAACGATTACAGTAACTGCCCATCACATGCTGACGAACCCGACAGTTGAGTTCCAGACAACAGATGATAAAGCACAGTGTACAGTTACATACAGCACCGATGGCAAGACTTATACTGTTAAAAACAAATCCTGCTATTTGGATATTGAATATTATGAGGTAATTCATTGCTGTGCTGCCGGTTGCAACCTTGATGATTGTAAAACGGATAGTACCCTTATAGCTGAAAATTCGACAGTTGGTCATACAGGTTTGACTGTTTATACGAAGAATTTAAAAACAGCAAAAGCAGAAGGCGACCATGTGGTAGACACAACAGTAAAGAAGGCAATTGAAAACATGGTGGCGGCAGGAACAAATACAGATGAAGTTCAGTCTTATCTTGATTCTGTATACGGAACAGGCACTGCTTATGTAGCTATAATAAATGATACTTCTACATGTGAAACAGCCGGAAAGATTACAGTGGAATATCGTTGTATGGTATGCTATAAATACGAGAAAACTGTTGTTTATACGAAGACATATGATGTAGAGGCTAAAGGTCACATTTATGCATCTCCGGTTAAGGAAGCTTACAATGCTCCGACTTGCGAAAAAGCAGGAAGCTATGAGGCAGTTGTTTATTGTTCCAGAACAGAATGTGGTGCTGAAATCAGCAGAAGAACAGTTACTGTTCCGCGGGTAGCGCACACGAACGAGTTGGGAATTACTTTGGCAGGCGTTGGAAATGACGATGATTTTGACACAGAATGCTCAACAGAGTCTTCAACAATCGTTAAAATTCAGTGGACTGGCAGTGTAGTTGTTGATCCGGGTGATGGTGTATACCTGTCAATGGCTGGAGAAAAAGTTAATGTAGGTGAGAAAGATTCTGATGGAAATGCAATAGAAGAAATCTATTTAAGTGGTTATGCTGATGAAGATGATACAAAGTCTAATTTAATAAAGTATGGAGCACATGCTGGAAGTACAGAGTATCCGTCAATGCTCGGTGTATATGCTTATGCAGCGTCAATCTGCGGAACTTGCAATGACTATACAATTGTTATCCTTGATCAGAATGGAAACGGTTATATTGACTTTACTCTTGAAATTGTAAGTGTAACTCCAGAAACCACGACAGCAGCTGGTACAATTACGTTAAAGGCAACATACACGAGACCGAATGGAACAAAAATAACTGATACCCAGAGTTATCCGTATTATTCTACAGTAGCTGCATATCAGGGACGTACAACTACTGAGCCGTACACAGGTCTGCAGCTTGATAGTACTGGTACCTATCGTTATTATGTTAATGATGTATTTACCAAATACACAGGAATTGTAGAGTTCAATGGTGGTCAGTTCTTTGTAGCAAATGGTGTTCTTTGTAGCGAAGCAAATGGGCTGAATCTTTACAACGGGACATGGTATTATCTGTCTCAGGGTCAGATCCAGACACAGCACACAGGATTTGCATTATATGATGGAGAATGGTTCTATTTGAAGAAAGGCGTTCTGGATACATCTGTAAATGGTCTGGTTGACTATAATGGTGGTACATTCCTGATCGCAGCAGGCCGTCTGGTATCAGAATACAGTGGATTGTGGGAAAACAGTGATGGTACATGGTATTTCTTGGCTAATGGTCAATTACAGGAATACACTGGTGTAGCAATGTACGATGGAGCTTTCTTCAAACTTGTGAAAGGTGTGCTTGATGTAACTTTCAACGGGACAATGGAGTATGACGGCGCAACGTTCTATGTAGTAAATGGTCAGCTTGGAGATAAAGTTGCTTAATCATATTTACTTTATTAGAAAAATTAGAGAATACAATTAATAATCGGGGGTCGCTGTCAGGTTTCCTGGCAGCGGCTCCCTGTTTTCTTAAAGACTAGATTTAGAGAATTAAGACAAAATAACAGGAGCAAATATGTACAGAAAAACCGACGGAACAAACGCACCATCATATTCCGCGCAGCAGCCAGTTCAAGATCCGCGTGACAATAATTTCAACATCATCCGCCTGATTGCCTCGATCTTTGTCTTTGCCGGGCATATGGAGATGATCCGGAGTGGCAGCCCGCTGCTGTTTGGCATCCACAGTGTACACGAAATGGGCGTGTGGATTCTGTTTCTGGTTAGTGGTTATTTAATTACGAAAAGCTGGCTGTCTGACCCACATCCGCTGCACTATGCCATCCGGCGCTTTTTCCGTCTGTGGCCGCCGTTCGCGGTGATGGTACTGATCATGGTCTTCATAGCCGGCCCGCTTGTCTCCGAGTTGGGCGTGAAAGGCTATTTCCAGAGCTGGTTCCACCTTTATCTTATGAACCTGTGGTTCTATATTGTTTATGCACAGCCAGGCGTGTTTACAAATATGATCCAGGCATACGTAACGAATGGCTCTCTCTGGACCATGCCAGTGGAAGCTTTTGCCTATATCATTACGCCACTTTTGGCATGTTTATATGGGCTGCGAAAGAAAAAAAGTTTTTCTGTTTTAACAGTAGCATCAACGTCTTCGGATTCGGCGTCATCAGAGGATCATTCAACATCCTTGAGCAGTTATACAGGAAGCAAGAGTAAGGATCGCTCTTTTCATATCGCTGCTGCCGTAACAATCGCTGCAGTCGCTTTTGACCTTTATCTCCGCGTGTTTCAGGCAGACTTGGTGATTGTGTTTTTTGGTACGAAGCTGATCCCGGCTTATCACTTGATTACCATGTATATTATCGGCATGTTTTTCACCTTTGAGCAGACCCGGAAATATCTGAACCTGCAGGTGGCTTGTATCGGAATGTGTATATTGATCGTATTTGAGTCATCCGGAGTGTTCCTGCAGTATTTACTCCTTTTGATCATCCTGCCGTATTTTGTGTTTTCGCTTGCATTTGCGCCAAATGCAATTTTCCGCAATTACGGGAAGCGATTTGAGCCTTCCTATGGAATTTTTCTGTATGGCTACTTTTTCCAGCAGCTTGTAGTCTCTTTCCAGAATAAGTGCGGAGTTACCCTGAGTTATACTGTGACACTGATCCTTAGTGCAATCCCGACTCTAATCGCTGCGGCTCTGTCCTATTATCTGATTGAAAAACCTACACAACGACTGAGTAAAAGGCTGCTGAAGAGGCTTGTAAAAAAGAAAAAATAGAATCGAAAATAAGCATGCAGGGTCTTTCATGTTTGACCCTGCATACGAGAATTGTCAAGTGTTAAATCATGATCCAAAAACAGACTGAATCACCCTTTCCACATCTTCTGTGGATACATTACAGTCTTTAGCGATTTCTTCACTAGAAAATCCATTTTTGTGCATTGTAATAATTTTAATCGTACGGTTTCCGCCGATCTCAACGCCCTGTTCCATACCCTGCTTAATACCCTGCTCGATGCCTTGCTTAAGACCTTGTTTCTGCGCATAGCTGATTGCTGCGTTATAGTCCCGGATCGCTTTCTCCCGGGCTTCGTACTCCAAACGTTTCTGCTCATCCGCACTCAGGTTTACGAGTGTGTTATAAGCCTCACCAATATACTCATTTTTATTTGCCATGGTCTGAAAGTCCTCCACACTCTTCCCACTGAAAAAGCGCATCCAGCTGATGACATTGTCGTCTTCCGGCAATTCTTTTGGAAGTTTTTTCAATTCCAGAATCTGGATTTCCAGCAAATCGCTGTAAAGGTCGCTTGTCTTATTATCCCGCAGGGTGATTGTGCGGTAGCACTCCTTATCATCCGGAAAATGCTTAAAATTCAGGATGCTGACATGAATACATTTTTTGAGGTTGTCGTAGTTTTCGCCTTTCTTTACCTGATCCGTATACATCTTACAGAGATAAAAGATGATACGGTTTTTCCAGGCGTCAAACTGCGCTACCTGCATCTCCATGCCGATCTGAGTGCCGTCCGTCAGCTTTACCCGCACATCGAGGATTCCAAGCTTATCGTCCTTACTGTCTCGTGACAGTATAGTCGGCATGAGAGTAGTCTCCTCTACCATTTTGGGATCTACCTTCAGAAGTGCCGAAACAAAACCCTGCCGGACCTTTGGATTCTGCATCAATTCCTTGAACGGGAAACGCCCCCTCGCCTTGCTCGGCGGCAGGTCGTGTCGGCCATGCAAAAACGCTTCGCGTTTGGCCGACACTCAGAAATCATTCGTGGGAAGCATAATAAAATCATTGTTTGTCTGTGTCATAAGGAATCTCCTTTCTGATATGGACAACATACCCGAAGGATTTTCTTTCAGATATCATATCATTTATTTTTGATTTGGGGTAGTACTTAACTTCAAAATTAGCAAAAGAAAATCTTCTGATATGCCGTAATGAATGAATAACTGGTTTGATTATAACATGAAAAGAGATTTATGCAACATAAACACTATTAATATTTTATAAACAATCAACATTCAAAAACTATATGCGTATCTATACTTATGAGCCATAAACAAGTATCTTTTGTTGAGTAATGAATTAGCATACAAGAATCGGCTGACATTTCCGCCTTATTTGAACCACGTCACAGGGATTGTGCCAGCCATTTTTTATTGTTGCTTATAAAATCATATGATGAATTACTCCACTACTACCTTACATAGCTTTTTGCAAAAAGCAATACCGAAATGCCTGAGCGTCCTTGGATTCCGCATACGGAAATACTGGTCGTACTGCATGCGGTTGATCTGGGCTATCGCTTCCTGCGCGTCTGCAGGCAGATCCGCTTCTTCTTTGGAATATTTAATTTCTATTATAAAAGCATCTTTCGTGCGAAGCTGAAAAGCGGCGATATCTGACCGTCCCTTTCCCGCCTCCCGATTAGACTTAAGTTCCCATTCTTTCCTTGGCAGCAGCATGCCAAGCAGCAGCCCGTGGTAAAATTTTTCTTTATCATCCAGCGTGCCGCCGTCCATGTAGCTGACCGATGCGCCAAGATAATAGTTCAGGCTGTCTTCAAGAGCCTCCGCGTTGCCGGAATCCAAGGCGGTATAAAGGATTTTCATGCCGTCCGTATCATCAAGCACTTTCTCCCGGAACCATTCTTCGATCTGGTGTTTGAAGATATCCTGTACTTCGCAGTTGGGGATGCATAATTCATAGGTGCCATCCGCATTGCGCCCCCGCTGTGTCAGGTAGCCGGTCGTAAACAGGATGCTCCAGATGTTGTCAATGTTATTAGTCATATCCCGGTAAGTCAGTTCCTGCACAAGCTTTTTGTTCACGGTTTTGCCTTCCATCAGGCTTCCGATTTCATCTCGCGTGATGCTGTCTGCCTTCTCCGCGAATGTGCGGATGATGCCGTTTTCACTCACATTAGCCCAGTAATTCCGGGGTTCCTTGTCAAAATCGTTTAAAAGCTGGTCACAGTAATTGACCACATCCCAAGGACAGTAGATGCTGTTCTGCCCAATTCGGTAGCCATCATACCGGTTTTTAACCGTGTTATAATGTTCATTTATGCCATTATCATCCAGTAACTTTCTGACCTCATCATCTGTAAACCCGAACCACTCATCGCACCGGTCATCCAGCATGGTATAGAGTTTGGGGTTATTCAGGTCCGAAAAGATGCTTTCTTTTGAAATCCGCAGGATCCCCGTCAGGACGCTGAAAAATAGCGAATCATTCGACTTTAACGCATAACCGAAAATCTGGCGGATCAGATCTACCATGGCGTCGTAATAGCCTTTTTGATATGCCCTCTGCAATGGGGCATCATATTCGTCGATCAGGATGATCACCTTTTTGCCGTAATGTTTATATAAAAGGTCCGATAAAACCGCCAGACTATCATCAATCATCCCTGTTCCATTACGGAGATTTTTCAGATCCTCCTTATCCTGGTCATCTAGTTTATCACTTTTGAGAAGAAACGGAAATGACCTCGCTGCCTTTCGGATTTCTTTCCACAGATTCTTTTCGGCTGCTGTGTACGTACTTCCGGTTACCTGCTTGAGTGTAATGGAGATCACAGGGAACTGCCCCATATATTTCTCGCACAGTTCTGTTTCCCTGGAAATCGCCAGACCGTCGAACAGGTTCTTATCTGTGCCGATTTCAAAAAAGTATTTGAGCATGCTCATATTCAGGCTTTTGCCAAAACGTCGCGGGCGTGTAAAAAGGTTTACCTTCCCTGGACTTTCCAGCAGTTCCTGAATCATTCCCGTTTTGTCCACATAATAATAACCCATCTGGTGAAACTCAGCAAAATTGTCTATGCCAACTGGCATGATTTTTTTCTCCATGCTGCACCTCCGATCCGGCAGTCAATTCCAGAACAGACTGCACTCATTTCTTCTTCATTTAGATTATCACGAACGCCTGCACTTCGCAAGCAGAAATCTGCTGAGCTGCTGCGCTGGTTTTTCCACCAGATAATAGGACAAAATTGCTGCAATCAGTGTCGGAACTGCACTGAGAATCAACGACTGAAAATAAGTCAGGTTAAGGTTATATGTTTGTTGCAAAGACATAATAAGTTGTTCGAAGAAAAATCCGTACAAGTAGATTCCATAAGACGGCTCCAGTTTTCTTCCAATCTTGCTGAACTTCGCATTTGGCGCAAATGCAAAGGAAAAAATAAAATACGGCAGAATCAGGTACAATGACAAATATTGTAAAAATACGCTGCTTGACTGAAAAATCAGTAAGATACACCCAGCGACGCAGGCGACCTGTAGATTCAGATATTTCTGAGTCTGCTCATACGTGAAAAATGTGCCGATGATGTACATTGTAATCAAATGCCAGGCCGCAATAAGATCGGTCCCATAAAAAACCACAAGAGCATCTGCCTGAAATACACGGAGATACAGGTCAAACGCAACGGCGGCGGCGGTAAGGAGCGCAGCAGTATAGAAAGAGTAGTTTGTACGTGACCGATCCGTACCATGTTGTACACGCAACACCGTTACAAGAATCGGCGTGAGAACATAAGCCGCAGCTTCTACCGGCATCGTCCAAAGGGAACCGTTGGTGGTATTTGCTAGAAAGTTATTTGAAAAAACTCCTGGCTGCGCATAGACAATGAAGAAACACAGGTTGCGAAGATAAGTTTTGTAAGTGCTCGCAAAATAACCCTCTATTCCAAGGTCGGAAAGTAGAGGTCCCGTAAGAAAAACCATAACCAGAATCATTACCGCGAAGGGCGGCCACAGACGGAAAAAGCGGCGAATCGCATAGCGTAGGGGATGCGGATCGGAGAGCCAGCTTTTTGTAATCAGATAACCACTGATCAGGAAGAGAATTCCCACGCCGAGTTCGTGAAGACTATAACTTCCGAAAAGTAAAGGCGTTCCGCTTTGAATCATTCCCATATGGCCGATGAAGACAAAGGCGGTGGCGATCATGCGGATAATGGTAAAATTGTTATTGTGGGATGTGTGATTTTGGCTTATTAAATTAGGGGTTTCCACAGTGTGCATTACAGAACCCTTTCTGTTCTTATAATAAAAAATCGGGAGCCGCTGCCTTAACTGACAACGGCTCCTGTATTATTATTTCTTTAAACTGCGTTTTATTATTGATTACGCAACCTGATCATAGAGCTGACCAGCTACTACATTGAATGTAGCACCATCGTACTCAATCGTTCCGTTGTAGGAAGTGTCAAGAACACCATCTGCTACTACAAAGAACGCGTTGTCGTACATTGCGACTCCTGAATAATCAGCAACCTGACCAGCTGCGATGAAGTACCAGTTGTCATCGCCACCAATTGTGGAAGAATACTGCCACAGACCATTGTAGCTTGTCAGAACCTGACCATCTGCTACCAGGAACTTCGCTCCGTCATAAGATACTAAGCCATTCTCTGAGCTGTCAAGGATTCCGCTTGTTACATAGAACCATGCTCCATCATACTGAACGAGTCCGGTGTACTGCTTCTGTACCTGGCCTAAGGATACATAGTACCAAACACCGCCATACAGGCACAGACCATTTGCTGTCGTATCAACAAGTCCATTCTTAATAAAGAATGTTCCGCCATTGTAGGAAGTAACTCCGGTGTAGGTGGTAGCGAATGTATCGCTCAGATAATAACGATATACACCGTCAGAATCCAGAACCAAACCATTCTTTACATCCTCATCCGGATCTACACCTGTGGTGTTGCCTTCCACTCTTGCTGCATAAGCTTCCGCTGATGTGTAATATGCGAATGTGCCATATTCATCAACAACAACTTTGGTGCTATAGCCACTATATTTTGTATAGCTTGCTGTCAGGGAGATATATCCGCCTGAACCACTGTCATTCTGTTTCTGCACTGCATCAACAGTTACAGTCAGATAGCCTGTTTTAAGGACATCAGCAGTAAGGTAAACCTTGTAATCACTACATGTTGTACATTCCGTATACGCTCTTACATAAAGGGCAAGTGCATCATCACTAGTGTTACCAATTCGTAACCATCCATTATCGCCGTCTTTTACTACACCATTTGCGTCGATTGAACTATAACTTAACACTGTGCCAGCCTTTAATGAAGAATTGTTATCAATTACTTTAGAGCCAGAGAACTCAAAGTGGATAGTCTGATTATTAGCATCTGACGTATCATCTGAGAGTCCCTCAGTTGTACCATTCTTCGGATAAATTCCATCATCACTCAACTCATTGGTATGAGCAAGTCTCGGGATCGTTACTGTATAAGATGCTACATCCGGATCTACTGCGCCGCATACAGAGCATACATGAGATACCTTATAACTTCCAACACTTGTACAAGAAGCAGTGGTAATAGTCTCATTTACATACTCATAGCTATGTCCAGGAGCATAAACCTTTACTGTCTGCGTGTAAGCGATTGCTACATTATCTACAATACAAGTGTAAGTAATGGTTGCAGTACCATCGGTTGTACAGGTTGTCGGATTGCTGCTTACATTCACGAACTTAGACCATTCATATTTTGTTCCATCAGATGCGGTCGTCACGCCAGCAGATACATTACCATACTTGTCAATAGCAATATCCACCCCGTTATATTTACCTTCAATTACATCGAGAAGCTTTGCATATGTAAAGTCTTCAGCCCACCAATTAGCTGCAGATTCGATTGCTGCTCTGGCTTCCGTAAGATATACATGATCACCAGCCGGGTCTGCGGTTGCATCTGTGTCATCAACGATATAATAGGTATAAGTAGCGGTATCAAGAGCTCCACTTGATGTAGCAGCCCAATAAGAATAATGTGTATCAGATGACCACTTCTTGCAGGAAGTAGAGCAATCAGCGCATCCCGCTGCCTGGCAAACTACAACCTTTCTGTAAGAAGCAGTATTGTAGCAGTCATTGTTAACCACTTTTACTGTGCCATCACTCTGAGTAGTAGTCGTGCACATACTAGCATCTGTTTTGGTATCAAATACAACTACGTTTGTTGTAAGGTGATGAGCATCTACATCAACTGTGATAAGGCCGCCTACTGCATTGCCTTCTGCATCATACAGCTGAACTTTATAATAGCCAGTGCTCTCGCAGTCAGTCATTTCTACTTCTGTTTCAGCATCCGGCAGATCCTTGAGGGTAGCTGAGAACTCATTGTAGGAGCTTGCTACAAAATTAGCGAATGTATATCTCGTATTATTCACATAGATTGCTGCGATATTGCTGCTTCCAGAAGAAACGATCTTTGCACTTAATCCCTGTGAAGAAGCTTTCGTATTCGCAACCGCTTTATAGGCATCTTTCTTCACGCACTGATATACCTGATAGTAAGTACCGCTCTTTGCAGTTTCTTTTAACTGTACCACACCATTGGAAAGTACTGCCGGATACAGGGTTACAGTTCCTATTACAACTCCCTGATCATCATAAGTATATGCGGTGATCGCCGTTGCAGTTGTGTCAATTACAATATTTCCTGTAGTATCAGTAGCACTTGTCGCATAAAGACCTAAATAGGTGCTGTAATCATGGCCGGTTGCCGGGATTTTTTGTGTGGTATACTCATAATCAATGATTTTCTCGCATACCGTGCAGTAACGGTCAACCCACTGTAATCCTTCAGAAGTACAGGTTGCTGCTGTTATAGTCGTACCCGCCTGTTCTACGAGTGTATGGCCGTTTGCTGCTATAGTAATGGCAGCAGAGGTCTGATCCGCACTTGCTACAACACTAGTATCTTCTGTATTAGTAAGTTTTATTACCGCTTTACCTGTTTCTGTACATGTTGCAGCGGTCGTCACACTTAATTCACCGGTGGTATAAATAGTAACTGTCTTCGTATTTCCACTGGTGTCTACACCTGTAACACTATACGTAACTGAGCAATCTACTGTGCCAGCTTCAATTTGAGCAGTTGTAATAGTTGAGCCAACAGC
>Ga0192275_1041_pt1 | contig 27032 bp, 26 predicted proteins | sample Koala_Koa24_H3_FD_131265 | JGI IMG/M metagenome (GOLD analysis project Ga0192275, IMG submission 131265) | Enriched cells from koala feces incubated with labeled cellulose particles, San Francisco Zoo, California, United States - Koala_Koa2-4_H3 ...
TGTGGTCGCTGTTTATGATATTATGGCATTTTACTTCCACATTGGCTGCGCCTATGACGATTGCCGCAGCGAAACCCAAAAATATTAACGCAATTTTCATGTAGTAGATAAAAGCATTGTGAAAGGCAATTTTTAATCCTGACAGCTTCATTTTATTCAGTCCTTATTTCAGAAGTGCATCCGCTATTCCGTCAGCTGCCAGTGCAGCTGCATTTATCGCTTCCTCATGGGTGTTGGCGTGACCGTCTATTTCAATAAGCAGTGAACCGGAGGATAAATCCTGATTATATTTGCGATAATCGTAAAGTATGGGGTGGGTAAGTCCCGGATATTTGCTTTCCATACTTTGCTGAAAGGCGGATGCCGTATGTAAATTTTCCATGCAGTTTGGCATATTCATAGTGCCGTCGTCACAGCCGCAGATTATCATAACCTGTGCGCATTCCTGCCCGTTCATTTCCGCATAGGGGGCGATTTTTTCACCGTTGTCCCTTTCTATGGCATCTCTGTGTACATCGAGAACTACTTTAATTGAGGGATATTCCTCCAGTATGCCTTGTACGGTTTCACGGCTCAAATCATATGAGCCTGTGTAGGATGGATAATCATGTACCGTGTCATCGTGATAAACTCTTATTCCCCGTGACTCAAAAACCTCTGTCATTTTATCTCCGATTGAAACCATATTTACGCTGCTGTCAAGCTCTCGGTAATTTTCATCGGTTTGATCCCCCTCGTAGCATTCCGTTGTGTGGGTATGCATAATCAATATCTGCGGCTCATTTTCGTCTGCATTGACTTCTATCTCAAAATCAAGGGGAAGAAGTGTTTCCTCGTATATTTCGCTGTTTGAATAGCTTGTTAAATTTCGCAGCTGCCCCGCTGTTTCCAGTGTGATATATTTTTCGCCCGTGTAATAGCCATAGGTCACTTTTGTTATCAGATCAGCCGAAGCGGTTTGGCTGTCATGTTCTGCGGTATCGGCGGGAGAGGTCAGCATTTCATCGGATAGGATAAATTCCTCATTGTCCGAGGAGGGCATTCGTTTGCTTCCGTATGAAAGCATTGCGAGATCATCGCCCAAGGCTGTACCGTCAGCTGATAGGGTGCTATTATTATATCCCTGCGGGGAGGTTATATTCTTTTTTTGAGGTAAAATTTCCGAAAGTCTGTCAAGCGCATTTTTTACATCAAAGGAATTTGTTCTGACACTTAACAGGGATATTTCGGTGACCATATTTATATTTTCAAAAAAATCAGATGAGAAAATTATATTCGTCCGAAAAGAAACGGTAATCAAAGCAATTACACCTATTGACACCGTCAAGACCCCAAAATGGGATAAGCCTTTGTTTTTTTTCCTTTTCGGTACAGCCTCATCGGGAACATGATATATCCTGCTGATAGAGCTTAACTCCTCAAGCTCCGCTGAATTTGCATTATTTTTTTCGTTATTATTCATTTTAATTACACGACCCTTCACTAAATAATATGCTTTTACCAAAAATATAAGAACAGATATTACAGTGAAAGCTATGGAAGTATTTAGTGATAGTACGGTGAAATTTTTGCTTGTTAAGATAAATTTAAGCTAGTTTTAAGATTAATTGAGTATGGTATAAATATAAACAAAGGCTGCAGCAAACCATTGGCTGCGTGTTGAGTATCACCGAAAGGATGGAGAATTTTATGAAAAAAGACGAAAAGGATACTTCAAAAAAGAAAAAGAAGAGTCCTGTTAAGAAGATAATTGTGGCTGTGCTTGCTCTGCTTATAGTCGGAGGAGTGGGCGCATATTTTGTCACAAATACCCTCACCGTTGAAGCTGAAAGCGAAACAAGCTACAGAGAATACACCGTTTCCACGGGAAATATAACAGTGGGTACAGAGGAAAGCGGTACTCTTACCATAGACAGAGAGTATATTACATTCCCCGTAAGCGCAGAGATTGAGGAAATTTATGTAAATATAGGTACAAAGGTTGAAGAGGGCGACATTATTATGAAGGTCAGCGCCGACGATGTTGCCGATGCCATTGCGTCCTATGAAAAGCAGCTTAAAACGGCTCAAAGCAACATAAAAAGCGCACAGCTTGCCAAAACAACAGGTCTTGTTTCGGCACAGCAAACTCTTGAAGCATCTCTTGCAAAGGGTTCAAGCGCTCAAGACGAATATGATGTAACCATTTCCAAGCTTGAGGAAACCGCGCAGGACGCAAAGGATAATCTCACCGAGCTTCAGGAGGAGCTGGAGGAGTACCTTACAATGCAGGAAACCTATGCGGAGGATTACGCTAAGCTTTGTGAATATGAGGATAAGCTAGAGGAGCTTGAAGCGGAATACAGCGCTATGGAAAAAATATACCGCTCCTATCAGAAAATAGATACAGCCAATAAAAAGGCTGTGGATAACCTCCAAGCGGAATATGACGCTTATGTAAAGAACAATGAGGATATTACCGATGACCTTGCAGAGCGTAAGGAAAGATATGAAACCGCTAAGGAAGCCTATGAATCAGCTTTGTCGGCATACGAAGAAGCACAGGAGGATTATGAGGATACTTTAGCCGAGTATACGGCATCCACAGGATCGTCATCCGATTCCGATGACAGCAGTTCAACAACAACATCATCATCTTCTTCCACAAGCGTTACATATACTTCTTCAGTAACATCTGCAACCGTAAGCACCGCCGAAAGAAAGGTTACTCAAACCAAGGAAGCTTACAAGGAAGCTTTGGAGGAGTACAATGCAGCTAAAATCGCTTATAACGGCTACTATACCAATCTTGATGATGAAATTGCCGATATAATCGAGGACTATGAGGATCAGCTTGAGGAGCTGCAGGATATTTACGAGGCTCACCTTACCATAACCGAGGATTATGCCGAGGAAATGGAGGACTTTAACGATGAAATTTCCGATTATCGCGAGGAATATGAGGATTACAACGATGATTTCACCGATACATACGGAAATAACGATGAGAATTCCATTAACGATAATATAGCAAGCCTTACAAAGAGCATAGCCTCCGCAGAGCTTACCATAACAAGCAATGAGGTTTCCAGCAGCACGGATATACTAAATGCAGAGCAGGAAAAGGAATCTGCACTTTCAGAGGCAAGCACGGCACAGGAGATATACGACAATACCGTTGCCGAGTACGATGATGCAATAGAGGACGCACAGGACGAATACGATGAGCTGCTTGAAGAATACGAGAAGTTCATGGAGCCTGTTGACGAAGAGGGCAATGTTTACGCTACCTGCGCAGGCTCGATAGTAGGTGTCTATGCCGAGGAGGGCGACACCATCACAGCCAACGGCACACTTGCAAGCATTATGGATACAAGAGGCGTGTACATTGATGTTTCCATTTCCGAGGAGGATATAACCTCAATGTATGTAGGTCAGGCTTGCTCCGTTGAAATATCCGCATATGAGGGTCAGACCTATGACGCATCAATCTATACCATAGGCGTAGAGCCTGCACGTTCCTCCGGTTCGGTAACATACACTGTAACCGTTAAGATAGACGATGAAAGCGGTATAAACGTATACGAGGGCATGACCGCCGATGTAACAATTCTTGAGCATCAGGTAGAGAATGTACTTAGTGTAAATGTCAACGCTATTACCTTTAAGGACGGTGTTTCCTATGTAACTGTATATGATGAAAGCGGAAATATTGTTCAGAAAGAGGTTACCACAGGCTTTACCGATGGCAGAACAGTTGAAATAGTTTCCGGTGTTTCTGCCGGCGATAAAGTTCTGGCGGAGGTACAGCTTTCCTGATAGAGAGTTGGAGATTGGATAATTGAGATTGGAGAATTAAAGAATAACATATATCTTGTATTTTCAATCACATTATCCTTCTCTTAGGATAGTATCAAGCATTTGCCTTGGAGTGAGAATAAAAGGCTCATTCGGAAAATGCTTGATATTTCCGGTGATAAGGTAAGATTCATGTTCACATCTTTTTGCCAAAGCAACCTCATAAAATACCTGATCCTTTGGATCGGTAAGTACAATGTCTGTTTTTAGAGGATCAATGTAAACACCGTTTAAAATCATTGCTGCCATGATGTCATCAACTATTTCGTCTGTAAGATGAAATTTGGGACGTTTCAAGACAGTCCGATATTCTTCCAATATTTCCGAGTTAAAAACGGGAGTAAGAAATCCGCTGAAAGCAAGACGAATTATATTGTTTGGCACAGAGTCGCGTTTGAGCATTGCGGATACCAATACATTGGTGTCGATAACAGCATAATATTGCATAGGAAGCTCACTTTCGGGAATTTTCAATTTCGGCATTGATTTCATCGAGTGTCATGTCCGAGATACCTTGTTCTTCGGCGATGAGGTTTGCCTTTTCCAGCGCACTGATTCCCTTATTTTCCGAGGATTCATTCAGCTTCATGCTGAACGGTATTCCGTTTTCCCGAATAAGTCTGTTGAGGGACATACGCATATACGTTGGTAAATCAATACCAAGCTGTTCGCAGATAATAGATGCTTTTATCCTGCTTTCCTCTTCACAGCGGAATTGAACTAAAGAGCTTGCCATATAAAAAACCTCCTTGAATAATTATAAATGTTTACTCAATAATATTATACAGCATTTTGTAATCAAATGCAAGCAGATGATTACACTTTTACAGAAATTTAATTATATTCACAGTCCATAGCCGTTTGCGACATTATGAGGTGTTATACCTATTACGGCTAAGTCCAAAAAAGGAGATAACATAAATGAGAGTAACAGAACTAATAAAGTCGGTAATGATAAATATTTTCTCAAATAAGTCCAAATGTGCCTTGACCTCTCTGGGTATCGTTGTTGGCTCCGCAACAATTGTACTGGTAATAGGAATCGGTCAGGGCGGTAAGCTGGACGTTGCCGAGCAGTTCAAAAACCTTAATGCCGGTGCTATTGAAGTAGTCGCAGGTCAGAGTGCCGATACCATGATGGAAAATGCCATGGCAGGCGGCGGCGGCATGGGCGGCGGAATGATGGGCGGCGGCGGTAGGCCCGACATGGGCAGCTTCGGTAGCTTTGATTTTAGTTTCATTATGGGCGGCGGAGGCGGTTCAATGCCAAGCTTTAGCGGCGGAGGCGGAGGAATGCCAAGCGGCGGTGGCGGCGGCATGGGCGGCGGAGGTTCGTCCGGAGGCGGCGGTGCGGCTCTTACCGGTGCTGTTACCCTTACCGAGGAGGACGTTGAGGACATTGCAGCCGTTGTTCCCAATATAGATGCCATAGCCATTTCAGCAAGCGATACCGCAGCAGTTGAGGGCGGCGACCTTGAGGACGAAACCGATTTCACCGTTGCGGGAGTTATGCCCAAATACACCGAAATATCCAATCTGACCGTTCAGTACGGCAGCTTTATAACCGATGAGGATCAGGAGGATAAAACCAAGGTGTGCGTTTTAGGCTACACTGCGGCGCAGAATATATTCGGATCGGCTTATCTCGCTCAAGGCGATTACATATCCATTGAGGGCAAAAACTACGAGGTTATAGGCGTTCTTGCACAGATGGGTACGGTTTCCTCGGGAATAAGCCCCGATGAATCAATATTTGTTCCTTATTCCACAGCCGAAAAGTATATATTCGGCAACGATATTTCCCCTACAATAACCGCTATTGCATCGGACATTTCCGAGGTTGAAAACGTCATGGCGAACATTGAAACGGTTCTTACACAGAATTACCCCGACGCTCTTTTCACAATCACGGACGCAGGCAGTGAAATGGAAGCTGCTCAAAGCTCCGCCGACACCCTGCAAACACTTCTTGTTGCAGTAGCCTGCATAGTATTTATAGTGGGCGGTATTGGAATTATGAATGTTCTCTTTGTTACGGTAAAGGAGCGTACAGGTGAGATAGGGCTTTTAAAGGCGCTCGGCAGTCAAAAGTATGTAATTCTGCTGGAATTTCTCTTGGAGGCAGGTATGATAGCCCTGTTCGGAGGAATAATCGGAGTTGCGGCGGGATATGCCCTCGTTCCGGTAGTAGAGCTTACCGGCACAAGAACGGAATCCGTGGCAATAGCCGGAGTGCTTGCGTTGATATTTGCGGTGGTAACAGGTACGCTGTTCGGATTTTACCCCGCACTGAAAGCGTCAAAGCTTACGCCTATTGAGGCGCTTAACAATGAATAAGCAGCAATAAATAAAAATGTCATGTGCTGTGTGTGATGCAGCACATGACAGGTGGGAGCTGAGAAAATGAGAAAACAGCTTTGAGAATTTTAGCGGCTAATCGGTATCTGTTTTCAGAATATTTAAATACTCCGAATAAGCAAATACCTTATTTCTTGCGGAGTTGGTGGTTTCGGTTAGAATATTAAGCTCCTGCAATTTTCGGATAGCCGCCGCTATGGTATTGTAGCTAAGGCTTAGATCCTTGACAGTGTGGCTGATGTCAATGATCGGGTATTTTTCCACATAGTCAAAAAGTAACCTTACGTTGTTTGATTTACGATTGGTTTCGGGTAATATGGAAACGTTTCTTTCGTGAAGATCCGACAGCAGCGTTATCGTTGAAAGGGAGTCCTTTGCGGCGGCTGAAACAGCCTCAAGAAAGAACAGAACCCACTGCTCGTAGTTGCCCGTTCGGCGCACCTCGGACATTCTGTCATAGTATTCTATTTGATTCTTTTTCAGATAATAGGAAACGTATATAGCGGGGGAGAAAAGTATCTTCTGCTCCATAAGATAAAGGAGTATCATTAGCCTGCCTATCCTGCCGTTTCCATCTAAAAAGGGATGAATGGTTTCAAATTGATAGTGGATAAGTGCAATTCGTATTAACGAATCGTAATCCTCACTGTAATTCATAAATTTTTCCAAGTCAGACATGGCAATAATCATGTCGTCCTTATTTGGCGGGATGTATCTTGCATCCTTCAGTGAACAGTTTGCAGAACCAATCCAGTTCTGCGATGTGCGAAACTCTCCGGGATTTTTCTCCTGTCCTCTTACGCCTTTCATAAGCTCATAGTGAATTTCACGCAGCAGCCGACAGCATAAAGGGAGTGTTTTAAGACGTTCCAATGCGTAATTGGTTGCCTGAACGTAATTTATAACGTCAGCCACATCAAGGTTACTGTTTACGTCTGCCTCGGGATCAAGCACATCGTCAAGCGTGCATTGCGTTCCCTCTATTTGCGAGGAAATGAGAGCCTCTTTCCTGACATACATCGAAATAAAAAGATCGGTGTTGGGAATAAGCTTTGCCGATGTGTCCAGCTTAGCCAGCGCGGTGTTGGCATCAACAAGCGCCGAAAGCATATAGTTCCCGATTTCGAGGGCAGGATTTGGTGGCAGGGGATTTGGTTTATAGCTTAAATAGGCTGAATTGCCACTAAGGTTTGTAACAAATTCACCGGCTCTGTTCATAATAGTTCCTCCGTACTTTTTGAAATAACTAATGTTATTATACCCCTCTTATTTCAAAAAGTCAACGATAAATTGAAATTACCCCTGAAAAAATCTTTTCTTATTTCAAAAACCACGGCAGTTTCTGAAATAAGGGAAGAAAAATGCGGTTCTTATTTCAAAAAGTACCCTACTTTCTGAAATAAGAGTGAGAAAAAAACAGCTTTATTTCAAAAACTCTCAATAAAAATCAACCGAAAGGATGTTCACAATGATTACAAAGAAAAGAATAGCATCAATTGGAACAGCGACTCTCTTATTTGCGGTAATGTCGCTGACTGCCTGCTCCTCCGATGATGAAGGCACGATGGAGTTTACACAGCAGACCGTTGAGGAAAATAATTACGTTGCCCAGAGCAGCGACACCGTAGTAAGCGGCGAGGTTACGGCCATTGTAGGCAATTCCGTTACCCTTGCGCTGGGAGAAATCAGCGAGTCGGAAAACACAGGTGCTGCCGATGCAGGGGATGAAGCAGCGGATTTCAGCGGTGAAATGCCAAGCGGCGGCGATATGCCCGATATGTCAGGCGGTGAAATGCCCGATAAGGGTGATATGGACATGTCAAGCTTCGGCGGTGGAAACGGCGGCGGGGGACGTGGTAAAAGCAGCTCCGCTACCATAGAAAAGAGCGGCGAGGAGGCTACATATATTCTGCCTGTCGGTATGCCCATAGGCAGCGGTGATTACTCAAATATTTTGGAAGGAGATATACTTACTCTTACAATAAATTCAGAGGGAATAGTGTGCGCAGCGGAGGTCGATTGACATGGAAAACGTAATTGAAATGCATGATATAAACAAATCCTACTCTATGGGAGGCAGCTCCCTTCATGTACTTAAGGACATAAACTTTACGGTGAGCGAGGGAGAATTTATAGCGATTTTAGGTCCGTCCGGTTCGGGTAAATCAACCCTTATGAATGTAATAGGCTGTATGGATAACTTCGATTCGGGGGAATATTTTCTTTCGGGTCAGGCGATACATAAAATGAATGATGCCAAGCTTACCAACGTCCGCAACGAGTATATAGGGTTTATATTCCAGAAATATCACCTTATAGCAAAGTATGATATACTCAGGAATGTTATGATGCCGCTGCTGCTTAGAGGTGCAACCTCATCGGAGGCGGAGGAGGTTGCGAGGGAACGTCTTATTCAGCTTGGAATGGGTGAAAGAATGCACCACAAGCCAAATGAGCTTTCGGGCGGTCAGCAGCAGAGAGCGGCTATTGCAAGAGCACTTGTGGGAAATCCCAAGCTGCTCCTTGCAGACGAGCCTACGGGCGCACTGGACAGCAACACCGGTAAAGAGGTTCTTAAGCTCTTTGGACAGCTTAACGAAAAGGGTCACACTATCGTAATGATTACCCATGACCTGAACGTTGCAAAGAGCGCAAAGAGAATAGTCAGAATCGTAGACGGCGAGCTGTTTTTGAATGAAAGTGATTAAAAGGAAAAAAAGGTACAAACCGCAGGTTATTTGTAACGTGCGGTTTGTTTTCTTTATATAGTATTGAATATACATTCACAGTATGGTATAATGGGACAAACCGTAACCACGCTTTTTTTGAAAGGATTGCCTATGAATTTTAAGGAACGTGCCAAGAGGATTAAGGAGGATATCCCCGCAGTTTTTATTGCACTTAAGGATAAGGACACACCATTACCTGCAAAAATACTCGCAGCAATTACCGTTGCATATGCCTTGTCGCCGATAGATTTGATACCTGACTTTATACCCGTTTTGGGTTATTTGGACGATTTGATTATTCTTCCCGCATTGGTGGCCTTGACGGTGAAATGTATTCCAAAGGAGATATGGCAGCGCAGCCGTGAAAAATCACGGGGAATGTGGGAAAACGGAAGACCAAAGAAATGGTATTTTGCTGTTCCCATTGTGCTGATTTGGGTGTTGATAATAGGGCTTGTACTGTGGAAAATAGTCATAGATTAGCTGCAGAATAACGATAATTCAAGGTCAAAGACGCAAAAAACAAAGACATTTCCGATTTAAGCATCGGAAATGTCCTTGAAAAACCTAATATTTCTGTTTATCACAGGCAGGGGGTTTATTTTTTTGCAGCAGTAACGGTGTTCTGCATAAGCATAGCAATGGTCATGGGTCCCACTCCTCCGGGAACGGGGGTTATCCAGCCTGCCTTTTCCTTGCAGCCCTCAAAGTCCACATCGCCGCAGAGCTTGCCCTGAGCGTTTCTGTTCATGCCCACATCAATAACAACCGCGCCGGGCTTTACCATGTCGGCAGTGACAAATCCCGCTTTTCCCACAGCCGCTACAAGTATATCCGCATTTGCGCATATTTCCTTGAGGTTCTGCGTCTTTGAGTGGGTCATGGTAACAGTTCCGTTTTTATGCAGCAGCAGCATAGCCATAGGCTTGCCCACAATATTACTGCGGCCTATCACAACGCAGCTTTTGCCGCATACATCTGTTCCCGTTTCGGCAATAAGCTCCATAACTCCCGCAGGCGTGCAGGGGAGAAAATGATAATCGCCTATCATTATATGTCCCACATTTTCCGGGTGAAATGCATCAATGTCCTTTTTCGGGGAGATGGCATTGATAATCTTGTTTTCGTTAATCTGTTTCGGCAGGGGAAGCTGTACCAGTATGCCGTTTACGCTGTCGTCATTGTTCAGCTTGTCCACTAAGGTAAGAAGCTCCTCCTCCGTTGTGCTTTCGGGGAGAGCGTACTCGTAGGAGGTTATTCCCACCTCCGCACAGGCCTTTTTCTTGTTGTTTACATAGACCCGTGATGCCTGATTATCCCCGACAATCACAACGGCAAGCCCCACTGTGATATTCTTTTCCGCAAGCTGCTTTACCTCTTCGGCTACACGCTGCCTTACCTTTGCGGCAACAGCCTTGCCATCGATAATGTTTGCCATAAATTATTCCTCCTCGTTATTTTCGGCGGTTTTATCCTCATCGGCACTTTCGCCGTCCGTATCCTGCGTTTCTTTGCTTTCAGCCGTTTTATCCCTGTCGTTTTCGGTGCTTTCGTCAACGGCAGCTTCAGCCTTGGTACTTTCGGTTATTTCGGTATCACCGTTTTCTTCAGCGTCCTCATCCGCAAGGATCTTCTGTTCATCGGTAAGCTCCTTGCGCTTTTTGTTTTTCTTCTTTTCGATGTAATCGCTTTCCTCCTGCTGTGCGCTTGCCAGAAGTGCCTTGGATTCCTCTGTGTCGCAGTAAAGCACAGGGGGATTTTTCTTTCCCCTTATCCTCATAACGATTATCAAAACAAGGGCAATTACCGCACTTACAAGAGCCAGTGCCTGTGAAACACGGATTGAACCTATATAAAGGCTGTCTGTGCGCAAGCCCTCAATGAAAAATCTTCCCATGCCGTACCATACGACATACATCAGGAACATCTCACCGTCAAATTTTCTGTGCTTCATGTAAAAATGCAGAATCAGAAAGCCTGCAAGACACCAAAGGGATTCATACAGAAAGCAGGGGTGTACGGGGAGATATGCGTTCATTTCAACTCCTGTTTTCGCTGCAATGCTGTCACCGTAGGCGAGAATATAATTCTGTATTCTGCCGCCCGACATACCCCAAGGGAGAGTGGTGTTTGTGCCGAAGCATTCCTGGTTAAAGAAATTGCCCCAGCGTCCCAGACACTGACCTATAAGCAGTCCCATAGCGGTAAGGTCGAGAACAGGGGCAATTTTCAGCTTGCGTATTTTAGCCATAGGCAAGCCGAAAAGCAGTGCGCCGATAATTCCGCCGTATATGGCAAGACCGCCGTCCCTTATGGATAATATGGAGATAATATCCTTGTACTGTGAGGGATTCATTGCGCAATAGTAGAGCCTTGCGCCGATTATAGCGCCGATAAAGCCCGCTATAACCGCATCAATCAGGCGGTTTTCGTCAATACCCATTCTTTTTGCACGTTTGAAGCAGTAAATCATTGCCAGCAGAACGCCTGCGGCTATCATTACACCGTACCATTTTATAGAAAATCCAAAGATGCTGAAAGCCTCGTTATCAATATTAAGCTTTATTCCCAAATAGGGAAAGGCTATAACATCATTTGAATATCTTCCGATAAGCTCAGTTTCCATAAATACCTCCGGGTATATTATTGCTTTTGTGAGGGCGGAACAACCACGGAAAGAGTGCAGTTGTCGGGATTAAACCTTTCTGTCAGGAACTGTTGGCACTCCTCAAGGGTTATATCGGCGGCAATATCTATCTGTGAAAAAGCAATGCCGCAATTGACAATACCTGTGTTAATAAGCAAACCTGCAAGAGATTCCGGAGAGCTTAGCTGTCTTATCATTGAGCCGTAATAAGCCTTTTTAACCATGTCAAAGCGCGATTTGTCAAGACCGTCCCTTATGCATCTGCGGATTTCATCGTTGATAAGCTCCGCCGTTTTTTCGGGATTTCTCGATTCACCGCAGAAATTTGGAACGAAATAACCGTTGCCCACAAAGGTTTCCGAGGAAAATTCCGAGTTGATAAGTCCTGCGTCATAAAGGGATTTGTAAAGAGGGGAGGATTCATCGGAGATCAGCGCAAGAACAATGTCGGATAAAACCTCGGCACGAAGTCTTTCACTGTCAGTTAAGGGCGCAGATTTATATCCCAATGCAAAGAGAGGTACGGCAACCTCAAATTCCTGTGAAACAAATTTTTCCGCAACTCGATCCGGTTCCTCCGGAACGATGGATATAAGCTCCTTGTCCTCGCCCTTTTTAAGGTATTCGTCACAGATGGAAAGTATTTCGTCTATATCCACATCGCCCGCAATTGCAAGGCACATATTTGGCAGACTGTAGAAGGTATTATAGCAGCGGTAAAGCAGGGGTGCATCTATCTGCGCTATGCTTTCCACAGTACCCGCAATGTCGATTTTTACGGGATTTTCGTGATATATTCCTCCCAGCATATTAAAGAAAACCCGCCAGTTGGGATCATCCTGATACATCCGTATTTCCTGTCCGATAATACCCTGCTCCTTACGGACGGTTTCCTCGGTGAAATAGGGCTTTTGTACGAAATCAAGGAGAATTTTCAGCGAATCGGCGAAGTTGTTGGTGCAGGAGAAAAGGTAGCAGGTACGGTCAAAGGAGGTATAGGCGTTTCCCGATGCGCCTGTTTTTGCGTAAAGGCTGAAAACGTCGCAATCCTCGTTCTCAAAGAGCTTATGCTCCAAATAGTGGGCAATTCCGTTTGGTACGGTGACAAAATCCGCATCGTCCTTGGTTTTGAAGGTGGTGTTTACGCTGCCGTATCGTGTTCCGAACAGTGCGTGCTTTGCCACAGAGCCGGGGGTCTGCCAAATAAGGATCATAAGCCCGCTGTCGTGCATTATCTTGGTGTATTTCTCTCCGATACGTGGATTTTCTATAATTTCTCTTGTCATGCTGTTATTCCTCCTCCGAAGAGCTTGCGGTGAGAACATAAACCGTGTCGAGGGCAAAGGATTTTGCACATCTTATTATATCCTCACGGGTGACGGCGGCAGTACGTTCTATCATTTCCTCCGGGGAAACGATTTTACCCGATACAGCCATTGAATGGTACCATGAAAACAGGTTGTTGGGGGAATCGCCTATCTGACGGTAGGCATCACAGTAATACAGCTTAGTCTGCTCAACAAGCTCATTGGTGAAATCACCACTGCAAATTCGTTCAAGCTGCTGTCCGATAGCCTCCCGCGCGGTGGAAATATTAGTATGCTCAACGCCGCTGTTGACGATAAGCGTCTGTTTAAGAGGGCGGTATCTTGCGGAGCAGTAGTAGCAAAGGCTCATTTTTTCCCTTACGTTGGTGAAAAGCAGTGAAAAGGGCGTACCTCCGAAAATTCCCGAAAATAAGCGCATTGCGGCGCTGTCAGGCTCATGGCTCTTGTACGCCAGCAAAAGCTTGCTTTGTACCACATCTAATTTATCCTCCGAAAAGGCTGGGGAGGATTTAAGGGGAGAAGGCTCGGCGGTGGGGACATAAACACCCTCACGATTGCCCAAGGCTGAAAATGCGGAAATAAGGCACTGCTTTGCCTGAGGGGAAATTTCCCGTCCGTAGCAGCACACCTCGATGGCTGCACCTGAAAGAAGCCTTTTATAAGCGGAATAAGCGCTGTCCGGGGTAACGGCGGAGGCGCTTTCTCTGTCGCCGTAGGGGTAGACTGCGCTTGATTCGCCCTTGAATATGGTTTTTGCGGCACTGACCGAGGCGAACAGGTGCTTATCATTCAGCGTTGAATCGATATTATCGATAAGCTCACCTTTTAAAAGGTCAAAATCATCCTCGGAAAAATTCGGCTCAAAGATACAGCCGCAAAGAAGCTGTGCAGCGCTTAGGGTAAGATTTTCGCCCTCAAGAGCATATTTGTCGGCAATGGTTGAAATTCGTACCATCAGGTCATGGTTATCTGCGACAGCGCCTGCCGCATAGCTGAGAGATGCGCCGTAAAGCGTTGAAAGCCTGCAATTGAGTGCGGTCATAGTGGGGTAAGCCTTGCTGGAATGGGTAAGAATCATGGGAACAAGGGCATTTACCGCCGCATTTTCGGCAGTAAGCTCCGTCAAAAAGGAAACAGCGATAGTGCTTGTCTTTTTTGAATTGTCAATAAGCTCCGTAAAGGTGATACCCTTTCCCACAGAGGTTTGTTTTCTGATAATGGACAATTACATCAACTCCGTAATATATAAAGTAGTTATTGTGTATAGTGTACCAAACAGCCGCAAAAAAACGCACTGTAAATCGTAATTTATTATAGCACATTGGCGTAATTATGTCAATTGATTTTTTGGGAGCGGCTGCAAATTGATTATGAGGATAATGTCAAATAAAAACGCATTGTGTACCTGCCTTGATGGCAATACAATGCGTTTTGGGTAAATATACTCATATTTTATCATTCGAGCAGTCCGCAAAAGGTAAATTGGCACAGCCTTAACAGGGAAAGCGGTGATGTTTACTTTCCCCGGTATTTTATTCATTTGAGCCTATTACAGCCTCATCGGGCTGATCGGACTGTTCCGAGGGAGAATCGACTAAGGATGAGAAAATACTGTTGATGCCGTCGGTTACGGAAAAATACTCCGCCTCGATGTGTTCAAGGTAATCCTTGCCGGAATCGGTAAGATGATAGTACACACGGGTGCGGCGCCGTCCAACCAGCACCTGTTCATCCGCAATATATCCCTTATCGATTAAACGGTACAGGATAGGGTACATCGAACCACATCTTTTAACCGGATGGGAACAAAACCTTCGTTATGCCGTTTGTGAAAAAGTGTTTGGATTTAGGTGTGAGGAAGGAAAGAGATATTTTGGTGAAACATTTTCTAAAAGCAAAACTGCTCTGTCATAACGGCAGGGTGGTCATCCGAAACATGACTATTCTTAATTGACACTATCATGGTGTTGTCAAAACTTGACTTTTTGTGCAATTTGTGATATGCTATGTATTAATATTAAAAACATGGGTGAAATAGTTGAAAATAGCAATATGTGATGATGAAGAAATAATTATAAGAAATACGGCAGCAATGATAAAATCCTTATTAGCAGATTCAAATATGTGCAGTATAACATCTTTTTCCAGTGGAGAAGAACTACCAAGAAAACACTGTACAGAAAAATATGATATCGTTTTCCTTGATATAGAAATGAATGGAATGAGCGGTATGGAAACAGCAAGAGAAATACGAAAATTTGATTCAAAAGTTATTATAGTTTTTTTGACAAATTATCCTGAATTTGCTGTCGAGGGATATGAAGTTGACGCTTACAGATATTTGGTAAAAAATCAGCCCGAATATGTTTTCGAGAAGCAGTTCAAGTCAATATTTGAAGAATATTTTCAAAAATATAAATTATTTGAAATTTCAGGTAAAAGTACTAAATCATATATTTATCTTAAGGATATATGTTCTTTTGAAATATTAAACAAAAGGATTAGTGTGCATACTCTGACAGATACATTGGATTTCTTTGGAAAGCTTTCGGATATTGAAAAGCAGCTAAAAAATGATAGACTGTTTGTCAAGCTGCACAAAAGCTTTTTGATAAATATATCACATATAACTGCAATTTGTGTAACAGATATTATAATGGCAAATGGTCAGAAAGTTCCGTTAAGCAGAAATTATAAAAAACAAATAATAGACAACTATGTATCGTATATGACTGAAAGGTAATGAAATGTGGAATATAATTGAAGCTGTAAATACAGCAATGGAAATGGTAATTGTATTATTATACTTTACCAAAACGCTTAATTCAAAATATGACTGCAAAATGTATTATGCAGTTACGTATATCTTATCTGCCGTGATATTATTTGTTTGCGGAAGACTTACATCAAATTCAACCATACTTATTTCAATAACATTTATGCTGCTCATTGTAATATCCTGTTTGCTTTATAAGGGAAATACAGTAAAGAAAGTTTTTTTGTCTGTAATCTTTATTGTTATTGTATTCATTTCAGAAATATTGTTTTTGGGTACGATGTCGGTATTAAATGTAGGACTTCCTCAAGAGATAGTTCAACAAGGTATAAAACGAATAATAGGTATGGTTGGAACGAAGATAATCTATTTCTGGATTATTGTTATAGGCTGTTGGATATTTAATCAAAAATTCAAGGATATACCGTTTAAGCAATGGGTACTTATTTTTATGATGCCTGTGCTTAGTACAGTTATTTTGTATATAATTTTTTATTCTATGCTGGAATCAACAGTAATAAGCGGCATGATTATATATTGTATAGCAGTGTTGGGATTGATTTATATAAACTTTGCTGTATTTGATTTTTTTGAAACCTATCAAAAACAATTAAAATTATCTGTTCTTGAACAGGTTATTGAAGTTGAAAACACAAATTACAGGCTTATTGAGAAATCATATTCGGATATGAGAAAACTTAAGCATGATATGTCAAATCAAATTGATGTAATAAATAATCTGATAAAAAAGGGCGACAGCGAATCGGCGAAAGAAATGCTGAACAGATTTTCACGTGAAATAACTCATTTAGGCGCATTATGCTATACATCGGAGCCGATAATAGATTCTATACTTAACATAAAGCTTCAGGAAGCCTGCGATTTGCAAATTGACGTGTCCAAAAGAATAAATGTATCTGAATTCAATCTTGATAAAATTGAGTTGTGCCGTGTGCTCGGAAATGCGCTTGATAATGCAATTGAGGGTTGTCAGCGGAGCAAATCCGATAATCCGCATATATATATATATATATATATAAGTATGCAGCAGATTAATGACAAAATTGCTGTTGAAATTTCAAACAGCTCGGATGAGGTGGATTTAAGTGATATGCGAACAAGTAAAATTAACAAGGCTGCTCATGGTATAGGAATGAAAAGCATAGCAATGTCGGTGGAAAAAATGAATGGATGTTTAAGTTATAATTGTAATAAAGGAGTATTTTCGTTAAAAATGGTTTTATTAAATGAAATAAAATGATATTAATTTGCATCTTGCGCCGTTTCGGCTACATCTTAGGCAAAAATATTGAAAATTCTACACAAAATGTGCTATACTTTATTCGAGGTGAACAGCAATGTTATCAAGATTCGCAAAAAGTACGGTGCATTTTTTTGTGAAAAGAAATATAATTGAAAGCGAAGATGAAGAAGTGTACGCATACGGTACGGAATTACTGTATTCAGCAGTACTAAATATCCTTCTTGCTATTATTATATCAATCATTACAAATACGTTTTATCCGACATTTCTGTTTATGCTATCATTTGTTGTTATACGACAATACATAGGCGGATATCATGCAGAAACGCATATAGGCTGTATGTCAATCCTTGGTGTTTTACTGATAGTGTTTTCGCAATTTATACGTTTTGTTCCGTCAGAGACTGTAATATTAATTTCAATGATATTAACTGCCATATCTGTTGCTTTTACAATAATGTTTGCACCGGTGGAGCATCCCAATAAGCCTTTAAGTAAAAAAGAGAAGAATAATCTGCGTAAAAGGGGGATTATTGCTGTTATAGTTATTGCTATATTGATTATAGTTTTGTCTATGTCTGAAATTACAAAGCGATGTGGTATGTATATAACTTTAGGTATGTTTACTGCTTCAATTGCTATGCTTTGTCAGGTAATTAAGTATTGCATAAAAAAAGAAGAAACCGATTCAGATATTACAGGTCAGAATTAGATCTGATAATATACAAAAAATTTATATGGAGGGTTCATTTATGAAACTTGTAAAAGGAATATCAGCAGAAGAACTTATGAAATTATTTGCATCACTTGCGTTGCTTGTAGGTATTTCATCAATGTCACAGGCATGCTTCCTTGCATTTAATCAGCCTAAAGTGCCGAATGGGATGAATAAGTTCAATAATGAAATTTGAGTAACCGATATGTATTCAAAGTATAAACTTTGAAATACATACTCATTCGGATGAAAATCCGAAAATGAAGCACCAGTCGAGGAAGAAAGTACATTTGACATTTCCAAGGACAACGACATTCTGCTTTCGATAAAATCCGAAGCGATGATAGTCTAGTGCTGGAAAATTGATGGTAATTGCGTAATGTATGGTGTACAACATATATTACAAATATTAGAAGTGTTGGGGTGATGTGGGGATATATTTGAGTAATGGCTTTCAGCTTTAAATTTATAGATCGATATCACGGTCGGAAAGGATGTTTGTATGAAAATTTTAAAAAAATCGCTAATTGCTTTGGCATCGGTTGTACTTTCGGTGAGTATGCTTGGGATGACTGCAAGCGCTGATATGGAAACGGAAGAAACAGGAGGCTCTAATCTGGATTCTGACGTAATTGATGTATACGATGTTAATAGCACGACATCTGACAGTTATTCTGTGTTCACATGGAATCGCAGCGGAACAACGGCAACTGTGTCCATAACCAATACGTCCGGCGCAGCACGGTGTGGTGTTGTGAATGCATACGGATATGATACAAGCGGAAATTACGTTGCGCATATCACCAGTCAACAAAACAACCTGGCGGACAATGGAAAACTTTCAAAATCAGGACAAATTGCCGGCGCATCTTCTATGGTTTTTCACGGCTATCTATACTCATCTACATCTGCCACCGGCACACCGCTATCCAGTTGGACACGTTCAGCCTAATTCGGAAATAGGATGGATTCGCAGCAATTTTGTAAAATTAAGATAAATGCGCATATCATGTCGTTTATGCTATGCGCATTTATTTGGGGCGGGGGAATTTCAGAATGAAATATACAATAAAAAACCTTATTTCACTGATACGGACGGAGAAAATAATTTTTGTGCTGATGCTGCTTTGCGTAATATCTTCATCTGTGGTGATTAACTTTTCATACGGACTTTACGGGAATTACCAAAGAGAAAAAATCGAGTCGGAAAGCGCTGCAAAGACAATTGAAATGGAGACTGTTGACAGCACTGCCGTTACAAAGGACAAATTAAAGGAATGTGCGCTTTCACTGTCGGATGGGACAAACAATGACATAGAGATGTACTATCTTACCCCGATTATCGAGCCTTTTTACAGCGGCAGGGAAATAGGGTGGGGTACTATGGCGGTGTGCTTTTCGGTAAAGGGCGGTCAGATTACCGTTTGCGATTTGTTTAAAAACAACCTGGAGAAGAACGGAACTATATATAAAGGGGAATATTTTACACATATTCAGGAAACGCAGGGGGCGTTTGTCGCGATTGCAGGCGATGATTTTGGGGACATTGACAGCTGCTCCGAAGCAATAACCTCACGTACTGAAAACGGGACAGTTTACTTTGAAATTCAAGGGAAGGAATATGAGGTAATCGCTTTGCACAAAATGGGAAATACACCCTTTGTACCGTTTGAATCCCTTGACGATGATACACAGTTTGACGGGGAAATATACTTGGGCTTTGAAAGCTCCTTTACCCGAAGCGAGTATAACGAGGTCAGGGAGGTCTTTGAGAGCGCTTTCGGGGATGCTATTATTGTTCCCGAACCGGATATAACCGATGCGGGGGATATTTATCTTTACAATACTATAATAATTATTGCGGTTTTGATAGCTGTGTTGTCTGCCGTTAATTTTGCGGTCTTGTATAAATATATTCTCGAAAAAAGGCAGAAAAGCATTGCGATTTTCGCTATATGCGGATGCAGAAAAATGAAGGCCTTTACAATTTTTCTTTCGGAATGTGTCATAATGTCCCTGCCGATCTATATAATTTCAGCCATCTGCTATGATAAGCTGATTTTGCCAAGGGTGGGGGAATACCTTGATTATATCAACGAGGTTTACAGTGTGAGGGCTTATGCTGTCATTTTTCTGATATGGGCGGTGTCTACGGTGCTTGTTCTTTGCATAATGCTTGCGCGAGCATTTTTCGGGAAAACACTTTATCAGAGTGCCGTGAACGGGGGTTGAAGCTATGTTTAAATTAGGATTGAAAAATATCAAACGAAATCCCGTTATGAGTGTGCTTGTTTTTTGTGCAGATCGCAATTATTTTTATTATTGCCATAAGCATGACATCGGTAGTTGTTTCCCGTTTCAGATACTACACTCCCATAAAGGAGCTGTTGAACGAGAATAGCTGTTACTATTACATAGGATACGGTCTGAATCCCGTTAGCGGAGCGGTTTATATGGATACCGAAACCATGAAAACGATTTTGGATTCGGAGGAGGATGTATATGCAACGTATAACGTCTGGATTTCGTATATTTCAAAAAACGGACAGCTTATTGACGGTAAAAATGTGGGTTATGACGATAAGTTCCTTGAAATATATACGCCGGATATGGACGAGGGGGAGTGGTTCGATACAAGCCTTGATTACGGTGAATATATTCCCGTTGTGGTTTCCAAGGGTGAATACAATGTGGGAGATATTATAGAAACAGTGGGAACAGACGGTGTGGAAAGCTTTGAAGAAAAATCGGTGCTGGTAATAGGCGTTCTAAAGGAGGGTGCCGCCGTTTTCGAGCTTACGGCTCCATCGGCGGGTGAAAGCTTCAATTGTTCAAATATGTACGCAAATTATTACACGGAGATAGATGAAAAGACGCTTTTTATTATGCCGGTAAAATACTTTTATGAAAGCCAAACCTGTACGCAGCTTAACGGAGGTTTTATTGTAACCTATCCCGATAATACCGATGAGGCGGTTATTGCCGCCAATGACGACCTTATAAAAACTAATATAACCCTTGCCGCCTATAGGGGAGATGTAATTAAGGAAAACAGCTTAGAATACATTTTTGAGCAGCTTAATACCCTTTTGCCCATATTGATATGCGTTTTGATTTTGACAACTATAAGCACGCTGCGCGTAAGCGCGCTTACAACAAAAAGGCAGCTGAAAAACTATGCGATATATTTTATATGCGGATTGAAATGGAAGCAGTGTGCGGCTATAAACTTTATATCACACGGAATAATTTCCGTTACATCGCTGATATTTTGTGTGGCTTGTCTGCCCCTGCTGAAAGGTATGGCGATTTTCGCTGATTCCGTTATAGAATTTACTCATTGGGAGATGCTCGTATGTATGGTGTTGGTTTTGTTCTTCAGCCTGCTTTCGGTGCTTCTTCCCCTCGGAATAATCAGTAAAAACACACCGAATAAGATATTAAAGGACAATTAAGGAGATTTTTGCAATGATAGAATTGAGAAATGTAGGAAAGACCTACAATAAGGGCAGGGCAAACGAATTTACGGCGCTAAAGGGGATAAACCTGAAAATCAGCGACGGTGAGATGATTGCGGTAATCGGCAAGTCCGGCGCGGGGAAATCAACCCTCATGCACATCCTCGCCTGCATTGACAGCTATGAGGAGGGCGAATATTATATCGATGAAGCATTGGTTAAAAATCTTTCCGAAAGGCAGGCAGCGGAAATACGCAACAGGAAAATAGGGCTTGTTATGCAGGATTTTGCGTTGGTGGAGGACTTTTCATGCATTGAAAATGTTATGCTGCCGTTGGATTTTGCATTAAAGAAACGGAAAAACAGAGGAGAAATTGCGCTTAATGCACTTCGTTCCGTGGGGATGGACAGCATGGCTAAAAAGCAGGCGAACAAGCTGTCCGGAGGTCAGAAGCAGAGAGTTGCTATTGCGAGGGCGATAGTAAACGATCCTGCGATAATTCTTGCGGATGAACCAACGGGCGCTTTGGACACAAAAACATCCGCAGAAATAATGTCGGTTTTCCGCACGCTGAATAATATGGGAAAGACTGTTATAATAGTCACCCATGATAATTCCGTGGCGGAGCAATGCAGCCGTATAATCGAAATTTCAGACGGGAAAATAGTGAGAGAGACAACCTAAGGGAAATAGCGGTAAGTATTTTACATATTTAAGATAAAATAAAAATGCAAAGTAGGGAAATAGTATGAGAATAGTAGGATTTAAGGGATTTTTGGCATTGATTTTGGCAATAGCTGTTATAACATTGTCAGCGGAGAGCAAAGCATTTGCAGATGATGAGGATATTATAGGCGGTTATAATTTGACAAATTATGAGGGCTATTCCGTTGAAAGCAGTATGGCGGCGGTTATTTTTGACTCGTTTGACGACTATGCGGAGTATGCGCCAAAAGCGGAGAGAGCATCAACGTATCTGAAAGGCTATGACTACATATCTGTACCGACGTCCCTTGTTGATTATACCGACTGTATCACGCAGATATACATTACTCCTAATTGGATTAAGGTAACCTACGTGATTGACGGCGAGGAATATAAGATTTATCACCAATTTAGACTTGATGAAACGAAAGAGCTTGAGGAAAAGGTCGAACATGGGAAATACACTGTCGTAAACGATATAACCGTATATAGCTATTCCAACGGATTTGAAACAGACAGTGAGAGCTTGGGAGAAAGGCTGAACTATTTTTCATACAAAAATCAGCGCTTTGCACTTTCGGAAAATATCTCACTTAGTGCAAGTCCAATCACAAGGCTTTATCGTGACGGCAGACTTGTTGAAGATGATGGAGAGCTTTACTGTATAAATTCAGACGGAAATAAACTAAAGGGCTGGGTAACTGTGGACGATCACACCTATTATTTTATGGCAGAAAGCGGTGCGGCTGCCTGTTCCGGCGTAGGCATAATAGACAATAGTGCGTATTTGTTCAATTTCAATGGAGTGTGTACGGGAAAATATTCGGGAACAGCGTTATTTCCCGATGGAAGCAAGGTACACTACACCGACGGAAATGCCGATACTAATTAAACGGAACTATGGCAAGCTTTGCGTATATTAAAGAGCATTGAGGGGAGTGCAGGCGCATACCATGACACATTTTGCACTGAAAATACTGGCGGTAATTTTAATGACTGCGGATCACATGGGGGAAGAACTGACGGGTTTTCCCCTGTGGCTGCGGTATATCGGCAGACTTGCGTCACCTGTTTTTATGTTTTGTGCGGCTGAATCAATGGTACACACCCACGACAGAAAAAACTATTTAAAAAGGCTGATAACGGCAAATGCCGTAACTGTGGCGGCGTTTCAGATTGTACCCGCTTTTTTGGAGGTTTATTTTGGATTATCGGTGAAATCAACCTCTACGAATATATTCAACACCATTTTCAACGGCGCGCTGTTGGTGTACCTTGCGGAGGAAACCGAGGGGAAATGCAGAAACAGGCACATTATGCTTTATATAGCGTATCAGCTTGCACTGATTATCGCAGATGTTTTGTTAAGCGGTGTGGGAAATGTGTACAATGTGCCGATTTTAGAGGATTGGCAGAGCATACTGTTATCCCTGCTGTGTTGTATCGGAGCTGCTGACGGCGGATTTCAGGCAGCCCTGCTGATACCGCTGCTTTATTTCTGCAGGGGTGATAAAAGAAAAATTGCAGTGAGATATGCTCTGTATTGTGCGGCATTTTTCCTGCTGACCGTGCCGCAGCTGCCAATCAGGCTATTCGGTTATCTGGAGGTGCGGGGAGTGCCAAACATCGTGATACAGATAATGTCGGTTCCCTTTGGGCTGTTTCATATTCCCACATTGCGTTGGAGTGCTGCCGCAGATTTTACGCAGTCGCTTTTCAACGTAAATTATCAATGGATGATGATATTTGCGCTTCCTGTAATTCTTGCTTACAACGGTGAAAAGGGAAGCTGCGGAAGAAATCAAGGGCGTTTTTTTACATATACTATCCGCTGCATATACTTCTGCTTGGGATAATAAGGATATTTATGTGATTTTCGGGATATTGGCGGATTTGTGTGTGCTGCAAAGGATAGGGGCATGAGGATTTGTATGGAACAGAGCCTTCTGTTTGCGGCATGTGATAATACGGTATATGGCTTTTCACCTGTCAATGCTTTGTAATAATTTGTAACTAAAATTACGATTGACGGGCTGTAGCTTTATGGTATAATAAAATAAAGTACAGAAATCAGCGGGATTTTAAATTGCCACTTTTGGTATAAAAAGAGTATGGACAGGTAACGTAGCGTTTCTTGAGGGCAACGAAAAATGCCGCAGGCAACATTCCAATCCTTGAAAGCACTGCGAAAAGTGATTGTGCAGTGTTTTCCCGGATATGAAGGAGTGCAGATAAATGAAAGCACTTAGAATATTGATGGTATTGATATTGACAGCGTTTTTTTTGCGGCGGGTGTAGTGAAACGAATACAGAACAAAATGAAACAGCAGTCGATGAAGAAAGTACATTTGAAATTTCTGAGGACAGCGACATTCTGCTTTCGGTAAAATCCGCATCCGATGACAGCCTTGTGCTGGGAATTTACAATAATTCCTCAGAGCCTATATATTGGGGACAACGGTATGTTATTGAACAAAGTCAAGGCGGCTCGTGGTATCGGCTTAAAGAAATAGAGTTAGAAGAGGATGAGTTTTTTGCATGGGAGGATATTCTCTATAAACTGGAGGGTGAAGGCACAACCGAGGAAAATGAAAATTGGATAGATTATTACGGCAGACTTTCCGAGGGGCATTACAGAATAGTCAAAGAATTTTTTACGGATGTGCGTCAGGACGAACGCTTCGGCGAGATAATATATGTCGCCTGCAAATTTGACGTTGAATAAGGTTTTAATGCAGCATAGCACAGAATGAAAGGGATGTAGATTATGAAAACAGCAAAGAGAATTATTTCGATACTCACGGCGCTTATGATTTTTGCGGTCGGTATGTCCGCCTGCGAATCGGATAAATCGGACGATGTGACACAGCTTAAATTATCCGATTTTTCAAAAACCGACAGTTTGCCCGGGGATATTAAAGCGGATTCATGGGAAATCGAAGATTACCCTCTTGATGAGGAATATCTTAAAGAAATCGGAACTCCTCAGGACGTAATATCGGACGTATCAAGTCCTACAATCTCCTTGACGGTCAATTCGGAGGATTATATTTGCAGCTTTGTATGCTCTGATATTATGACCCAGTTAGGAACGAATATTTTCAAAATATATGCCTACAACAAGGAAACCGACACAGATGTGTGCGTATATGAATCAGGGTATATGGATTTGTCAAGGGATATTGTTTCCGGTGTAATAATCGGCGAAACCCTTTATTGGAGCGAGTATATTTACGATTTTTATGAAATTGACGAGGGCATTGATGAAGAATCCATTCCCGTTTCATGGAGAATATGCACCGCCGACCTAAATTCAAATGAGTTTTCGGTGATTTCCGAAAGCACTGCCGACAGTTCAGAGATAATTCCCGTGCTTTCCTGCGATTCCGATTTTGTTTATTGGTATGCGGCACAGGACGGCGTTTATTCTGTAATGTGCTATAATCCGAAGAATGAAACCGTAAATGCTGCGTATGAAAATGTTATATGTAATAATCCTTATACAAGATATATTTCTGTTGGTGAAAGTAAGTGCGTACTTACAGAGAGCGGCTTTGAAATAGATGATGTTGTCGTCACAGCACCGACATCGGGCGAGAAATGCGCTTATTGGTCCAACAATGAAAGATATATAGTATGGGTTGAAACACCTGCTGCCGATAATTATACCGAACAAACCGTCTATATTTACGATATTTATGAAAAGAACACCTACACCATTGATAATGACGAAACAGACGGAACTCTGTACGGCTGCTGCGCGGTGGGAGAATATATTTGCATTAACTGTTCAGACAGTGAAAACGGCAGTAATTTTACATATCTGATTGATATTGATAGCCCAAGGTTTTATGAGCTGCATGAGGTATTTGGCGACAGCGAACCCTTTTCATGGGTTTTTGTTTCGGAGGACGGAAGCATATGGTTTGAGGGAGAAAAAGTATATCAGCTGGAGAATGAAGCAGCTGCCGATGAGGAAAGTACGTATGAAATTTCCGAGGACAGCGACATTCTGCTTTCGGTAAAATCCGAAGCTGGACTCACCGAACAATCCGATTATAGCCACCAAAACGTTAGTTTGGAGAGTATGGGAGAATTTATTGATTTGGAAATGCCAAGCCCGTTTGATACAAGCTGCGGAGTAGATGAGCACTTCGCCTTTTATCAGCCATGTGTCGGAACTCTTGATGATATACCGGTAGAACTAATGAATTTGGTTGACAGTGACGAGCGGACTGCCTACATAGATTCATTTTCTACATTGACAACTGCGCCCGACAGCATATGTGGTTACGCAAATATTTATTCATTTATTAAGGAGTTTGATATTTCAAAGGACGCGGCAAAATCGGCATTAGCTTATTATTTGGAAAGCGATGACGAGCAGATAAGGATAACGGAAGAACAGCTTGATATAATTTTTTCCAATGATATTGAACAGATAACAATTACCTTTGCATCAGACTATTCGATAGTTGTGGGAGAACATATCTACAACCCGTATAGGGTATACACCCACAGCATTTCCGATTATAAAGCGGCAGGAATATCTTCACAGGATATTTTATCAAGGGTGGAGCTGTATTCCGCTTTGCCTTTAACGGACGATGCCAAGAATGCATTTGAAAAGAAGCTTTCCGAATATACAGGCACGGCGGTTGAGCTTTTGATGAGCGGATGTGTCACCTTGGAGCTTGGAGATAAAAGCACTTTGGAAATATCGGATACAGACGACTTTACGATGACTGCGGAGAATGTTTCTCCGCTCGGCGTTGAAATTAAGGTTTCAAACAATTCCGAGAGAACGTTATACCGGGGATCTTGGTATGTCCTTGAAAAAGAGGAAAACAACGAATGGTTCGAGGTGCTGCTTCCAAATTTAGATGATCTTAAATCCGCTAATATAAAAAGAGTATGGACAAATAGCTTGGAGTTTCTTGAGAGCGGCGAAACAAGAAGCATAGAAATGCAGTGGGACAACAGTTACGGAGAACTGCCGAACGGTCATTACAGAGTAGTTAAGGAATACTTCTTTAACGAGATGAAACAGGACGATACAATATATGTCGCTTGCGAATTTGACGTTGAATAAGGCATTAAGGAAGTACTGAATGATGCCGCAGGCAACATTCCAACCCTCGGCGGTGTTTCATTAGAAGAAAAGGATAATTTGCATGATTTTGTGATATAATAGTCGTATAATTAAGAATAAAG